>Ga0193738_1000489_pt1 | contig 20199 bp, 25 predicted proteins | sample L2a1metaG_FD_144927 | JGI IMG/M metagenome (GOLD analysis project Ga0193738, IMG submission 144927) | Soil microbial communities from a riparian zone of the East river system, Colorado, United States - L2a1 | ecosystem: Environmental > Terrestrial > Soil > Riparian zone | place: USA: East River...
CGGGACACTTAGCCCCTCACGCCGCGCGCGGCTGTATTCGTTGCCATACACGAGCCCAGCCATACCAGCGAGCGCGGCTTGCGGGTTCTTAGATATGACCGCGCCGGCAAGAACGGGGAGATTCGTCGCGAGTGACTGCACGCCACCGAGCACGCCCTGCTCGGTCAGACTGAGCTTCTGGTTCTCCGCGGTAAGCGACTCCGACAGCTTCGCCGCGTCGGCGCTGATCCCTGCTAAAAACTCCGCGGACTCTGTGAACGTGCTCTTGTTGAGATCGTAATTCGCGCCAAACAGGTTCGCGATGCGGTGCGGATATGTCCCGACGTAGTGCAGAGCTTCCTCTACAGACTGTAGGATGCCCGCGGTTCCGCCACCTAGGGAGACACCGCCAGCGGCTAGATTCTTCCCGTAGACACGCAGGCGGCTAAGCGTCTCCGCATCGTCCTGCGCCACGGCGTTGAAGTCGTCGCCAAGCGTCGCAGCTTCCGGCGTGTCGCGAAGGAATTGCTGGAACTTGCCAGTCTGTTGCCGCGCCTGCACCTCGGGCAAGTTGCGCGCGATCACCGCCGAATCGAGCCCGGTCTCCGTCGACAACTGCTGCGCAGCTGCCGCAGTGTCCGGGTCCGCGTTGCGCATGCGCGCCTCACTGAACGGGTCCAGCGGCGGCTGCTCGGTCGGGAAGACTTCGGAGATAGTGCCAGCGAACTTGCCCATTACTGGTTGCCTTGTGCCAGCCATGCGCGATAAATCGCGGTGACAGCCTCGGGTGACGTGTCGCGTCCAGCGGCCTTGAGATCGGCTTCGAGTTCCGCGCGCTCAGCCTGCGGAATAGCGTCGAACTCGACTTGCATCTTCGCGCGCTCTTCCGGCGTCGTCGCGAACAGCGGCGTGGAGCGGTCGAACCAGAACGAGCGCGGGATGGTGACTTCCATCAGCTGCGTGTCGATCACGCGCTGCATTTCGTCGCTACTTAGCTTGCGATTCAGCCGCTTCTGCTCGTCTTCGACTTGCTGCCACACGGAGCGCTCGAACAAGCCACGCTCATCCTTGTCGATCTGCGCGTCGAACGACGATAGCATCTGCGTCAGCGTCATCGCGCTCGACGGCACGCCATCGCGCATGTCCTGCTGAATCTTCGTGAGCACATCCAGCTCATGCTGGTTCAAGTCCGCGCGCATCATCTGAACGTCGAGATCGTCACGGAACGACACCGGCTCTTTGCGCGCCTGATCAAGCAGTCCGTAGTACACATCCCAATTCGTTTGCACCTGCGCCTGCGGCGTCGTCGAACGCATGGCGCGCAACTCACTCGGCGCTACGCGCTCCAACGTCTCGATGTCGGTCGGCGTCAACCCGCGAATGCCGTCTTCCGAGAAGCGCGCACGCGCGGCTTCGATCTGCGCGGTGCGCTCACGCGCGACAGCCTGCTCTTGATCGGAGAACTGTTGACGCAGCAACGACAGCGTGTGCTCGCGCGTCTGCCCCTCGGTCTCTTCACGCGCGGCAGCTAGCGCCTTCGCCTCGGGGAGGCCACGCGACCATATGTCATCGGCGGCGTTCTGCGCCGCGGTCACATCACGCCCGGTCGTGAGCTTGGTGTTGATAGCGTCGTGAACGCTGCCGGCAATCTCACGCTTGTTTGTCTCGAAGTACGCCGCTGCCGCTGCAGCGTCCGTGTCAATCATGTTCTCTATGACGTTCGTGTGCAGCTTCGTAAGCGCGTCGAGCTTCAGCTGCTCGACCTCATCCGGCGCAAGCCCGTTGAAACGACCCTGCACGCCAACCGAGTCGATCAGGTCTTGGCGCGACTGCGCGACGGCGGTGCTGTCGTCGAAGTTCGCAGCGCCATAGTTGATGGCGTTGACCTTGCGGGCTTCCGTCGCGTCGTTCACTGCGGCGTTGGACTCATTCGCCTCGTGCGTGCTGAATCCGTTAAGGCTGATCTCGCGACGGCGTGCGACAGCTTCGGCGAACAGTGCGCGCTGTGTTTCGTTTTCCAGGTTCGCGCTGATCTTGGCCGGCTCGGCGTCCCACCAACTAGCGACATCATCCGTCACGCCATACGCGTTGGAGCCACGGCGCGCTTGCTGGCTCGTGCGCATCCCGCGCTCTGCGTCACCCAGCTGCGACTCGGCCTCGAACACGCGCGTGGCGTTGCGCTTCGTGTCCAGCTCCGTCTTCGCCGCGCGCATTTGATCGGCGGCGACGCCTGCGCCTTGCGCGATGCTACCGAGCCCGCTATCGCTCAGCGGCGCAGCGCCCGGCAACTGGATTGCCTGCGCGTCGACTTGCGGCTCTGGAACGAAGATAGGCATGACTACTCCTGCCGCCAGCGGCGCGCAAGCATACCGGCTTGCCCGATCAACGTGCCCGTGGCTTCCCCACCGGGCGAGATTGAATCCGCCTGTCCGCTAAAGCCCTGCGACTCGGCCTTCTTCGACAGCACGGTACGCCGCGTGTTCTCACGAATCGTGAGCGCGTCGAGTCGCGAGACGAAGTCCGCCGCATCTTCGAGATCACGCGCGGTGCCCACGCCCTGCGTGAAACCGCGGCCGGCAATCTGCGCCTTGACCTTACCCACTGCCTTGTCCGCGGAGCCTTCAACGCGCGCAGCCTTCGTGTTGCCGATGCCACGCGTGTCTTCTGCTTCCAGGTCCGCCATAGCGGCGTTGTACAGCGCTTGCCCGCGCTTTGCTCGCGCGTTCGTGTACGTGCTCAGCGTGGCCGCGCCAGCGCTCACACCTTCGAGCATCTTCACACCAATGCCTGCGCTATCCCCTGCCATTCTATTCTCCAACGTACTTGATGGCGTTGGCCCCGATCAATCGGTAGCCACACGCGCTAAATAGTGTCGCGACGCGCGTCGGTTCTATGTTCGACGAGTTGCCGATCAGAATCTCGTCGGCTCCGCGCCGGATAGCTTCCTGCTCGAAGCTCTGTATCAGCCGCATGCCGTTGCGCCCTCGGCGATGCGCGGGCACCAGATACAGCGCCATGTATGTCGCGTAAACCATGCTCGCGAAGAAGTGCTCGGTGACGAGCCCAAGCACAAACCCGACGAGCACGCCCTCGTGCTCGGCCACAAGCAAGAACAACGACGCGTTGTCACCCTGCGTCATGTCGAACAGCCGTTCCAACTTGGCCGCGTTGAACGGGTAGCGCGTGTACCGCGCCTCGACATACGCCGCCTCACCGAGTTTTAGCACGGCGTCACGGTCATATATTGTTGCTGGTCGAATCAACATGTCAGCCGTCCACGTAGTCAGCTGCGAGGCCAGTGATCGTCAGCGGTAGCGGCTGGTCTTGCACGATACAAACCGTGGAATCCGCAGTCCACACGCCTAGCATCGTGATATCGTGCGGGCCGTCGCGCAGCTCGGGCACATCACCGAGCAGCTCTTCGGCATCGTCGACAAGCGGGCGCTGATCATCATCATCGAACGTGGGGCCGGCGGTGAAGCCGAGCGACTGCTTGATGCGCACCCACAGCTGCGACACGTTCTTCATTATGCCGACGCCGAAGCCCTGCTCGTTGGCATACGCGAGCGGCATTGTCTGCACCTCTGTCCGGTACGCTAGCCCGACGTGGATAACAGACGCAAAAATATCCAACGTGATCTCGCCCATGTCCACGGTGAACGGGCCGAGTACACGCCCATCAGCGAGCGCCATAACCTCTTTGCCTTCGAGGTGATCGAGCCCGGTAACTGTGTCCGTCGACGTGCCGCGATACGTGACACCTGAGTCGACGAAGAACGCCTCGGCCTGATCGGTCCCGAAATTGCGCGGCTCTATACGCTCGATGTAACGCACCGTCGCGTCGAGTATCGTACGACGCGCGATCACGTAAAGCGAGTCCTGCTGCCCCTCGGGGACAACGGCGATGGACTCGATGAACGCGCCGGGTAGCTCATGCTGATGCCATGCGTACACCTGTTGCTCGGGCATGTATGTCAGGCCGATCAATATGCCGTCGTTGCGCAGCCCGAACCATATCGGGAACGGCGCGCGCCGCATGGCAGTCTGCAGCCAGTTCTTTTTATCGATAAGGTGCGCCGCAATAACCGACAAATCCGATGAGTCGTAGCCCGTGATGTTCTCCGTCGGCTTCAGCTCATATAGATGCGCGCCACGCTCGACAGGATACAGGACGTTCGAGCCCGCCTCTTGGGGCTTCGCAAGCTCATGCGCACCGAACGCTGACGCGGTGCGCGAGCCCACCGTCGTCGGCGTAAACAACTGCGTCTCGACGGGGATGATGCGTTGCACGCCAGCCGACGTAAACAGCAGCAGCTCCGGGTCCGCCAACGCGTGCAGGATCGGCGCGGCCTTGCGCGACATCAACTCGAACGTGAACGCCTGATCATCTTGCGGCGGCACGCTGGCCTTGAAGTAGTCGAACGCCGGAAGACCCGACGCCCAAAACGCTTGCGGCTCGGCGACAGTTCCACCCAGCACCATGCGCTGCTCGAAGAAGCACACTGTGCCGGGGTAATTGCCCGTGCTGTTGAACGTGGCTATAATCTCGGCCGGCTGCTTCAAGAAGTCAGGGCCGATGTTGTCGTCTGTGAATGTCAACCCTGTCGCGCTGCCGATGAAGCCGTGCACGGAGCCCGCACCAATGCCCTTGTACACGTTGTAGCGGAACGTCGTTGCGACGGTGTCCCACGCGATAGTGTTGAAGTTGCCGAGCGTGCGCAGCGTGTTGTCGTCGCTGTCCGGCGTACCAGCCGCAGACTCCGCGCCCTCGTCATTCAGCGCGGTGACCGTGTAGGTATACGTGATCGCGGGCGAACCCGGCACTCCCTCCGCGCTTACCGTGATATTCGCGGGCGCTGCCAGCGCAGCATTAAACGACACTGCGGTGTACGTCCAAGTGTTGTCATCCACCCGCGTCAGCTTCGCCGTCGGATACAGCTTGTGCGCGATCACTAGATCGTCGACGAACTGTGCCATACTCGCGAAGCGAACATGCGACTGCGAATACGGCGGGGTGAGCAACACCGGGCCGGTATCCGCCGCGAGCGCGACAGTATCGCCGGTCACCAGCCCGAAGTATGGCTCATACGAGAACTCATCCCACAGCGCCGGGCCAACGTCGATGGATACATCGTCGATAGCGAAATTCGCATCACCCCAAGTTGCCAGCGCGCCCCAGCCGACGTGTGTCACGTTGGCGGGGATGGTCGTCGTGATGGTAAGCTCGACCCAGGCCGCTGTCTCAGCGCCACCAGCGAAGAAGCCCTGCGCGTTGATTCGCTCTATACCTTCCACGAGCGTTGGATCAAGGTCCACGTTAACCTGATCTATAACGGATGTGCCGCTGTACAACATCAAGTGCGGCATGATGCGCGATTCTAGATCACTCGTTGAGTTTGATCCATTAACCCACATCGTCATCGTGACTTCTTGACCGACAGTCACCGCGACACGCACATCGTTACGCACGAGCAAGGTCTCGCCGTTCGGGTTGCTGGTCACACCGAGCTTCAACGAATACGTGCCCGCGTGCACAGGTGCATTCGCGTTCACCGCGTGCGAACCCGAATTATTAAACCCACCACCTAAGCCTAAGCCGCCGGTAAGCGCGCCGCCGAATATGAGGTGACCTTCTGTGCCCAGCTCAAGGTCAAAGTTCCAGCTTGGGCTCGTCACCGGCCAGTGGTCGACGATGGTGAACGTATCCGCCGCCGGGGCGCTGAACACGAACCACGTCACGTTCATAAACTCGGCTAGCTGATTGACGCCCGCCTGATCGGGGTTCACCAAGGTGAAGCCCTGGAAGCGAATAGCGTCGCCCGGTACGAAGCCGTGCGCGCCGTCAGTGGTGAAGACCGCGGGCGTAATCGGCAACCCGTCGGCTTCTACCCATATGTCAACATCGAGAATGTCGACCGTGTCGCCGGGGTCCGTGCCTTCGTTGACGAGATTGGTGCCGCCGATAACGCGGATATACGCGTCACCGAACTCCAACAAGAAGCCTTGTCCATCTTGCCGCACGAACGGCGCGAGCCACGCCGGTTGGTTGTCGTTCGTAGTCACTATGAAGCGCGAGCCCGCGCGATTCTCAAGCGCGCCCTGCGGCGTGATCACCGCGTTGTAGCAGCGCGCGAGTCCGATAGCGTGCCGCGGTAGATCGACACGCCCGTACATTTCTTCGCTCAACTCGCCGCCGGCAAGCGAGCGCCACTGATGGCGACGCTGTTCGATCATCTGTCGCTGATCCAAATCGGCGTGTAATCGGCGTACTGCGTGTCATCCTTGTTCGCGTTCGCGTTCATGGCGCTTGCTACCAGAAACGTCGCGCGCGCGCGATCACGCAACGACTCAGCCAGGGCGATACCGAGCTTACCTTTCAGGATCGGGCCGGCGAGATATGAGCCAAGCAGCAGGGACAGCGCGACGATGAACGTCGGCGAGTAGCGTCCTGTCTCTTCCTCGCGGTATATGTAGTGCAACACCGCGTCTGTGACATTCGTCAGCAGCAGCGTGTCCAACTCCGTGACATCCGACTCAATCTTGAACGACTGGCCGGGATAGTCCATCGCCGCGCCGGGCGGGCACACCTTGATCGCTCGAATGTAGTCGCTCGGCAGCGAGTACGCGTACGCCCACTCACCATTCTCGAACTCGACGAGCGATAGCTCCAAGTTCCAGCGCTTCGTCGCGAAGGACCAATCGTGTAATTCGAGCAGCTCGTCGCGCGCGATGGGGAAGAACGTCGCGCAGTGCTGCGCCTGGATAGAGTTATCCGGCGGATCGATGCTGTTGACGCGAGCAGCGTCCGCGATATGCGAAAGAGCTAGCCTACAAATCTCGACCTGAGAAGCCATCGACTACTCCTATGCTGTTTAAGGCACCCTAACTAGGTTAAGGCACCTTAAAGAGCAGCCGGGGATTTCTCCCCGGCGCTCAACGTCGGTTATACCAAGTCTTCGTTCGCGTCTAAGGGCGCGCCGGCCTGTGCTTCTGCCAATGTGATCGGCGTCGGCGAAACAGGCGCGGGAGGGCGCGGCTTGCCGAGTTCATTCATCACGTCGATGAACGATTTTCCCGGCGAGACTTGTCCGTCATGGCGCTGGGGAGAAAGCTCGGCGTCCGCGGGCGCGGGGCCGACATCCTCGAACCAACCTTCTTTCACGTCCGCGCGCACGTAGAACGTCGCACCGACTCGCCGACGGTGACCGTCGTACGAGCCGGCGCGCAGCGCGCGAACCTCTTTCAACTTCTGCTGGGCCATGCGTTTCTCCGTTTGCGTTTTCGGTTAGACCGTCACGCCTTCGGTCGCATCCGGGTACGCCTTGTGGTCATAGCCGGCGTCGTCCGTGAGATACGCATCCAACGTCAGCACGGCATCCGCCGTCGTCGTGTAATACGTACCGATGAGCGCGAAGTCCGTCGCATTCGGCGGGAACGGGATCACGATCAACGTGCCTGCGGCGACATTCGCCACACCCGTGATCCGCTTCGTCGCGATGATCACCGAGCTGCCGTCGATTGGCGCGACCGTGTCGCCCACGAGCGAGAAGTCGAACGTATCCGAACCGTCACCCGCAGCCGCGGTGATAATGCTGATCACTAGGTACAGCGGTCGGCCCGTGCCGAGATTGCGCCGCACCGCGCCCGTCTCGATATGGTTGGTGCCGGCGACTGCCGAACCACCCGTGACGGTCTGGCCGTCCGAGAATTTCAAAAGTTCGTCGAGAATCATTGCAAGGTTTCCTTTCGTTGAGAGTTGAGGAAAAGTCCGGGCGTACGTTATAGCGCAGAGGCCCGGAGCGTATTCCTAATTACGCGACCTCGGACTCGCCCGAAACGAGCTTGTCGACGCGGCGGACGGGAATGCCCGCAAACGAGACGACTTGCTTGCCGGCGACCATGTCGGTCGTGAGCGTGCTGTTCTTGACAGCGGAGACGGTCTGACGGCGCAGAACTGACAGCAGCGTACGGTTCATGTAGAACGCCGGACGCACACCGCTCAAGCTCTGAATCGTGTCGAGCGAACGCGCCATGAGATCGATCAAATCCGCGCCCGTGGCGGCGTCGCCGACGAGTGCAGCCTGGTCGATGTTCGCGATGCGAACCACATAGCGCCAATCACGCACGGTGAGACCTGAGTCCCAACGATAGTGCGTACGGTAGGCTTCCATGCGACCCGTCGAAGCAACGGTGTTGCCCAACGACTCGACGGTACACTGACCCTTGTCTTCGACCGACAAGCCCGCCTTCGAGCCCTTCGGGTAGAGACAGTGGACCGTGTTCGGACCCCAGCCAACGAGCCAGATCGACGTGCGGTCGGAATCGCCCGCGGCGTTGATGATGTTCTGACCGTTCGCAGCGCTAAGCGAATTGAAGCGCGGGGTCAAACCCGTGAACGCCTCGGGCTCGGTGCCCTCGTTGCCGTAGAAAAGCGTGTCCGCTTGCTCTTGGTTCATGGCCTGAATGAAAGCCTGATCCTCGGAGAGACGGAACGCGGCGGTGTTGCCATTGAGATCGGCAAGCGCCTTGTCGACTTCGGCGTACGCTTCGAGCATGCCCGTCGTGTCACGGATTTGAACCGTGGTGCTCTTCGACGGTTGAACGAAGCCGTAAATCTTGCGCCAGGTGACGGACGGCAAGCCGGTGCGAGCCGTGGTCCGGTGCCCTGTGCCGTCGTTCGCTTCGAGCCAAACGGCGTCGTCGAGAGCTTCGTTTTCCTGCGCGAGCAGTTCGACGACGGTCGCGATTTTGCCATCCGGGTCGAGGCGCTTTGCCACGTCCATAATGGTCGGGTGAGTCAATGCGAGAAGAGCCATTGCGAGTTACCTCTGTTAGTTTCGGTTGATGGAAGAGAGATCAGTTCATACCAGGGAACAACGTTTTCGCCGCATCGCGCGGCGTGTCGCTGCCCTTGCCTGCCACGAACTCACCGTCAGGCGAGACCAGCTGCCCAATCTTGAGCAAGCCCTTCAATACCTGCGGGTGATCGAGAAAGGGATGCTTGTTCGCATCCTTTTCGATTTCGGGGAAAAACTTCGCGAGCGCGCGCTTCGTGATCGCGATATTTGCGTCGAACGCTGCGCCACCTTCGCCGCCGAGTTCCTTGTCGGCGCGCGCTTGATCGGTCCACTGCTTCTTCAGCGCGGCGAGACCATCGGCCTGCGCTTTCTTGTCAGCGACATCGGCGTCGTTGATGAGCTTCAGCTCACGGTCGAGCAGCGCCTGCGCCTGCTTCGCCGAGTAGCCGTTCGCCTTCGCGTATGCGGCGACCTCGTCGACGATGGGCTTCGGGGCATCGGCTTCGGTCACAACTTCGGCACCTGCCGCATCCTTCGTCGTGCTCTTCACCTTGGCGAAGGTGTACGACTCGGGAACGACGTGCTTGTCTTTGTCGCCTGCGGCGGCTGCAGCGGCTGCGGCATCGGCAGTCGTTTTGGCAGCAGCTGCGGCAGCAGCCTGCGTGGCGGCGTCATCTGCGTTCAGACTCATATACGATTTCCTTTTGATAGGTTAACTAGCACGGGGAGCCATTGCAGATTTTCTGCAACATGCAGCCCGCTCACGGTTCTACCGCGCAGCGGGATAACATGATCAACGTGACAACCAGCGGGTCGGCACTCGTAGAAAAACTTAATCGCGTCAGCATCCGCCCAGCGTTATACGCCTTACGCTGCGCAGCTATTTCAGCCTTGTGGGTAGCGCGGTAATCAGCCATATACACTGCTTTAGCTGGCGTCACGACTGATTCTCTTCCAACAGCTTGTGCGCCAACGTAGGCGTGACTCGCAAGAGCCGTGCCCACACCCGAAGCGCAACATTCCTCTCGCCCTCGCGGAAGTTTGTGTCCCCATCTACACCCGTGAAACTGATGCGCCACATCGGCGCGATGATGTCCCACACAATGCGACGGCCCGCGTTGTGCTGCATCATCCACATGTAATCTGTGTCGAGCTGGTGCTCGTACTGCTCCCGTGCCTTCGCTGCTTCCTCGCGCGCCTCGGCTTGGCCGGCGAGATCGAAGGTCGAGTCGAACTCGTCGCGCTCGCCGCTCACTTCACACCCTCATGCTCGAACGAATAGTGGTTGCCGTCGTTGAAGCGCCCACCCCAGCGGCACATATCGTGCTGCTTCTCCCACCATTCACCCAGCTCACGATGATCTTCCGTAGCGCCGAGAAAACGTCCATCGGCCCGAAACAGATTGATGTCGATGGCGAGCTTATTCTTGTGCGCGCTCTTAGGGTGACCGTAGCCGAGCTTTACACCTATCTCGCCATGCACGCGTGGATCACGGAACAAGTCGCCGAGCCGCGCGCGTAAGCCCAGCGCATGCACCTTGTCCAGCAAGCGTGGCACGAGCCGGGCAAACAACTCTTGCTTCTCGCCGAGCGTCAACGTGCGGCCTTCTTGAACAACCCGACGCTGAAGTTTGTCGGAGCCGTAGCGGCTGCTTGCCGGTATCGTACCTTCGAGAAACCCCGCACATCGAGCCGCAGCGCGATGTCCGCTGTCGAGACGACAACGTACGTGCCCGGTGTGGCCGTGGTCAGCGGCTGCGCGCTAAGCGGGATCACGCCGAAGTTGGTGCCGTCGACCGAGCCCTCGATATCGTACGTACCGAGCAAGCTGTACGAGACCGCGTAGTCGTATCCACGCACATCGACGGTGAAGATGATGTCGTTGTCCGCGGCCCCAAGTCCGCCGCTGTACGTAACGACGTTCCCTTCCTGGTTCGCGTTCTTGGTCGGTGCTGTGAGTGCCATTGCTGTTCCTTAGACCGGCAAGCCGATCAACTCGATTACGAACTTGCCAGCGCCGTACGTTCCCGCCGTGGCGTCGCCGCCCGTGAGATAGAGGTACTGACCACTAACCGGAAGACCGATAAGCGCAATCGTGCGCGCGAGCGTGTGATCGCCGCCATTCGTCAGCTGCACTTCGCCCGTGAGATCGGTGACCAACGTATCCTCGACACCAGTGGCTTCGTTCGCGGACCACAGGTCCACGTCAGGATCGCTGGTCGTCGGGACTTCGGCGCAAAACACGGAGCCCGCAACGATTGCGCCGTTGACCGCGTTCGTGATTTGACCGAGGTGCGCGACACCCGCGCCATTCGCGCCGATGATGTCGTTCGCTGTACCGCCGCCGTTGAGCCCCTGAATGTCGACGTAGATGCGCGTGCGAATGAGTCCACCTTCGCGGACCACGCTAGTCGCATACGCTGCAGCCGTGCCTGTGATGCCGACACCGGCCTCGACGCCAAGCGTCGCAGCGCCGAGCAGCGTCTCGCCATTGGCGTCCACGAGCGGCACATGCACCGTGACATTCTCGTCACCGAACGACACGAGCGGATTGCCGGAATTGTCCGTGACTACGCGCACGACATCGTTGCGTGCCGTGAACACGATGGCGACGGTGCCAGCGAGCGTATCCGTCTCGACCAGCGCGGCGCGGAAGCGTAGCGGCCCCGTGCCGACGTTGCGTAGCACCGCAGTCGAAGACTCGGCCCCACCGCTGCCGACGACATCGGCCACGAGAGCATGCACCTGATCGCGCGCGGCTTCCCACACGTACCCGTTACGTGATTGCTGCAATAAGAGCGTGGCTTCGTCCAGGTCCGCAGTTGTCGCGGAGTACGCGGCCGACTGACCCGGAGCCAGCTCGATCACGCTTGAGACGCCTTCGGCGTTGAGTGTTTGCGTCAGCACGTTTGCTTACTCCGATTTCTGGGTCGCGCGGTAGCGACCATAGATAGCGGACAGCACGAGCCCGGCTTCGCCGAGTTCCTTCACGTCGTCCGCGGTAACGACGCCGTCACCTAGCACTTGCGACGCGACGAGCACGAGCACTCCACCAAGCGCGCTGTACGTCAGCTTGCCCTTGGACTTTTCGATGAGTTTCTTGAACATGGCTTTCTGCACCTTACGTTTGATGAGTTTGACGATCCAGGCCTTGAGCAGCGCGGCTATCATTTAAAACAGCCGTAAGCAACGAACCAGTCGAAACGCGCGAGATCGGCACGCCCGTGCGTCAGCACGTAAACATTCCCAACGCGCCATGCGTTCGCCTCGGACTGGCAAACCGTTTGCATCGTATATGGCAACGTCACATAGCCGAGCTTCACGTCTAGGTAATGCACTATCTCGTGCGCTAGTATGGATTGTGTGAACACCGGGTCTGCGAAACGCAGCACCTCGGTATCCATGTGAATCGTGTCGTCGCCGTTGTAGTAGCCGAGCACGCCGAACGAGTACAGCGGCTCCCACACGACACCGGGCGGCGCTAGTCGCGAGCAGTCGTAGTCGAGCACCTTGCACGCGTAGTCGAACGCAGCCTGCGTGTCATGCGCCGGCACAGCGGCGAACACACCATACGTCGGACCAAACATGCCCGCGCACAACGCTAGAAGCAGCACGAATGTCTTCATTGCAGCCTCCCCGGATAGAAGCGTACCGACAACTTCGATCCCGCCTCCGTGTCGCCACGGTCCAGCGCTTTGCGTCCGTGGCTGATGTCGATCTCCCACGCGCGATTCGCGCCGGCTGCAATAGTGATGCCGGCCCCGACGTAATCGGCGGTCGACTCCGCTTGCTTGTTCCACGGCTTACCGCGCGTGATGTCACTCACGTGGTCATACGTAACGAACGCCTCGATCTCCGCACCACGCGCGCCGAGAGCGTAGCCAAGCGCGAAGGCCGAGACGAGCAACGACACAAGCGCCAGGCGCAGTATTCTCATATGCTCGCCGACGGCTGCGCGGCAGCCATGTCTTTCGCAGCAGCAGCGACTTGCGGCGCAGCCTCGACGGCCATTGCCTGCTGTTGCTGCTTTGCGCGATCCTCGCGTATCAACGCGACTTGATCGTCGGCAACGATAAGCGTCGGATCGACGCCGAGTGTGTCGCCGTACACGTCCATCATCTGATCGACATCGAGCTTGTCTGACATGCGCTGCGCCATTTCCGGCATAGTGGCGGCGACATTCAGCACGGTGCCCAACAATCGGTCGATTGAGTTTAGTCCCACCAAGCGCTGGGCTTGCGCGAGCAACGAGACGAACTGCACGACGAGAGGCATCCCGCTCATTTCACGCGGGGGCGGCGGAATCAATCCGCCACGCAGCATGTACGCGAACGTGATCTCGATGAATGGGCCGAGCTTCTCGTCGTGCAGCGATTCAAGCACGGGGCCGAGCATGAGCAGCTTCTCTTCGTGCCGCTCGGCAACTTCGCGCGCGGTCGCCGGCTGCACGCGATCATCGCCGATGATCAGCAGGAACATGTCGACATAGTACGCGCGCTCGACGCGCCCTTCGATCTGCTGGCCCTTCTGCATGACCTTGTCGACGTGGAAGTCGACATCGATCAGCTTCTTCACGCCGCCGCCCGTCGTGTCGACGAACGTCACCGTGCCCGGAGCCATGCTCACCTTTGTGTTGGGCGGCGCTTGCAGCGGCGGCAGCGACATGAAGTCGAGCCCCTGCGCGCTGCGAAGCTCTAGATGCTGCAGCGACTTCGTATCACCAAGCGCCATCATGCCCGGCGAACTACCATACACGTCCGCGCCTCGTGTCTCCCACCGTGGCATTAGGCCGGGGAAAATCTGGAAGCCGGATTCCTTCAAGTAGTCCTGGTCCTGTCCGCCCACCTCGTAGTAACACGAGCTGTAAGGCATGTTCGTGTTTGTTGCCTTCAGCGGGTTGCGCTCGCGACGCGGTTCGATCTGATGCAGCACCGGTATCCACGAGCCGAGTGACTTGCGGTCGTACAAGTTGCGCACGTGCGTCGAGCACCGCTCATACCCAAACTTCTGCACCATCTGGCCGACACGCATGTCGAAACCACGGTACACGGTATCGACGGTGCCCTTGTCGTTCGTGTCCATCGCATACTCGCCGATGGTCATCGGGTAGTGATGCAACACGTTTTCGAAGTCGTCCATGACGATGTCGCCGCTCGTGCCGAACACAAGCAGCTCTTGATAAGACTGTCGGAAGGCACGGTATGTGTTCGACGCGTTGAACACTTCACGCATGCGCTTCTCGACGAGATCGAGCCACTGCTTGACTGCAGGGCGCTCGTTGAGATCGTCGTAAGGGGTCTTGAGTTTGAACCACGGGCGCGCGGGCGACGACGCGCCGCTCATCAGTCCCGCAGTCGCGATACCGACGGCACGCTGCGCGGTGTTGTTCAGAATGTGCGAGTGTTTCTTGTCACCGCGATTCGGCGCGGCAGCGGACGACGTATCGAGGAAGCGACCGGAACGCGGAAGGGTCCAGTGCGCCAGCTCTTGCCAATGGCTAAGCCATGAGCTGCGATCTGTTTTGAGCTGGCCCCAGCGAGAGAGTGCAGCCTCGCGCTTTGTGCGGTAGTCGCTCACGCGCCGAGATACGCGCCTTGCGTCCCGCCACCCATCCCCGACGCGGCCCCTGCGTCAGAGAATCCCGGCGTGCGACGCCGTCGACGTGATGCGAATAGTTCGCTTGAGTCTCGTTCCGTCTGCATAGTGTTGGCCCGCGATTCAGCGGCGATCCGTTCACTCTGCGCGAGCTGCTCTTTTTGCCCCTTGCGCGCGTCTACGGTTCCCTTCACCGCGGCACCGGCGGTGAGACCTGAAAGAATCAGCGGAACAGCGGCGGGCATACTAGCTCCCTCTCTGCGGGAAAAGGCGACGCACTCGGTCACGTTCTGCTAGCACGTGCCGTGCGCGTTCTGATTGTGACGTTTGCTCGCGTGACAAACGATGCAGCGGGTACGCGATGGACATGTCCAACGATTCATCCTCCGTTTGTGACGGGAGCACGTAGCGCGTGCGTGTAGCCGCTGGGCTGCGTGAGCCTTGCTGGCCGAGGATGAATGGTACGACTGCGGGCAATGGGACCGGGACTCCTGAAAGCGAGGGCCTATCACCCTCACCTATAGCCCGCACGCGCCCCGCCGTCAAAAGTTCATTGGATCGTAGCCACCGCCGTGGGGCGCAAGGTCAAGAACCCCCAGTGGATCATGGCCTAGCGCGGCGACGGCCTCGCGCTGCAGCTGGGCCAATTTGGGGGTTGACATTCGCGCGAGGACATAGGCCGAGCCCCAATCCGGCGAGCGCCCAATGCGCTTGATGATCTCTTCGCGGGTCTCGATCACGATGCGCCCACCAACGGCACGCCACAGCGGCGCGGCTAAATCTTTCGCGAGCTGCTTGTCGGGCGGCAGCGCGATGCCGCGATTGTTCGCCGGGTCCAAGTCTTCGCGCATCGACCACCACAAGTACGACTTCCAATTCGCGTAGTGCAATCCGCCCTGCGTGCGGAATCCCTCCGTACCTTCCTTGGCTCCGGCGTTCACACCGATAGTTTGAAACTTTGCGATGGTGAGGAAATCGTACGGCGAGCCGCCAACGCCGACAACGTCGATGTGCACGGGCGCGTCATCACGCAGCGCAGCGACGACACGCGCCATCAGCGAGTATCCATTCGGCGTATCTTTGCCGGGGATTACGATAGGCACGTCGTACCAGTTATCGTGCCGGCGCGCTAGCACCGAGTTGTCTGCGCCGCCGCGTGCAACGTCGACGCCCATCGAGTCCATCGGCGGGATTCGATCACGTGGTTGCCAACGGGCCATTGCGGCATCGATCCACGCCGTCGGGATCACTTGCCACTCCGAGTCTTCAATGCCTGCATAAAAATCTCCGTTAAGCATCTGCGAGCGCAACGGCTCGGGAAGTGATTGCAGCTGCGCGAGATATTCCGCGCTCTGGTATTTGTTATCGGTCACCTTACTGCCGATGAAGGTGCGCGACTGCGGTTGAATGATCTGGATCGGCAGATACTCACGCGCGTCAAAATCGAATACCGGCTGGTTGTCGATGATCACGCAGCGCTTGTTCGGCACCTCGATATCGATCTGATCCTGCCCGCGCCCAACCGTGATGAAGTGTCTGATCTCGCCATGCGCGGCGGGATTCTTCGCTTGCTTGTCTAACCACGGAGCAAAGTAGTCGATCACCCAGCGCCCCTCAGCAGTCTGTGGCGGGTTGAACGTCATCAGCTGCTCGCAGTATTGACCGGGCACGCGCGTGTTGCGCAACCATGTGCCGAGGAAGCGAATCTGTTTCGCGAGGAAGTTCGTCGCCTCGTCGTAGAACTTGAAGTCGTGCGGGTGGCCCTGATACTTCGTTTCGTCGCCAAGGTTCGGAATCGAGCCAAACGCGATGGTGCACGGCTTCCCGCTGCGCGTGAACCGCAACTGGTTCACATGCCCGCCTGCGAACCCATCCCGGTTCCCTTTCAACGCGAGGATGCGCTCGATGATCGGCTGCAACTCGGTGCCAACGCGGCGCATGATCATGCTGTCACTGTGCTGGTTCAGCGCCTTGCCTGCGCCAAGATCAGTCTTGCCGCCGCCGGCTGCACCGCCGAAGCCGACGACCTGTGCCGGGCTCACATACGCAGCCATCTGCGGCAAGTTGCCTTTGTCGGGCAGCCACAGATTCGCACCGGCCTTCACCAGCGCGTACAGCTCGGATTCTTTCAACGCCTCATCGATGTACATCAGGCATCCTCGTGGCACGCTTCGATGGACTGGCACGAGCCAGTCAACCCAGCCACGATGTCGTGCGCGCGTTCCAGCTTCATAACAAATCCTCGTCGGGATCACATTCCCCGAAATCAACACTGGTGTGAACTGCAGTCTGCTCGATGCGCGCATCGAGGTGCTCACGCACTAACACCAGCGCGTCATGCGCGGCGGGATCACCTTTCGCCAGCACAACGTCGTCGATGGCACAACACGCTACGTGTTGCAACGTCTGCATGTTGGTAACACTGCTCATGCTGCTTCGGTCGGCATGCTCACTGCCAATAACTCCTGATCATGTGGTCGAGCCAATCCCCGTACGGCGTATCGTGCACACGAAGCACATCACCTGCACTCGTTACCATGAAGCGCTCGCCGTTGCGTGTGAATATCATGCTGCTCTCCCGCGATGCGATGACGGATGATACCCCGCAGCACTCGATGTCTTTTGCTCGATCACATTCGGCACGTACACGAACGGTGGGCGCATGCTCAAGCGCGTGCGGATGCGCTGTCGCCGCGCGTAGCCGGGCACACCGTGACGCGCATCGATGCTGCGCCAAGCCTTCGCGCGATAGATGTGCGTGAACGTTGCGCCCATCGGGTGTCGCGCATCAGCGAGCCGCGAATGCTCGATGTACAACTGCGGGTAGCCGATGGGCAAACGGTGGATGTCTATCTTCACAACAAATCCTCGTCGGGATCACGCACCTTGCGACGCGCGAGCGCGCGGTCTTCGAGATACGTCAGCAACGCTTGCGCCTCGGCGTCATTCGTCGCGTTCGCTGTCGGGATAGTGTTCACACTCACTTCGCTGCGATCCTTGAACTGCTCGGGATAGATCGCCTTGAGCAGCGCGAGCAACAACGAGTTCGTCGTTACGAGTTCTTTCACCGTCACCGGCTTGCGCACGGTGCCGGGCTTCGCGTTGCCTTCATCGTCCAGCTCGTAGCCGTTGGGGTACTCGTAGCTCACGTGCCCTTGATGCGTGAGCACCTTGTCGACACCTACGGTGCATTGTTCGAGTGCAATTTCCAACATCGCGCCGCCACGCACAGCGAGCGCGAGCTTGACATCGTTCTCGAACGCATCGTCAGCACGACGCTCGCGCACGAAGCTCATGTAAGGCAAATCGAGATCGGCAGCGGCACCATGCAGCGAGCGACCGTGCGCGATGCGTTCGAGGTACGCGTTCTTCTGTTCGGTCGTCGGCACGATGATCACGCTATGCGCGCCAGTGACGGGGACCATCTGCTGTGGCGGGATGCGCTCGCTCATAAACCCTTCGCACGACGCGTCTGTCGTGACTCGGGCTGCACGGTGTCGTTAGCGTAGCCGAGCTGCCCTTCAGCAGCAGCGGTCACCAGCGCCTGTTTGTCTGCCCGTAGGAACGCACGCCGCGCGATGCGTTGCTCGCGAGTGAGCAGCCCCACACTCAACTCGGCAGAGATCACGTCGTGGATTGTGCGAACGAACCCGGCACGCATGGGCATGCACTTGGTGCAGATAGGCTCACCAGCGAACGGGGCACGGCGACGCCCCAGCGAGTTGCAGGCGCATCGTCCGAGCGTGCCGAAATTCAGGGTCGGGGATTTCATAGTAGGTCACCGTCGGGATCGCCAAGAAGTTGCGCGCCGGAAGAGCCCTCGTCTTCCCCCTCCATCCGGCCCCTATGCGGGATATAGGGGGCCGGAATTGTGAAGGGGGTAGACTCGGGAAGAGGTGAAATTACAGCGGGAATTTCTGCCCCCTCCGAGGGGGTAGCCGAGGGGGCAGAGGGGGTAGCCTTAAACACGTAAGGGTCTTCCAGCTCCACGCGCCGCGGATCACCCACCTCGGCGACCACAGCGCGCAGCGCTTTTTCGACGAGCGCGTGCAGCTCGGGACGACCCTCGCGCAGCTTCGCCACATCAGCGTGTTTAGCGAAGCGTGACTCCGACAACGACCAGCTGAACCAGTAGTTACCCTTGTGTGGTACCGGGCGCGCGGAGATCAGCTTCATCGCAACCCACACACCGTGCTCTTGCAGCTCGCGTGCTAGTAGGTGCCACATTTCGTCCCCCAGCTTCAACACCGCTATGTGCAGCGCGTTGTGCGGTGTCTTGCCCATGTAAAGCCTAGATGAGATCGGCATCGGGGTCTTCCTCTCTTGGTGATGCCGCGAGGTGCAGCTTCGAGCGAATCAGCGTAACGGTGTGCGTCGCGTTGTCGACGATCACGATACCTTTCTCCGCGAGCGAGTTGAGCATGTTCTGCGCGCGCGTGACTCGGTTGTCCTGTCCGCTCGCGGGCGCAAGCAGCGACTCCGCATACGCGCCGAGGAATCTGTCAACATTGATCACGGGCTCGCCGTCGACCGGCCACAGCGATTCGAGCGTGCTCAGCGCCAGCGCCGAGTTGCCGCGCTTCATGTTGTCGTCCAACTTCTTCGCCGGCTGCGCGTCTTCGAGCTTCACGTGTTCCACACTCGCCGACGTGATCACGCCAACATCATCCATGTCGACTGGCACCTCGGTGAGCTTGAATGGATGCAGCACGCCTTCCTTGTTGCTGTTGCGCAACTTCGTGGGCACGAGATCGCGCAGCGGTGAGCCATCACGCTTCTTCACGAGTAGCTCGGCTTCAACACGCGCTTTGATCGATGAGTGGCCGCGCATCCCCTTCGTTTCATCCTTACCAGTGTGATGCACGAGCAGGATCGTCGTGCCGAGCTGATCGTATATGCGCGCGATGTTTTCCATGACCGGCGACATATCCTCGCCCTTGTTCTCGTCGGTGCCCGGCGTTGCAGCCGCCAACGTGTCGACGATTAGCAGGCGCAGTTTCAGTGGCCGCGCGGATTCGGTGAGCGCTTTCATCTGCTCAGCGTCCTGCATACGCACGCTGGTGCCAAGCACATAGAAGTCGACAAGCTCGTCAGGTGTCGTGTTGTGAGTCTTGCAGTACGCGAGCAGTCGATTGCGCATCGAGCCGTACGCCTCGGCCGCGATCCAGCCCACCGCGCCTTGCATCGTCTTGTACTCGCGCCAGTCGCTGCCGCGTGAGATCGCTAGGCCCATATCTAGCGCCTCGAATGACTTGCCGCTACCCGACGGGCCGTAAAGCGCGTTGATTCCTTCCTGCGGGAGAATGTCACGGATAAGCCACGGGGGCGAAGGCTCGGTGACGATCTGACTCGGGCGACGCCATTGGAATTGCGCGAGCCGTGCAGCGCGTGTCACTGCGTCCGCTTGCGCGAGCAAATCCTGATCGAGCGGCGGGCCGAAATCTGCGTCGGTCGCGACTATTTCTTGTCGCAAGCCTTCGAGCGTTGCCTTCGGCCCGGTACCGTGCCCGAACGAATCCCACTTCGCGCGCAGCGCTTCTTCGCCGGGGTACTTCTCGCCCTTGGCGCTCCACTCGTGCCACAAGTTGAAGCCGTCGTCGCCGCCGTCTGTGCCGTCGTGCAGGCGCATGCCCATATCGCGCCACGTGTCGTAGTCACAGTCAGGATCGCGCGAGTCGAGCAGCGTGCGCACCCAGCCCAATTCGGGATTGACGGTCGCCAGTGAACCACTGACCGGTGGTTCCTTGGGCTGGGTGCGCGCTACCATCGAGAGCCACAAATCGTGCAGCGGCTTCGGCAGCGGCGGCAGATTCTCCCAAGTGCCGGCG
>Ga0193738_1000490_pt1 | contig 20127 bp, 18 predicted proteins | sample L2a1metaG_FD_144927 | JGI IMG/M metagenome (GOLD analysis project Ga0193738, IMG submission 144927) | Soil microbial communities from a riparian zone of the East river system, Colorado, United States - L2a1 | ecosystem: Environmental > Terrestrial > Soil > Riparian zone | place: USA: East River...
CTGCGTAGCCACCTGACGCTGCTCGAACAGGAACGCCGGCGCATTGGGCGGCAGATCGAGTCGGTACGGACGACGCTGCGGAAGACGGAGGGAGGTGAGGAACTCATGGCAGAGGAAGTCTTCGACGGCTTCGACCACACCCAGTACGAGCGGGAGGTCACCGAACGCTGGGGGCGCGAAGCCTACGAGAGGGGCGACCGCTGGTGGCGCTCGCTCAGCGCCGCCGAGAAGGGGGCGTTCCAGCAGCGGCAGGTCGACATCGCCGCCGACTACGGGCGGGCCCTTCAGGAGGGCAAGGCCGCCGCCAGCGACGAGGTGCAGGCCATCACGCAACGCCACGTCGACTGGCTGTCGGTCACGACCACCCCGACCAAGGACTACCTGATCGGGCTGGGCGAGATGTACGTCGCCGACCCGCGGTTCACGGCGAGCTACGACGAGAGCGGCGCGGGCACTGCGGCGTTCGTCCGGGACGCGATGAAGGTCTACGCCGAGCGGATGTAGTCGGCTGACCGCCCCCAATCCGAAGCTGGGTGAACCGTCGGCTGGGATGATGCGTTCATCGGAGGTGACCTGCTGCCGCCGATATCGGGAGACGCGATGACCCAGCACGACACGACTCCGACCGACGCCCCTGGTCCCGAGCTCCAGCGCCGGGTGGTGCTGCTCGGTGCCGGCGCCGTCGGCGTGGCGGGCGTGCTGGCCGCCTGCGGAGGGGGCGGCGACGACGCCGGCACGGCCGCGCCGACGACCGACACCACGCCGAGCCCCGACGCGTCGGAGACCCCCGCGCCGAGCCCGGAGGCGACGACCCCGCCGGCCGAGGGCAGCGGCGGCACGCCCCTGACGGCCACCGCGGACGTCCCCGTCGGGGGCGGCGTGATCATCACCGGGGAGCAGATCGTCGTCACCCAGCCCACGGCCGGCGAGTTCAGGGCGTTCGGCAGCACGTGCACCCATCAGGGCTGCCAGGTCGCCACGGTGGCCGACGGGTTGATCCAGTGCCCGTGTCATGGCAGCCGGTACTCCGTCGAGGACGGCTCGGTGCAGGCGGGCCCGGCGCCGGCGCCGCTGCCCGAGGTCACGATCGTGGTCGAGGGAGACCAGGTGCTGCGCACCTGAGGCGTCAGTCGTCAGGGTCGCCGGCAGCAGCGCTGCGGGCGGCGGAGTCGTCCGGACTGACAACTAGGCTTGATGGCTGTGCCTGACCCGTCCATGTATCGCCCCGCGCCGGGGTCGGTGCCGGACGAACCCGGTGTCTACCGGTTCAGCGACCCGGCCGGCCGGGTCATCTACGTCGGCAAGGCCAAGAGCCTGCGCTCCCGGCTGGCGTCGTACTTCCAGGATCTCTCCGCGTTGCATCCCCGCACGCTGGCCATGGTGACGACTGCGGGCAAGGTCGAGTGGACGGTCGTCCGGACCGAGGTCGAGGCGCTGCAGCTCGAATACTCGTGGATCAAGGAGTTCGACCCCCGCTTCAACATCCGCTACCGCGACGACAAGTCCTATCCGTACCTCGCCGTGACGCTGGACGAGGAGTATCCGCGCGCCCTGGTGATGCGGGGGGCGAAGAAGCGCGGTGTGCGGTACTTCGGGCCCTACGCGCACGCCTGGGCGATCCGCGAGACCCTCGACCAGCTCCTGCGGGTCTTCCCGGTGCGCAGCTGCTCGAAGGGTGTGTTCAAGCGGGCCGGGCAGGTCGGGCGCCCGTGCCTGCTCGGCTACATCGGCAAGTGCTCCGCGCCATGCGTGGGCCGGGTCAGCGCCGAGGAGCATCGCGCCATCGTGGACGACCTGGTCGCCTTCCTCGAGGGGCAGACCTCCACCTACATCCGGCGCCTCGAGCGGGAGATGCACGCCGCCGCGGCGGCGACCGACTACGAGCGTGCGGCCCGGCTGCGGGACGACGTCGCCGCGCTGCGGCGGGCCATGGAGCAGAACGCCGTGGTTCTCGGCGACGCGACCGATGCCGACGTCGTCGCACTCGCCGAGGACCCGCTGGAGGTGGCCGTCCACATCTTCTACGTCCGGCGGGGCCGGGTCCGGGGCCAGCGCGGGTGGGTCGCGGACAAGAGCGACGACGCACCGACCGGCGAGCTGGTCGAGCGGTTCCTGCTTCAGCTCTACGGCGAGAACGGCGGCGAGGCCGTACCCCGGGAGATCGTCGTGCCGGTCCTTCCCGACGACCCGGACGAGACCCGGGCCCTGCGCGACCTGCTCACCGAGCTGCGCGGGGGGAGGGTCGACCTCAAGATCCCCCAGCGCGGCGACAAGCGCGCTCTTCTCGGCACCGTCGCCCGCAACGCCGGGCAGGCCCTCGCGCTGCACAAGACCCGGCGGGCCAGCGACCTGACGACGCGCAGCCGCGCGCTCGAGGAGATCCAGCGCGCTCTCGAGCTCGACGAGGCGCCGCTGCGGATCGAGTGCTACGACGTGTCCAACCTGCAGGGCACGGAGGTGGTCGCGTCCATGGTCGTGTTCGAGGACGGGCTGCCGCGCAAGTCCGAGTACCGGCGCTTCGCGATCCGCGGCCGGCAGGGCATCGACGACGTCGCGGCGATTCGCGAGGTGCTCGGCCGCCGGTTCCGGAGGCTCACCGAGGAGCGCGAGCCCGACCGGACGGCGGCGCAGCCGCTCGATCCCGAGACCGGGCGTCCGCGCAAGTTCGCCTACGCCCCCGGCCTCGTCGTGGTCGACGGCGGCAAGCCTCAGGTCGGCGCCGCCAGGCTGGCCATGGACGAGGCCGGCGTCTCCGACATCCCCGTCGTGGGGTTGGCGAAGCGGCTGGAGGAGGTGGTCGTCGACGGTTCCGACGACCCGGTGATCTTGCCGCGGGCCAGCGAGGGGCTCTACCTCCTGCAGCGGATCCGCGACGAGGCGCACCGCTTCGCGATCACCTACCACCGGCAGCGGCGATCCCGGTCCATGGTCGACAGCCTGCTCGACGGCGTTCCCGGCCTCGGGCCGGCCCGCCGCAAGGCCTTGCTCGCGCACTTCGGGTCGCTCAAGCGCCTGCGCGCCGCCACAGCCGATGAGATCACTGCGGTGCCGGGCTTCGGAAGCCGAACCGCCGAGACCGTGGTCGAGGCGGTTGCCCAGCGTCGTCCGTCGCCCTCGGTCAACATGGCCACGGGTGAGATCCTCGACGCGGACTCTCCGTCGACCTGAGGAGCGGACGTGACCGAGACCGGCGAAGCACCCGAGCTCCTGCTGGTCACCGGCATGTCCGGGGCGGGAAAGACCGCGGCCACGGCCTCGCTGGACGACCTCGGCTGGTTCGTCGTCGACAACCTGCCGCCGTCGCTGCTGATGGAGCTCGTCGACACGGTGACCGAGCGGACTCCGCACCGGCGGATCGCCGTCGTCGCCGACGTGCGCGGCGGGGTGTTCTTCGGTGAGTTGCGCGGTGCGCTCGACGAGCTCGCGGCGCGCGGCCTCCGTCCCTACGTCCTGTTCCTCGAGGCGGGCGACGAGGCGCTGGTCCGCCGGTTCGAGTCGGCGCGCCGTCCTCATCCGTTGCAGGGAGAGGGCCGCGTCCTCGAAGGCATCAAGCGCGAACGTGAACAGCTCGCCGAGCTTCGGGCAGGTGCGGACCTCGTCGTCGACACGTCGCTGCTCAACGTGCACGAGCTGGCCAGGCGGATCCGGACGGCCTTCGAGGGGGAGGACACGGGTCTGCGTGCCGTCGTGGTGTCGTTCGGGTTCAAGTACGGCATCCCGGTCGACGCCGATGTCATCGCCGACCTGCGCTTCCTGCCGAACCCCCACTGGGTCCCCGAACTGCGGCCGCAGACCGGACGGGACGAGGCGGTCCGCGACTACGTTCTCGGCCAGCCCGCGGCCACGGAGTTCCTCGACCGCTACGCGGAGTTGCTCCGGATGACCTCCGACGGCTACCTGCGGGAGGGCAAGCGCTTCGTCACCGTGGGCGTCGGATGCACCGGTGGCAAGCACCGCAGCGTCGCGATGAGCGAGGCCCTGGCCACCCGCCTGCGCGATCAGGGGATCGAGACGCTGGTCGTCCACCGCGACCTCGGCCGGGAGTGACCACGCCGGTGGCGGAGCCACGCCTGGCCGGGCCCAAGGTCGTCGCCCTCGGTGGCGGACACGGCCTGGCGGCGTCGTTGTCCGCTCTGCGCCGGGTCAGCGGCCGACTCACCGCGGTCGTGACGGTTGCTGACGACGGCGGGTCGAGCGGTCGGCTGCGGCACGAGCTCGGCGTCCTCCCCCCGGGCGACCTGCGGATGGCGCTGGCGGCGCTGTGCGGCGACGACGAGTGGGGGCAGACGTGGGCCCGGGTCCTTCAGCACCGCTTCTCCAGCGCAGGGGAGTTGCACAACCACGCCACAGGCAACCTGCTGATCGTGGCGCTCTGGGAGCTGCTCGGCGGTCATGTCGCGGGCCTCGACTGGGTCGCCCGCCTGCTCGGCGCCCAGGGCCGCGTGCTGCCGATGTCTTCGACATCGCTGGACATCCACGCGCTCGTTGCGGGGACCGCCCGCACGGACGGCACGGGACGGGAGGTCGAGACCGTCGTCGGCCAGCACGCCGTCGCCACCGCGACCGGCACGGTCGTCGCCGTCGAGCTCGTCCCTCCCGATCCGCCGGCCTGCCCGGAGGCGCTCGAGGCGATCGCCGAGGCGGACTGGGTGGTGCTCGGGCCTGGGTCGTGGTTCAGCAGCGTCATCCCGCACGTGCTCGTCCCCGAGCTGCGCCGTGCCCTTGTCGACACTCCGGCCCGCCGGATGGTCACCCTCAACCTGTCCGCCGAAGGAACCGAGACCGAGGGCTTCACGCCGGAGATGCATCTGGAGGTGCTCGCGGCATACGCGCCGGACCTGCGCCTCGACGCCGTGATCGCGGACCGCGCGTCGCTGCCCGACGAGGGGTTGCTGCGCCGGGTCGCGCGCGACCTCGGCGCCGATGTCACCGTCACCGACATCGCGATGGACGACGGCACGCCGCGTCACGACCCCGAGCGCCTTGCCCATGCGTACGCGGACACCTTCGCTCGTGGCAGGATCGGCCCATGGCGATGACCGCGTCGGTGAAGGACGAACTGGCCCGCCTCGAGGTCACCAAGACGTGTTGCCGAAAGGCAGAGGTCTCCGCGCTGCTGCGCTTCGGCGGCGGCCTGCACATCGTCAGCGGCAAGATCGTGGTGGAGGCCGAGCTCGACACCGGGGCTGCCGCCCGTCGCCTGCGTCGCGACATCGCCGAGGTCTACGGCCACGAGAGCGACATCGCCGTCGTCTCGCCCAGCGGGCTGCGCAGGGGGAGCCGGTACGTGGTCCGGGTGGTCACCGCCGGCGAGGTGCTCGCACGGCAGACCGGCCTGATCGACGGCAGCGGGCGCCCGGTGCGTGGGCTGCCCCCGCAGGTCGTGTCCGGCTCAACCTGCGATGCGGAGGCAGCGTGGCGCGGTGCCTTCCTCGCGCACGGGTCGCTGACAGAACCGGGCCGTTCCTCGGCGATCGAGGTCACCTGCCCGGGCCCTGAGGCCGCACTCGCCCTGGTCGGTGCCGCGCGGCGCGTCGGCATCCAGGCGAAGGCGCGCGATGTCCGCGGCGTCGACCGGGTGGTGGTGCGCGACGGCGATGCGATCGGCGCGCTGCTGACGCGCCTCGGCGCCCACGACAGCGTGCTCGCGTGGGAGGAGCGGCGGATGCGCCGCGAGGTCCGCGCGACGGCCAACCGACTGGCCAACTTCGACGACGCCAACCTGCGACGGTCGGCGCGTGCCGCGGTGGCCGCCGGAGCAAGGGTCGAGCGCGCCCTCGAGATCTTGGCCGACGACGTCCCCGATCACCTGCGGGCCGCGGGACTGCTTCGCCTCGAGCACAAGCAGGCCAGCCTGGAGGAGCTCGGCCAGCTGTCCGATCCGCCGATGACGAAGGACGCCGTCGCCGGCCGGATCCGGCGCCTGCTGGCCATGGCCGACCGCAAGGCCGCCGAGAACGGCATCCCCGGAACGGACGCAAACCTCACCCCGGACATGCTTGTGCCGTGACCGGCATCCCGCCGACGTCAGACATCGACCGGCGCCGGCGGCGCCGAGACGTGAAGGAGTCGCAGTCTCATGACCATCCGCGTAGGCATCAATGGCTTCGGGCGCATCGGCAGGAACTTCTACCGTGCGGTGCTCGCCCAGGGCGCCGACGACATCGAGCTCGTCGGCGTCAACGACATCACCGACAACGAGAGCCTGGCCCACCTGCTCAAGTACGACTCGATCCTGGGCCGCCTCGACGCCGAGGTCAGCTACTCCGGCGACGAGATCACCGTCGCCGGCAAGAGCTTCAAGTCCCTCGAGGAGCGCGACCCGGCCAAGCTGCCGTGGGGCGACCTCGGCGCGGACGTCGTCATCGAGTCGACCGGCTTGTTCACCGACGCCACCAAGGCGAAGGCGCACGTCGACGGCGGCGCCAGGAAGGTCATCATCTCCGCGCCGGCCAAGAACGAGGACGTCACCGTCGTCATGGGTGTCAACCACGACACCTACGACCCCGCCGCACACACGATCATCTCGATGGCCTCCTGCACGACGAACTGCCTTGCGCCGTTGGCCAAGGCGATCCACGACGCGTTCGGGATCGAGCACGGGCTGATGACCACCATCCATGCGTACACAGCCGACCAGAACCTCCAGGACGGACCGCACAGAGACCTGCGCCGTGCCCGCGCGGCCGCGCTCAACATCGTTCCCACCACCACCGGTGCGGCGAAGGCGATCGGCCTGGTGCTGCCTGACCTCAAGGGCAAGCTCGACGGCTTCGCGCTCCGCGTTCCGGTGCCCACCGGTTCGGCCACCGACCTGACCGCCACGGTCAGCCGGGAGGTGAGCGTCGACGAGGTCAACGCGGCGATGAGAGCCGCGGCCGACGGCCCGCTGAAGGGCTACCTCACCTACACCGAGGACCCGATCGTGTCGACCGACATCGTCACCGATCCGGCCTCCTGCATTTTCGACGCCGGACTGACCCGGGTGATCGGCGACCAGGTCAAGGTCGTGGGCTGGTACGACAACGAGTGGGGCTTCTCCAACCGGCTCATCGACCTGGTCCGCCTCGTCGGCGCGTCCCTCTGACCCGTCGATGAAGTCGATCGACGACATGGGGGACCTGCGCGGCCGTCGGGTGCTGGTCCGCAGCGACCTCAATGTGCCGCTCGAAGGCACCACCGTCACCGACGACGGCCGGATCCGGGCCAGTGTCCCGACCGTCGTCCGGCTCTCCGACGCCGGAGCGAAGGTGATCGTCACGGCCCACCTGGGCCGGCCCGATGGCAAGGCCGACCCGCGGTACTCGCTTCGCCCGGTGTACGAGCGCATGGCCGATCTGCTCCCCGGGCGCGACGTGCGCTTCGCCGGTGACACGGTGGGCGCCGGCGCGAGGCGGGCCGTCGAGACGATGCCCGATGGAGGCGTCGCCCTGCTGGAGAACCTGCGCTTCGACCCCAGGGAGACCTCGAAGGACGACGCCGAGCGCGGCGCGTTCGCCGACGAGCTGGCGGCGCTCGCGGACGTCTTCGTGTCCGACGGGTTCGGCGTCCTGCACCGCAAGCAGGCCAGCGTGTACGACGTCGCCCTGCGGCTTCCCCACGCTGCCGGCGGGCTCGTCCTCGCCGAGATGGAGGCGTTCTCGAAGGTGCTGGACGATCCCGAGCGGCCCTACGTCGTCGTCCTGGGCGGCTCGAAGGTCTCGGACAAGCTCGGCGTGATCGACACACTGCTCGGCAAGGTCGACCGGCTGCTGGTCGGCGGCGGCATGTGCTTCACGTTCCTACGGGCCCAGGGCCACGAGGTCGGTGGATCGCTGCTGGAGGAGGACCAGGTCGACACCGTGCTGGGGTTCATCGAGCGGGCGGCCGAGACCGGCGTCGAGCTGGTGCTGCCGGTCGATGTGGTCGTCGCGGCCGAGGTCGCTGAGGACGCCGACACCAGCGTCGTGCCGGCGTCCCGGATCCCGGCCGACATGACGGGGCTCGACGTCGGGCCGGAAACCGTCGAGCTGTTCCGTGGGAAGCTCGCCGATGCCCGCACCGTCGTGTGGAACGGCCCGATGGGGGTCTTCGAGCTGGCTCCGTTCGCCGATGGCACCCGCGCGATCGCCCAGGCGATTGCGGAGATCGACGGAACGACCGTCGTCGGCGGCGGTGACTCGGCCGCGGCCGTGCGCCAGCTCGGCGTCGACGAGACCGCATTCACCCACATCTCGACCGGCGGCGGCGCCAGCCTGGAGCTCCTCGAGGGCCGCACCCTGCCCGGGCTCGCCGTGTTGGAGGACTGAGCAAGGTGGCGACCGACGGCCGCCGACCGCTGATGGCCGGCAACTGGAAGGCGAACCTCAACCACCTGGAGGCCATCGCGCTGGTGCAGAAGCTCGCTTTCTCGCTCACCGACGAGGATCTCGACGCGGTCGAGGTCGCCGTGCTGCCTCCGTTCACGAACATCCGCTCGGTGCAGACACTCGTCGACGGCGACAAGCTGCGGCTTGTCTACGGCGCCCAGGACACCTCCGAGCACGACGCCGGTCCGTATACCGGCGAGATATCCGGGGTCATGCTGGCAAAGCTCGGCTGCACCTACGTGATCGTGGGCCACTCCGAGCGACGGCAGTACCACGGTGAGAACGACGTGGTCGTCAACGCGAAGGTCAAGGCAGCGCTTCGGCACGGGCTGGTCCCGATCCTGTGCATCGGCGAGGGGCTTGACGTCCGCCGCGAAGGGCGCCACGTCGAGCACACGCTGGCCCAGCTCGACGGCGGGCTGCGCGACGTCCCTGCCGACCGCGCGGCCCAGGTCGTCGTCGCGTACGAGCCGGTCTGGGCGATCGGCACCGGCGAGGTCGCCACGCCGGAGGACGCGCAGGAGGTGTGCGCGGCCATCCGCAGACGGCTCGGCGAGCTGTACTCGGCCAAGCTCGCCCAGGGTGTGCGGATCCTCTACGGGGGCTCGGTCAAGGCTGCCAACATCGGGCCCATCATGGAGCAGCCCGACATCGACGGAGCGCTGGTCGGCGGTGCGAGCATCGACGCGGACGAGTTCGCCGCGATCTGCCGCTTCAGCCGCACCGGCTGACCACCAGCGATGGTGACCGTCCGGTTCGCCCCGGGTCGCGTGCGCCGAATGCCGGTCGACCGCGTACTCTGTCCCTACGCGCGCCGGCTGATGCGGCCGACCGGAAGGAAACGCTCACCACAGTGAAGATCGTCTTCTCGCTCCTGCTCGTCATTACCAGCCTGCTGCTGATCGTGCTTATCCTCCTGCACAAGGGCAAGGGTGGCGGCCTGTCCGACATGTTCGGCGGAGGTGTCTCGTCGTCGCTTGGTGGTTCCTCGATCGCGGAGCGAAACCTCGACCGCATCACGGTCGCGATCGGCATCCTGTGGGCGGCCAGCATCGTCGGGCTCGGGTTGCTCGCGAAGACCGCCGTCTGACCTGTTCAGCACGTCCTACGAGGGAGTTCGACCCGTGGCAAGTGGCAATGCCATCCGCGGCAGTCGTGTCGGTGCTGGCCCGATGGGCGAGGCCGAACGCGGCGAGGCCGCACCCCGCCAGCGAATCGCGTTCTACTGCGTCCAGGGACACGAGACCGTACCCAGCTTCGCCGCCGAGGCCGTGATCCCCGAGTACTGGGACTGCCCACGCTGCGGGTTGCCGGCCAGCCGCGATCCCGAGAACCCGCCACCGGCGCCGCGCAACGAGCCCTACAAGACCCACCTGGCCTATGTGAAGGAGCGGCGCAGCGACGCCGACGGCGCGGCCATCCTCGAGGAGGCGCTGCAGGGTCTGCGCAAGGTCCGCGGCGCCTGAACTCAGGGGTCTGTGTGCGCCACCGTCGGGCCGGCTACCAGCGGGCGATCACTCGGCACGGCCCGCCGGACCCCTGCTCCCAGGGAACGAGCCCGACGAAGATCTCTGCGCCGCGTGGCGGAATGGTGCCCGTGTTCCGGAGGTTCTCCAGGCCCCACCGGTCTGCGCCGAGTAGGCCCACGTGAACGTCGAAAGTGGCAGACGGTCCGTGATCCAGGCTGAGCGTGTCGACCCCGATGCCGGTGATGTTCCGCCGTTCGACCAACCACTCGATGGCTTCCAGGTCGAACCCGGGGAAGTGGTACACCCCGCTGCCGTCGGTGCCGCGGTAGAGCTCGGTCGATCCGGCCCGGGTCTCCCAGCCTGAGTACATGAGGACCGCCGAGCGGCGCGCGATCCGCCCGTGCCGGCGCTCGTACCTGATCAGATCGTCGACCGTGACCTCGGCGTCGGAGTCGGATGCGACCTTGTCGCTGATGTCGATCACGACGGCAGGGACGAGCAGCTCGTCCAGGCTGATGTCCGGCGACAGGCGCCCGTTTCGGGCAAAGTGCCCCGGGGCGTCCATGTGTGTCGCGGTGTGCTCGTAGAACGTCCAGCGCTGCAGGTAGTAGCCGTTCTCCTCGATGGTGACGTGTGTCGATCGCGTGGCCTCCTCGCCGTCGACGAAGACCGGGAAGGACGCCGAGAACGTCCAGGTGAGGTCACGCATCCGGCGGCTCCTTGGCGCTGCCGCAGCCGTCGAGGGGATGGCCAGCGCTCCGATCGAGACGCCGAGGCCGCCGGCGATCACCGCGCGGCGGCTCACCGGCGTTCCCTGATGCTGATGGGTCGGTGCATCGAGCCGCTCGCGCACCGCTTCGTGAGTCTCGGCGAGACACATGGCAAGCCTCCCTTTGTTCGCAGCTGCCCGCACGTCGCCGGCAGCTTCGCGGCGGAGCCGGGTCCGCTGATCCTTTCTACTCCCCTACATCAGGGCGAGGCGATGCGCTCGAGGCCAGGCGGGAGCGCGGAGGCAGCAGCCCGGTCGAGCAGCCACAGAGTGCGTTGGCGGCCGCGGGCCCCGGCGGCGGGCACCTGCACCTCGCCGGCCCCGGACAGCGCCATCCGCACAGCGGCCGCCTTGTCGTCGCCCGCAACGACCAGCCACACCTCGGCGGCCGTGCGAATCGCCGGCAGCGTCAACGAGATGCGGGTCGGCGGCGGCTTGGGAGATCCTCGGACGGCCACGACCTGTCGAGTCTCGTAGAGGGCGGGTTGGTCTGGGAACAGCGACGCCACGTGCCCGTCCGGTCCGACACCGAGCATCAGGACGTCGAACTCCGGCACCAGGGCGTGGTTCTCGGGGCGGCTGGCGGCGGCCAGTTCCGCGGCGTAGCGCTCGGCCGCCGCGTCCGGGTCGTCGCCGGCGTCCTCGGTCGCAGGCATCGGATGGACCCGGTGGGAGGCCACCGGTACCGCGTCGAGCAGCGCGGAACGTGCCTGGGTCTCGTTGCGCTCGGGGTGTCCCCGAGGCAGGAACCGCTCGTCCCCCCACCACACGTCGAGGTGCTTCCAGTCGACGGCCGATCGTGCGGGCGATGCGGCCACCGCCGCCATCGTCGCACCTGCCACGCCGCCCCCCGTCAGCACGATGCAGGCGTTCTCGCGAGCGGACTGGACATCGGCGATGCGAGTGATCAGCCGACCGGCGACGGAGGCGGCAAGCTCGTCGGCGTCGCGGTGGATGACGACCGCAGGCGGGCTCATCGTGACGTCCGGCGCCGGCTGGGCGCCTTCGACCGCGTCGTCCGTCCGGTCTCGCGTAGCAGGGTGAGCCCGGACGGACGACGCGGTCGAAGGCTCTCATCCGGGTCCAGCCGCCGTAGCTCCTCGGCCAGGCAGTCACGATCGAGCCGCTTGTGCAGGGCCACCTGGCGCTCGTCGTGGCCAGGAACCGACAGCATCGCGACGTCGTCGCCGGGCCGGTCGAGCTCGATCGGTCCCGAGCGACGGTCGAGCGCGACGTTGACCAGCCCGTCCACGCCCGCCGCCTTGGTCCGGGTGACCGGGCACCGGAGCGCGAAAGCGAGCCACGCGGCGAGCAGGTCGGCGCTCGGACTGTCCGGCGCGCCCACCACCCGCGCCGCCGTCACGTCCTCGAACGGCGGCAGATCCATCGCCGCCGCCAGCAACGACCGCCAACCGGTGATCCTGGACCACGCCAGGTCGGTGTCGCCCGGTCGGTAGGTCTCGGCGCGGTCTCGCAGGGCGGCGATGGGCCGCTTGCACGCGGCGGCGTCGGTGATGCGGCGCTGCGCCAGACCTCCGATGGGATCCTCCGCCGGCACAGCCGGTGTCTCGCCCGGCCACCAGGCGACAACCGGGGCGTCGGGGAGCAGCAGAGGGAGGACCACCGACTCGCCGTGCGCCGTCAGCGGACCGAACGTCCGCAGCACGATGACCTCGCCCGCACCGGCATCGCCACCCACCCGGATCTGGGCGTCGAGCCGGGCTGCGCCGCGCGCAGTTCCGCGCACCACGACCAGGATCCGGCACGGGTGTTCATGACTCGCATGGTTGGCCGACTCGATGGCCGGCTCCACGTCGTCGTCGACGACCAGCACGAGGGTGAGCACCCGACCCAGCGCGATCGCTCCGTGTTTCACGCGCAGTTCGACCATCCGCTTGGCAACGCCGTTCGCGGTGGTGGACGGCATGTCGATGATCACGACGTCCTCCCGCCCGGCCGACGGGGCCCGCCCGCTGTCACGGCCTTCTCCAGGCCCGGCCGTCGCGGGCCAGCATCGCGTCGGCCGAAGCCGGACCCCAGCTTCCGGACGGATAGGCCTCTGGCGCGCCGTAACGGGCCCAATAGCGCACGATCGGATCGAGGATCTGCCACGACAGCTCGACCTCCTCGTGCCGGGGGAACAGCGGCGGGTCGCCGAGCAGCACATCGAGCAGAAGCCGCTCGTAAGCCTCCGGGCTGTCCTCGGTGAACGAGTGCCCGTAGCCGAAGTCCATGGTGACGTCGCGGACCTCCATGGCGGTGCCGGGCACCTTCGACCCGAAGCGCATCGTCACGCCCTCGTCCGGCTGGACGCGCACGACCAGGGCGTTCTGCCCCAGTTCCTCGGTCGCCGTGGACTCGAACGGCAGGTGCGGCGCCCGCTTGAACACCACGGCGACCTCGGTGACGCGCCGGCCCAGCCGCTTGCCGGTGCGCAGGTAGAACGGCACACCCGCCCAGCGCCGGGTGTCGATGTCGAGGCGGATCGCAGCATACGTCTCGGTCTTCGAGTCCGGCGGGATGCCTGCCTCGTCGACGTAGCCCGGAGCCTCCACCCCGCCGGCCCAACCGTCGGCATACTGGCCGCGCGCCGTGTGGCGCCCGAGGTCGGGCGGCAGGCGTACCGCGGAGAGCACCTTCTCTTTCTCGGCGCGCAGGTCGCGGGCGTCGAACGATACCGGCTCCTCCATCCCCACCAGCGCAAGCAGCTGGAGGAGGTGGTTCTGGATGACGTCGCGCGCTGCGCCGATGCCGTCGTAGTAGCCCGCCCGGCTCCCGATACCGATGTCCTCGGCCATGGTGATCTGGACGTGGTCGACGAAGTGCGCGTTCCAGATCGGTTCGAACAGCTGGTTGGCGAAGCGCAGAGCCAGGATGTTCTGGACGGTCTCCTTGCCGAGGTAGTGGTCGATCCGGAAGACGGTGTCGGGCGGGAAGATCGCCTCGACGGTGTTGTTCAGGTCGCGGGCGCTGGCAAGGTCGTGGCCGAACGGTTTCTCGATGACGACCCGGCGCCATTGGTCCTGGTCGTCCGGTTCGGCGAGGCCCGAGCGGGCCAGCTGCTTGCAGACGATGTCGAAGTACGAGGGCGGGATGGACAGGTAGAACGCGTAGTTTCCGCTGGTGCCCTGAGCCTTGTCGAGATCGTGGACGGTGTCGGCCAGCCGGTCGAACGCGTCGTCGTCGGAGAACTCGCCCGGCACGAACCGGAAGCCCTGGGAAAGCTGCCGCCAGGTCGCCTCGCGGAACGGCGTGCGGGCGTACTGCCGTACGGCGTCGTGGACCTGATCGCCGAAGTCCTGGTCGGCCCAGTCGCGGCGGGCGAAGCCGACCAGTGAGAAGCCCGGTGGGAGCAACCCCCGGTTGGCCAGGTCGTAGACGGCGGGCATGAGCTTCTTCCGGGACAGGTCGCCTGTGACGCCGAAGATCACCAGGCTGCACGGCCCGGCGATGCGCGGCAGGCGCTTGTCCCTGGGGTCTCGCAGCGGGTTGCGGTGATCTCTCATCGCAGCACCTCGAGCAGGCGTTCGACGCCGGCCTTGCGGGCGGTGAGATGGAGTCGCAGGACCGGCCGGCCGTGCTCGGCGAGCACCTGTGCGTCGCCCGCGGCCTGTGCGGTGATGAGCTGACCGAAGGTGAACGGTCGCTCCGGCACCGGTAGGTCGTCGGACGTGTCGCCGGTCACCTGGAGGTAGATGCCGACCGGCGGTCCACCCTTGTGGAACTGACCGGTCGAGTGCAGGAAGCGAGGTCCCCAGCCGAACGTCACCGGGCGCTCGGTACGCATCGCCAGCGGTCGCCGTACCCCGGCGAGGACGCCGTCGTCGCCATCCCGGTCGAGATAGGCCATGACGGCGAGGTAGCCGTTGGCTGGCAGGTGGGCCAGCAGGGCGTCGACCGCACCGGACAGCGAGTCGATACCGTCGAGCAGGCCGGGGGTTCCCCGCACTTCGACCACGCCGTCGACGAAGGCCGCGGGTTCGGGTTCGGGGCGGGCGTCGAGCACGCCGCGGGCGGCCTTCTTGGCGCTTTCGACGTCGGGCTGGTCGAAGGGGTTGATCCCGACCACCCGTCCGGCAACGGCCGTGGCGTACTCCCACAAGAGCATCTGCGCGCCTAGTGGTCCGCTGACCGTGAGGACGGACCTGCCTGTCTCAGTGGGGCCTAGCAGAGCCGGCAGAACATCGGGCGCGGGCCAGCGGATCTCCGGCGCGTCGACCCCCTCGACGACGATGGGAAGGAGCCCGGTGCCGTCCTTGCCGGTGGACTCCGCGATCAGTTGCTCGGCCCAGTCGGCGAAGCCGACGATGCCGGAGCCGGCGTCGGCGATGGACACCTTGTCGCGGCCGCCGGCCACGCCGCCGCCGAGAGCGGCGCCGAGGGTCAGCGCCGGGTTGGCGGGATCGTCGGCAACCAGCGCGGGCGCCACGGCCGCGGCCTCGTCGAGCAGGGCGGACACGTCCACACCGGCGAGGGCGGACGGGACCAGCCCGAAGGCGGTCAGCGCCGAGTAGCGCCCGCCAACCGAGGAGTCGGCGAGGAAGGCCCTCCGGTAGCCCGACGCCGCAGCCAGCTCCGCGAGCGAAGAACCGGTATCGGTGACCACCACCATGTGCTCGCCCGGTTCGATGCCGCGGGAGCGGAAGGCGGCCTCGAAGGCACGGCGCTGACTGTCGGTCTCGACAGTGGAGCCGGATTTGCTCGACACCACGACGACGGTGCGCTCCGGCCGGTCGGCCAGCGCCCGCCGGACCGCACCGGGGTCGGTGGTGTCGAGAACCGTGAGTTCGACCCCAGCCGTCCGGGTGACGACTTCGGGAGCCAACGACGACCCGCCCATGCCGCAGAGCACGACGCGGTCGAGGCCGTCGGCGCGCACGTCGGCCGTGAGTGCCTCGATCTCGGCGAGCAGCGGTCGCGAGCTCTCGTAGAGATGGACCCAGCCGAGCCGGACCGCCGCCTCCTCCTCGGCCGCCGGACCCCACAGCGTGGCGTCACCGGCGGCGATCCGCGACGCGACGCGGTCGGCGACCAGGTCTGCGACCAGCGCGGGGTCGGCGGACGGTGCCGAGACCGTGACCGTCATCAGCGACCCGCCTGGAGCTTGGCCTCGACCGAGGAGAGCAGGTCGACCCAGCTCGTCTCGAACTTCTCCACGCCCTCGTCCTCGAGTACCCGCCCGACGTCGTCCATGTCGACCCCGACGCCGGCCAGCCGGTCGAAGACGGCCCGGGCCTGTGGATAGGAGCCGCGTACCGTGTCGCCGCGGATCTCGCCGTGGTCGGCAACGGCCTCCAGAGTCGCCTCGGGCATCGTGTTGACGGTCTCGGGCGCCACCAGCTCGGTGACGTAGAGGGTGTCGGAGTAATCGGGGTTCTTCGTGGAGGTGGACGCCCACAGAGGGCGTTGGCGGGCGGCGCCGGCGGCTTCCAGACGCTGCCAGCGGTCTGCGGCGACGACCTGCTCGTAGGCCTGGTAGGCGAGCCGGGCGTTCGCGACGGCCGCCTGGCCTCGAAGCCCGAGCGCCGCGTCGGTACCGATCGTGTCGAGTCGCTTGTCGACCTCGGAGTCGACCCGGCTGACGAAGAAGGACGCGACCGACGCGATGCCGTCGAGGGAATCGCCAGCCGCCAACCGCTGCTCGAGGCCCGCCTGGTACGCCTCCATCACCTCGCGATAGCGCTCGATCGAGAAGACCAGGGTGACGTTGACACTGATACCGGCGGCGATGACCTCGGTGATCGCCGGCAGGCCGGCCCGGGTCGCAGGGATCTTGACGAACAGGTTCGGCCGGTCGACCTCGGCCCACAGGTCGCGGGCCTGGTCGACGGTGGCGCGAGTGTCGTGGGCCAGCCGGGGGTCGACCTCGATGGACACCCGGCCGTCGAGACCGGCGGTTCGCTGGGCCACGGGTGCCAGCAGGTCGCAGGCCGCCCGGACGTCGTCGGTGGTCAGGTCGCGGACGGCCGTGTCGGCGTCCGAGCCCTGCTCGGAGTGGACCCGGAGCTGGTCGTCGTACGCGCTGCTCTTGGTGATCGCCGCCTGGAAGATCGACGGGTTGGTGGTGACACCGACTACGTGGCGCTCGTCGACGAGCGCCTGCAGGTTGCCGGTCGAGAGGCGTTCGCGGGACAGGTCGTCGAGCCAGATGGCGACGCCCTGGTCGCAGAGCCGGCCGAGCCGGTCGGTGGTGGCATCGTTGCTCATGGTGGTCCTCCAGATGTATCGGTGGACGGTCAGCGTGCCGCCGCGATGGACTCCTTCGCGGCAGCAACCACGGCCTCCGCGGTAATCCCGAACTCGCGGAAGAGGATCTGGTAGTCAGCCGACGCCCCGAAGTGCTCGAGGCTGACTGAACGCCCAGCGTCGCCGACCACGTCGCGCCACCCCTGCCCCACGGCCGCCTCCACGGACACCCGGGCCCGCACGGCGGGCGGCAGCACGCTGTCGCGGTAGGCCTGGACCTCGAGGTCGAACCACTCGCGGCACGGCATGGAGACGACCCGCGCGTGGATGCCGTCGGCGGCCAGCATGTCCCGAGCCGCGACAGCGAGCTGGACCTCGGAACCGGTGCCGACGAGCACGACGTCGGGTGGACCGTCGGTATCGAGGAGGACGTATGCGCCCCGGGTGACGCCCTCGGCGTCGGCGTAGCCGTCTGTGCCTCGCGGGAAGGTCGGTACGTTCTGGCGGGTCAGGCACAGACCTGCCGGGCGGGACTGGTTCGTTGCGTGGTGCTCGAGAATCGCACGCCATGCGACGGCTGTCTCGTTCGCGTCGGCTGGCCGGACGACATCGAGGCCGGGGATCGCGCGCAGCGCGGCGAGATGCTCGACCGGCTGGTGGGTCGGTCCGTCCTCGCCGAGACCGACCGAGTCATGGGTCCACACGTAGGTGACGGGCAGCCCCATCAGGGCCGCGAGCCGGACGGCCGGACGCATGTAGTCGCTGAAGATCAGGAACGTGCCGCCGTAGGGGCGGGTGAGCCCGTGCAGGGCGATGCCGTTGAGGATCGAGCCCATCGCGTGCTCACGGATGCCGAAATGCAGGACCCGGCCGTACCAGTCGCCCACGAACTCCTTGCTCGACCGGTCCGGAGGGAGGAAGCTCAGCTGGTCCTTGGGCGTGGTGTTGTTGCTGCCGGCCAGGTCGGCCGAACCGCCCCACAGCTCAGGAAGGACGGGCGCGAGCGCCGTGAGCACCTCGCCGGAGGCCCTGCGGGTGGCTACGGCCTTGCCCGGTTCGAAGCTCGGTACCGCGTGCGCCCATCCGTCGGGCAGCGTCGACGTACGCAGCCGGTCCAGCAGTGCGGCTTGTTCGGCGTGCTCTGCCCGCCAGGACGCGAATCGCTCGTCCCACGCGGCGTGCAGGTCGGACCCCCGCTCACCGACGCGTAACGCGCGCCGCCGGACGTCGTCGGCCACGACGAAGGCCTGCTCGGGGTCGAAGCCGAGGATCCTCTTGGTGGCCGCGACCTCGTCGGCGCCGAGCGCCGATCCGTGAGCCGTGCCGGTGTTCTGCTTGGTGGGAGCGGGCCAGCCGATGATGGTGCGGAGCGCGACGAACGACGGCCGGCTGGTCTCGGCGCGGGCGGCCAGGAGTGCGGCGTGCAGGGCCGCGACGTCCTCGCGGTACGGGCCGTCGCCGCCCCGCCAGTCGACGGTCTGGACGTGCCACCCGTAGGCCTCGTAGCGGGCCGGGACGTTCTCGGAGAAGGCGACCCTGGTGTCGTCCTCGATGGAGATCTGGTTGTCGTCCCAGATCATGACGAGGTTGCCCAGGCGCTGGGTCCCGGCCAGCGAGGACGCCTCGCTGGACACCCCCTCCTGCATGTCACCGTCGGATGCGATGCACCAGATGGTGTGGTCGAAGACGCTCTCGCCGCCGGGGGCGTCGGGGTCGAGCAGGCCACGGGTGCGGCGCGCTGCCATGGCCATGCCGACGGCGTTGCCGACGCCCTGGCCGAGCGGTCCAGTGGTGGTCTCGACGCCGACGGTGTGGTGTACCTCGGGATGGCCGGGCGTGACCGAGCCCCAGGTCCGCAACGACGCGAGGTCGTCGAGGGTCATCGGGTAGCCGGAAAGGTAGAGCTGGATGTAGAGCGTCAGGCTGGAGTGGCCGGCGGAGAGCACGAACCGGTCTCGGCCGAGCCAAGCGGGCTCGGCGGGGTCGTGCCGGAGCAGGTGCTGGAAGATCAGGTAGGCCGCGGGCGCCAGGCTCATCGCCGTGCCGGGATGGCCGTTGCCGACCTTCTCGACCGCGTCCATGGCGAGTACGCGAATGGTGTCGACGGCCCGCCGGTCGAGGTCGGTCCAGTCGAGTTCGGTGTTGTCGGGCACCGTCGTCGGCTCCTCTCGAGCGGCAATGTTGTCGAGATCGAAACGTGATCACAGGTCGATCCGAGCCTACCCACCGTTGTGTCAGTGCGCGTGCCGCCGGCCGGACCGCCGCCAGGATGGGCTCCGGCGCTCCGCTGCGTCCCGTTCCGGTACGCCCCGACTAGACTCACGGCGTCCTGCGTGGGCGCGCCATCGGCCGCTCCGAGCGTCGCGAGAGAGGCAGGTCGTGCCGGCCGCCGAGCCCCGCCCTGCGACGCAACCACGACCTCGCGTGGACGCCACGCCTACGTGGCGCCGCACGGTCGGTGCGTACACCTCACTGATGAAGCTGCGCGTGGTCGAGCTGCTGCTCGTCACGACGCTGCCGGCGATGGTGCTCGCACAGCGGGGGCTGCCGCCGCCGGGCCTGGTCGTCGCGACGCTGCTCGGCGGCACACTCGCGGCGGGCAGTGCCCACGCGTTCAACCAGGTGCTCGAGCGCGACCTCGACGCAGTGATGCGCAGGACCCGCCGGCGTGCGGTCGCCACCTCGGCGATCTCGGCCCAGGCGGCCGCGCTGTTCGCGGTCGCTCTGCTGCTCGTCGCCGTGGCCGTGATGCTGGCCTTCGTCAACCCGCTCGCGGCGGCGCTGACCGTGGCGGCCAACGCGTTCTACGTCGTCGTGTACACCGTGCTGCTCAAGCGGCGCACTGCGCAGAACATCGTGTGGGGCGGCGTGGCCGGCTGCCTGCCGACGATGATCGGCTGGGCCGCGGTCACGGGCAGCCTCGCCTGGCCTCCCGTTCTGCTGTTCCTTGTCGTCTTCTTCTGGACGCCTCCGCACTATTGGCCGCTGGCCATGCGCTTCCGCGACGACTACGCCCGTGCCGGTGTGCCGATGCTGCCGGTGGTCGCATCCGCGCGGGTGGTTGCCGGCCAGATCATCGTGTACTCCTGGGCGATGGTGGCCACGACGTTGGCCCTGTGGTGGGTCGCCGACCTCGGCTGGCTCTACGGTGCCCTCGCCGTGCTGGCCGGGGTCTGGTTCCTGGCCGAGGCGCACCGGCTCTACGCGCGGGCCCGCGTCGACCAGACCGGCGCGGGGGTGAAGGCGATGCGCCTGTTCCACGGCTCGATCACCTACCTCACCGTGGTGTTCGCAGCCGTGGCGGTCGACGTGCTCCTGCTCACCTGAGCATCCCGTTAGGCTTCCGAGCGTGCTC
>Ga0193738_1000491_pt1 | contig 20084 bp, 20 predicted proteins | sample L2a1metaG_FD_144927 | JGI IMG/M metagenome (GOLD analysis project Ga0193738, IMG submission 144927) | Soil microbial communities from a riparian zone of the East river system, Colorado, United States - L2a1 | ecosystem: Environmental > Terrestrial > Soil > Riparian zone | place: USA: East River...
TGGGCCATCGCCCACCCGGAGTCGTCGGCGATGCTGTTGGCTCCGGCGTTCCGTGCCTTCACCTGGGCAGTGCGGTGGCTACTCGTCGTGCTCAACGGGATGTCCAACGCCCTTCTGCGGTTGTTCGGGGTGACGCCGCGCAACACCATCGTCAACGTCCGCAACCGCGAGCAGATCCACCACCTGGTCGAGGAATCCGAGCGGCTCGGGCTGATCAGTGCCGAGGACCACGGGCTTCTCACCAGGGCGCTGGACGCTCCGACGTCGCCGGTCGGCGACTTCTGCGTCCCGGCCGACCATCGTGGCCGTCGGTGCCGACGCCGCTCCGGACGCCGTGATCGCGCGGGCCGCGGCGAGCGGACGGACCCGGATGATCGTCTGGGCCGCCGACGGCGGGGTGGTCGGCGCGGTGCACGTCCGAGAGGCCCTGCTGGCGCGGGCAGCCGGCAGCGACCGGAGGGCAGCGGAGATGGCGACGCCGGTTCCGGTCCTGGAGGCCAGCGACGGCGTTGCTGACGCGGTCCGCGAGCTGCAACGGGCCCGGGCCCAACTCGCAATTGTGGTCGACGCGTCCGGCGGGGTCGTCGGGCTGGTCACCCTCGACGACCTGCTCGGCCAGATCCTCATCGCCTGACAAGCACCTACCGTGACGGATATGGCGTACAGCTGGATCTGGTTGATGACCGACTTTGGGCAACGCGACGGCTTCGTCGCCGCCTGCCGCGGCGTCGTCGCGGGGATCGCGCCGGCGGCCAGCCTGGTCGACATCGCGCACGAAGTGCCCCCGGGCGACGTCCACCACGGCGCCGTGGTCCTGGCGCAGACGGTTCCGTACCTGCCGCCGTCGGTCGTGGTCGCCGTGGTCGATCCGGGTGTGGGTGGTCCTCGGCGGGGGGTCGCGCTGGCTGCGGGAGCGTCGATCCTGGTCGGACCCGACAACGGACTCCTGCCGTGGGCGGCCGACGCGCTGGGTGGGCCGACGGCGGCGGTGGAGCTGTCCGATCCCACCTACCACCGCCGTTCGGCCGCGAACACGTTCCACGGGCGCGATGTGTTCGCTCCGGTGGCAGCACATCTTGCGGTCGGCACGGCCCTGGGCGCGCTCGGGCGCGCGCTGGCGGTGGACGGCCTCGTCCGGCTGCCGGACCCGCGCGTCGAGATCCGCGAGGGCGTCCTCGACACCGACGTGTTGACCGTGGACCACTTCGGCAACGTCCAGCTCGCTGCGCGCGACACCGACCTGGAGGCGGCTGGCCTGGCCCGCGGTCCGGTCGAGGTCGGTGTGGGCGACCGGTCCTACGCGGTCGTGCTCGGCACCACGTTCGCCGACGCCGCTCCGGGCGACCTCGCGCTCTTCGTCGACTCGGCCGGCCACGTCGCGATCGCAGTCAACGGCGGAGCAGCCGCCGACGAGCTCGAACTCGCCGCCGGCGACGAGGTGGTGGTCACGCCGGTGACGCCGTCGCCCACGGCGCCTTCGTGGAGCGCGCCGTAGATCCGATTGCGCAGCGTGTTGGCCCCACCAGCGGTCAGGGTGCGGTCCGTCGGGCGCAGGACAACCCGCAGCAGGACGTTCTCCTGTCCTGGGCGGATGCCCAGCCGTTCGCGCGCCTGCGCGGGGAGGTTGACATACGGCGTCGTCGAGAGGACGGCGACCTCCTCGACCAGCTCGGCGTCCGGCCCCAGAGCCTCTCGCACCCGGTCGCCCAACGTCTCCGCATCGGCGCCGGCCCCGACAGCCACGGACAGGTCGCGCCGGGCCGACGGCAGGTCGGACACGGGCCGGTACGGACCGAGGTCGAGCATCTGAGCCGACACCCGTGGTTCCGGGGAGCGAAGCAGCCGGATGTCGGGTATTCCGGTGCGGAGCATGAGTGCGCGGTCGAGGCCTATGCCGAGGGCGAGGCCGCTCCATTGCGCCGGGTCGACGCCTGCGTTGCCCAGGACGTGCGGTGCGGCGAGTCCGCACTCGGCGATCTCGACCGGCCGGCCGGCATCGATGACGTCGACCTGGCGACCGCCGATCGTGTACGGGTGCTCGGTTGCGGTCCACCGCCAGACCCTGCCCGGCAGGATCGCCGCCAGCAGTCCGTTCACCAGGTCGGCAAGGTCGGCGTGGTCGAGGCGGCGCCCACCTCGGCGCAGCCGCCACAGGTCGAGCTGATGCGGCGTACCGGTGTGCAGGCGGTCGATGGCGTCGCGGCGGTGGCAGATTCCGGGCAACACGAGCAGGACGTCGGCGGGCGCGTCGGCGTCGGCTGCCAGGCGTCGCAACGCGGAGGGGATGCCGGCGGAGGTGTGGCTGCGCAACACGCAGGTGTCGCTGACGTACCGGGTGTAGCGCGCATCGCGGGCGACGGCGTCCGGTGCATAGCCGAGCAGGTCGTAGTTGTCGCGGACGGGGACGATCGGACGGCTGCGTTCCAGGCGAACCTGCACCCCGTCCGGGGCGAGCGCGTGCTGGGCCTCGTCGACGAGTAGCTGGATCGCGTGCGGACCCTGAGCTGGATCAGTGAGGTCGCGGGTGGACAGGGCATCGACCAGAGCGTCGGTAGGAATTGGTGTGGCAGACATGACCGGGCCTTTCGAGGCGTCGGGGTGGAGGGAGGTCCTCCCCCGGCCGGTCGTCCGCGCGAAGGGTCAGGCGTGCATGCCCTCCGGGCGGCGGACGTTCGCCGACCGGGGGCAGCCAAAGCGCCGACCTGTCATGTGACCAGCCTAACCCGAGCCGGGTCCGGCGTCGAAGTCGAATCCGCCCAGCCGTCCGGCCCGGTCAGCCAGCAGGCCCGCCAGGGTGGCGACGGCGATCTCCGCGGGGGTGCGGGACCCGATGTTCAGTCCGATCGGACGGTGCACCCTGGCGATGTCGTCGCCCGCGACGCCGAGCCCGCGTAGCGCCTCAACGTGTGGGCCGGGGTGGCGCGGGGACCCCATCACCCCGATCCAACGGGCGGGCTGCAGCAGCACGTCGCGCAGAACCGGGCCCAGCTCCTGACGGTGGTGGTCGGTGACGACCACGTCGGTCGTCTGGTCGATGCCGGCCGCGTCGGCAGCCGTGACGGTGTCGGCATCCGGTGCGGGTGCGGCGTCCGGGTCGACCAGAACGGTCGCGTACCCGAGATGGCGGCCGAAGTGGAGCAGGTGTGTGGCCACCGGGGACGCGAAGACGACGACGAGACGACGGGATCCGCCGTCGGCGGGAGCCGCGCCCTGCGCCACCGCACAGGTTGGGTCCTCGGTCGCATCGCTCACCGGTCAACCGTAGCGGCCGATGTGCCCTCGAGGGCCGCCCTACGAGACCGCGGCGACCTCGGCGGCGCTCGGTGGGTCGGCGCCCCTGCGCGCGCAGGTGAGGGCGGCGACGAGCGTGGCCCGCTCGAGGACGGATCGCAGTGTTCCGGTGTCGCACCGGCCGAGGCGGTCGCGTCCGGTGCCGCCGAGGAGGTCGTGCCGTGCGAGTGCGTCGACCAGGCCTGCCGTGAACGCGTCGCCGGCCCCGACGGTGTCGACCACATGCACCGGGTACGCCGGGACATCAACCCGCGCACCGTCGAGCGTCAGGCCCGATGCGCCGGCCCCGCCGCGGGTCACGACCACGAGCCTCGGTCCCCGCTCCAGCCACCGCGAGGCCACGTCCGTCGGGCTCTCGTCCGGTGCCACCCAGGCCAGATCCTCGTCGCTGACCTTCACGACGTCGGCCGATGTGACCTGGGCCTCGAGTCGGCGTCCGGCGGTCCGGCGGTCGCCGATCAGCGTGGGTCGCATGTTGGGGTCGAGCACGACGCTTACCCCGCGCGCACTCTCGCGGCTCATCAGGTGGGTGAGCATCGTCGCTGCGGGCTCGAGTGCCACCGCCAGTGAGCCGGTGCACAGCGCAGCAGTCCCGGTCGGCAGGACGGCCGGGAGTTCCTCCGGCGACCAGCCCCAGTCCGCGGTTCCGTCGACGTAGAAGTCGTAGCTCGCCCGGCCTGCACTGTCGAGGGTGACGACGGCCACAGTTGCCGGTTCCTTTGCGGCGACCGCGAGGTCGAGCCCGACCCCGTTGGCGGTGAGGTGGTCGCGGATGATCCGGCCGAACCGTCCGGTCCCGAGACGGGCGAGCATCTGCGTGGGTCGACCGAGCCGGGCCAGCCCGACGGCGACGTTGGCCGGCGACCCGCCGGGTACGGCACGAAACCGCGCGCCCTCCTCGGCGACCAGGTCGACGAGTGCTTCACCGGCGACGACGATCATGTCGACACGGTAGGGCCTGACGGTACCGTGGGGCGGCGTCGGAGTGGCACGATCCGTGACGTCACTACCGTGCGTCCCGGCGAAGGAGTCGGCCCGTGGCCACCATCCCCAGCGTGTCCTATTCGATCACCGTACGGCTCGAGGTCCCTGCGGGCGGCACGGCGGTCAGCCAACTCACCGCGGCGGTCGAGAAGGCCGGTGGAATGGTGACAGGCCTCGACGTCACCGGATCGGGACATGACCGGATCCAGGTCGACGTCACCTGTGCGGCCACCTCGACCGCCCACGCGGACGAGCTCGTCGACGCACTGCGGACGGTCGACGGGGTCGTCATCGGGAAGGTCAGCGATCGCACCTTCCTCATGCACCTGGGCGGCAAGCTCGAGGTCAGGTCCAAGGTGCCCATCCGCAACCGCGACGACCTCTCGCTCGTGTACACGCCCGGAGTGGCCAGGGTCAGCCTGGCGATCGCCGAGAACCCCGAGGACGCACGCCGGCTGACCATCAAGCGCAACACCGTCGCCGTCGTCACCGACGGCTCGGCCGTCCTTGGCCTGGGCAACCTCGGCGCGCTGGCCGCCCTGCCGGTGATGGAGGGCAAGGCGGCCCTGTTCAAGCGCTTCGCCGACATCGACGCGTTCCCGATCTGCCTGGACACACAGGACACTGATCAAATTGTTGAGATCGTCCGGTGCATCGCACCCGTGTTCGCCGGTATCAACCTCGAGGACATCTCGGCACCCCGCTGCTTCGAGGTCGAGGCGAGGTTGCGGGAGATGCTCGACATCCCGGTCTTTCACGACGACCAGCACGGCACCGCGATCGTCGTCCTCGCCGCGCTGTACAACGCGCTCAAGGTCGTCGGCAAGAACATCGGTGAGGTCACGGTCACGATGGCGGGGGCGGGCGCCGCGGGTCGGGCCGTCGCCCACCTGCTGATGGAGGCAGGTGTGAGCGACATCGTCGCCGCTGACCGCGCCGGTGTGATCCACGGCGGCCGCGACGACCTGCACGGTGCGGCCGCGTGGTTCACCGAGCACACCAACCCGCGGCACGTGACCGGCACGTTGCGCGACGCCCTTGCCGGTGCGGACGTGTTCATCGGTGTCTCAGGACCGAACATCCTCGCTGGCGACGACATCGCGACGATGGCCGACGACGCGATCGTGTTCGCACTGGCCAACCCCGATCCAGAGGTCGATCCGGTCGCGGCGGCTGCGCATGCCACCGTCGTCGCCACGGGTCGCAGCGACTACCCGAACCAGATCAACAACGTGCTGGCCTTCCCGGGGGTATTCCGTGGGCTGCTCGACGCACACAGCCGGTCGATAACGACCGAGATGCTGCTCGCGGCAGCGAGGGCGCTCGCCGGCACGGTGAGCGACGACGAGTTGAATGCCACGTACATCGTTCCGAGTGTCTTCCATCCCGGCGTCACCGAGGCCGTGGCGGCGGCCGTCCACCACAGCGTCGATGCCGTGCGGCGTCAGGTCGAGGAAACCGGCGAAGTCCCGGCACATCCGGTCTGAGCCAGCCGCGGGGACACCTGCAGCCGGGGTAGCAAGGTAAGCCATACCTAAGTACGATGCATGGCGTTCGGAATCCACGTCCTGGAGACACATCGATGCGTTTGCGCCGGCTGCTGGCCGCGAGCATGCCCATGTCCCTCCTCGTTCTCGCGGCCTGCGGTGGAGACGACGGGACCGACGAGGGCATCGACGACTCCAAGCTCGTCGTCTACTCCGGACGGCAGGAGGCGCTGGTTCAGCCGATCATCGACGACTTCGAGGACGAAACCGGCATCGAGGTGTCGGTGCGTTACGGCAACACCGCGCAGCTCGCGGCCCAGATCCTCGAGGAGGGCGACCGGACACCCGCCGACGTGTACTTCTCCCAGGACGGCGGCGCCCTGGGCGCCCTCGCCAAGGAGGGGATGCTCGCGGAGCTGCCCGGCGATTTGCTCGACACGGTCGACGCGCAGTATCGCGCCGAGGACGGCAGCTGGATCGGTACTAGCGGCCGGGCCCGTGTCATCGTGTACGACCCCGGCCAGCTCACCGAGGACGAGGTTCCCGACAGCGTCTTCGAGCTCACCGACCCGCAGTGGAAAGGCAAAGTCGGCGTCTCCCCGAGTAACGCGTCGTTCGAGGCGTTCGTCACCGCTCTCCGGGTGCTCGAGGGCGATGATGTCGCCCGCGAGTGGCTCGAGGGAATGGTCGCCAATGAGGTCCAGCTCTTCGACAACAACGTGCTGATCCTCAATGCTGCCGAGGACGGCGTCGTCGCTGTGGGCCTGATCAACCACTACTACTGGTACGAGCAGGTGGCGGAGGAGGGCCTGGACGCTGTGCCGGCCCGGCTGAAGTTCCTGCCCGGGGGAGACCCGGGAGCGCTGGTGAACGTCGCCGGCGTCGGAGTGCTGTCGGCCACAGATCGCGACGACGACGCGGTCCGGTTCGCCGAGTACCTGCTCGGCGAGAACGCGCAGACCTACTTTGCGCAAGAGACCAAGGAGTACCCGCTGGTCGAGGGCATCCCGATCGCCGACGACCTGCCGCCGCTGGACTCCCTGCAGACGCCCGACATCGACCTGTCCGACCTGGACACGCTCGAGGAGACCCTGCAGATGATCGAGGAGGCCGGGCTGACCTGATGGCCGCGCCGACCCTCGACCGGGTGTCCGGCGGTGCTTCGAGCCGGGTGCGGAGGCAACGCCTGCCTGCCGTGCTCGTCGTCCCCGCGCTGGTCGCCGCCGGCGTCGCGCTCCTGCCCCTGGTGTACCTCGTCGTGCGTTCACTCGACGGCGGAGTGGGCGAGCTGGTCGAGACGTTGTGGCGGGAACGGACGCTTCGGCTCACGCTCCGCAGCCTGGGGCTCGCCGCGGCGGTCACCTCGGCCTGCCTGGTGATCGGCATCGCAATGGCTTGGCTCACGACCCGCACCAGGCTGCCCGGGCGGGCCGCGTGGGCGGTCGTCGCGGCCCTGCCGCTGGCGGTCCCGTCCTACGTGGCCGCGTACACCTGGGTGGCGGCGTTCCCGCGGATCCCGCCGTTCGTGGGGTCGGTGCTGGTGCTGACGCTGTGTTGCTACCCGTACGTCCTGTTGCCGGTCGCGGCGATGCTGCTGCGTTCGGATCCCGCCCTCGAGGAGGTCGCCCGGTCGCTGGGCAGGGGGCGACTGGCCACCTTCGTGTCGGTGACGCTGCGCCAGATCCGCCCAGCCGCAGCTGTGGGTGCGCTGCTGGTGGCACTGTACGTGCTGTCGGACTTCGGCGCGGTCGCGATCCTGCGCTACGACGTGCTCACGCGGGTCATCTACACCTCCTACCGCTCGAGCTTCGACGGCACTGCTGCGGCAGCACTCGGCCTCGTGCTCGTGGCCATCACGCTCGTGATCGTCTGGGCCGAGGGACGCAGCCGGGGCCGCGCCGCTCAAGCCCGGATCGGCTCCGGAGTCGCCCGGCAGGCCCGGACTGTCGCGCTCGGCCGCATGGGGACGGCGGCCGGCCTCGGCTTCGCAGCCAGCGTGGCCGGGCTGGCGCTGGCGTTCCCCCTCGGCAGCCTGACGTATTGGCTGGCCCAGGGCCGCTCGGCCGACTTCGACCTGGCCGCCCTCGGTGGTGCAGCCGTCTCGACGATCGCCGTGTCCGCCCTCGGCGCGTTGCTCACCACCGCGCTGGCCATCCCCGTGGGCGTCCTGGCCGCGCGCTACCGGTCGCGGGGGGTCCGGGCGCTCGAGCAGGCGTCGTACGCGGGCCACGCTCTGCCGGGCATCGTCGTGGGGCTGTCGCTGGTGTTCTTCGGCGTGCGTTACGCCTACCCGATCTACCAGCGGACTCCGCTGCTCGTGCTCGCGTACGCCGTGCTGTTCCTGCCCGCGGCCGTGGGCGCCGTGCGGGCGTCGGTGGGGCAGTCGCCCCCGGTGCTCGAGGAGGTCGCACGATCGTTGGGCCGCAGCCCGGGCCGCGTGCTGCGCGACGTCACGCTGCCGCTCGCCGGGCCCGGAGTTGCGGCGGGTGCCGCGCTGGTCTTCCTGACCTGCATGAAAGAACTGCCGGCTACGCTGCTGTTGCGACCCACCGGGCTGGAGACGCTCGCCACCGAGTTGTGGGCAGAGACCGAGGTGGCGGCGTACGCTGCCGCCGCGCCGTACGCCACGCTGTTGGTGCTTCTGGCGGCGCTGCCGACCTTTGTGCTCGGCCACCGACGCAGGTCGGTCACACTGGACGCCCACGGAGGTGGGTCGTGAGCGAGCTGGTCGTGCGAGGGCTGGAGAAGTCATTCGGCAGCGTCCGCGTGCTCGATGGGCTCGACCTCGACGTCCCGGCGGGCTCGCTCGCGGCGGTACTGGGCCCGTCGGGGTGCGGCAAGACGACCCTGCTGCGGGTCGTGGCCGGGTTCGAGGTCGCCGACGGCGGCACGGTGATGCTGGCCGGCATCGCTGTGGCCGGACGCGGCGTCCATGTGCCGCCGGAACGGCGCCGGGTCGGCGTGGTGCCCCAGGAGGGCGCGCTGTTCCCCCACCTGAGCGTGGCCGGAAACGTCGGCTTCGGCCTGCCCCGCAGCGGTCGGCGCGCTCCACGGGTGGCCGAGTTGCTCGAGCTGGTCGGACTGGGCGGCTACGGCGACCGGATGCCGTACGAGCTCTCCGGCGGGCAGCAGCAGCGGGTGGCTCTGGCTCGTGCGCTGGCCCCGGATCCGGCCCTGGTACTGCTCGACGAACCGTTCAGCTCCCTGGACACCGGGCTGCGTGCCTCGGTCCGTGAGGACGTCCGCACCGCGCTGCGCACGGCCGGCGCCACCGCGGTACTGGTCACGCACGATCAGGAGGAGGCGCTGTCGATGGCCGATCTCGTCGCCGTCATGGCGTCGGGCCGGATCGCCCAGGCAGCGCCGCCCGGGGAGCTGTACACCGCACCCTCCGACCTCGGGGTGGCGACCTTCGTCGGCGACGCCGTCGTCCTCGACGCGGTCGCGACGGCTGCCGGTGCCGACAGCGCGCTCGGCCGGCTGGAACTCCATGACACCGGCGTCCGCGGTCCAGGCCGGGTCGTGGTACGGCCCGAGCAGGTACTGCTGGACGACACGGGCAACGGCGTCGTCGGAACCGTCACCGGGACGGCCTTCTACGGACATGACGCCGTGGTGCGGGTTTCCGTGTCTGCGTCAGACGGCCCCGTGCCGGTCGCGGCCCGCTGTCAAGGGCTGCCTCCGGGGGTCGAGATCGGCGACTCGGTGGGGCTGCGCGTCGTCGGGCCCGTGACGTTCTTCCCGGCCGCGTGAAGGCCAGGCTGCTGTTCGGCTTGGCCGTCCTGGCCCAACTGGTCGTCCTCTACGCGCCGGGCACGGCCACCGGCTCTATCGTTGTGCCGAAGGTCGACAAGGTCGTCCACCTCGCCGTCTTCGCGGCAGTGGTGTTGGCAGGGCGGCGGGCGGGCCTGCCACTAGGGCCGCTCGTAGCCGTCTCCGTCGCGCAGGCCGTCGTGAGCGAGGTCGTCCAGACCGCTCTGGTACCCGACCGAAGCGGCGACCCCGGTGATGTCGTCGCCGATCTGACCGGGATCGTGCTCGGCGTGCTGCTGTCCAGGACACGTCTTGGACACGACACTGCCGCCGAAGGCATCGGACCCGGCAGCATTGACCCTGACGCGCCGAACCAGCACGGACGGAGGCCCGACCGGTGAACACGGGTGCTCAGACGCTCGCGGGACGCCTGCTCGTGGCGACACCGGCTCTGCGCGACCCGAATTTCGACCGGGCCGTGATCCTCTTGCTGTCTCACGACGACGACGGTGCACTCGGCGTCGTCGTCAACCGGCCCACCGATGTTCCGGTCACCGACATCCTGCCGATCTGGCAACCGGTGATCACCGAACCCGGCGTCATCTTCCAGGGTGGTCCGGTAAGCCTCGACAGCGCGCTCGGCCTGGTCGCGCTCGCCGACGGCACCGAGCCGCTCGGTGTGCGCCGGGTCAGCGGCAGCGTCGGGGTCGTCGACCTCGACGCACCTCCCGAGGTCGTCCAGCCTGGCGTGGTCGCGATGCGCGTGTTCGCGGGGTACGCCGGGTGGTCGCCGGATCAGCTCGAGAGCGAGATCGCCGAGGGGTCGTGGTACGTCGTCGACGCCGAGACCGAGGACGCATTCCGCGACGACGCGCCGCTGCTCTGGCAGGCCGTCCTGCGGCGCCAGGATGGGCCGCTCGCCCTGATGGCCACGTTCCCCGCCGACCCATCGCTCAATTGAGGGCGGTGTTTGCGACCGCCGAGGCCGAACCGGGCGTCGGGTCGGTCAGTCCTCACCCTCGTCGCCGCCTTTGCGCATGCTTTCCCAGATCTTCGTGCACTCCGGGCAGACTGGGAAGCGCTGCGGGTCGCGGCTGGGCACCCACACCTTGCCGCACAACGCGATCACGGGCGTGCCGTTGACCATCGCGTCGGTGAGCTTGTCCTTGGGCACGTAGTGGGAGAACCGTTCGTGGTCTCCGTCGTCGGTGCTGGGCCGGGTGCGGGTGTCCTCGACGGTCTGGGTGCCGGGGCTCAGCTCGGTGGTCACGAACCGAGTGTACGGAACAGCGCCGCTATGATCGCGGCCCTGGCGTCCCGGCTAGCAGCGTCCATAGGATTGGCTGATGTCGGAGGCGGTTTCGGACAGGGCGGCGGGCATCCTGTCCTCCCGCTACCGGCGGTTGACCGTCGGGATCGTCGCCACGATCGTATTCATCGCGTTCGAGGCAATGGCCGTTGCGACGGCGATGCCCAAGGCCGTGCCGGCTTTGGACGGTATGCCGCTCTATGCACTCGCGTTCTCCGCCTACTTCACCACCAGTCTGCTCGGCATGGTGCTGGCCGGTGAGGTCTGCGACCGCCGGGGCCCGCGGCTGCCCCTGCTCAGCGGTACCGGCCTGTTCTCGGCGGGTCTGCTCCTGGCCGGCGCAGCGCAGTCGATGTGGCCGTTCGTGGTCGGCCGCGCCATCCAGGGCCTGGGCGGTGGCATCGTCATCGTGGCCATCTACGTGGTCGTGGGGCGGGCGTACGACGAGGCCCTTCGGCCACGCATATTTGCGGCACTGTCGGCGGCCTGGGTGGTGCCGTCCATCGTCGGACCCCTCGTCGCCGGGGCCCTGGCCGACCACCTGAGCTGGCGGCTGGTCTTCCTGGGTATCGCGCCCCTTGCCGTCCTGCCGGTCGTGATCGCGCTGCCGTCGGTGACTGCACATGACGGTCCACCTCCGGCCGGTCCGACGATCCGCCATGGGCGCATGCGACTCGCATTCGCCGCGGCCGCCGGCATGGGCCTGCTCCAGGTGGCCGGTATGCGCGCCGATCTGGTGGCGGTCGGGCTCGCCGTCGTCGCGATCGCCCTGCTGGTGCCGAGCGTGCCGCGGCTCCTGCCGGCCGGCACCCTGGTGTTCCGCCGCGGTCTGCCCACCGTCGTCGCGATGCGCGGTGTCCTGGCCGGTGCGTTCTTCGGGGCGGAGGCGTTCCTGCCCCTGATGCTGGTCCAGGAGCGCGGGCTGTCGACGACGCTGGCCGGGCTGGCGTTGACCGGCGGCGCACTGGGCTGGGCCACCGGTTCCTGGTACCAGGGGCGGCCCGGGCTCGCGGTGCGGCGGGACCAGCTGGTCCGGCGCGGGGCGGCGCTGGTCGCCTCCGGCATCGCCGGACTCGGCCTCGTCCTCGTTCCGGGTGTGCCTGTGTTCCTCGCCGGTCTCGCCTGGACGGTCGGTGCGACGGGAATGGGCATGGCGATGGCGAGCGTGGGCGTCCTGCTCTTCGATTTGTCACCCATCGAGGAGCAAGGCGCGAACTCGGCATCGTTACAACTGTCCGACGCGTTGTTCTCGATCACCTTCGTCGGCCTGGCCGGCGTGATCTTCGGCTCTACGCACGAGGCGAGCGGACAGACCAGCCCGTCGGTGTTCGCGGCGATCCTGGCCGTCATGGTCGCACTGGCCCTGTTCGGCGCCTGGGCAGCCGGCCGGGTGCGCACGGCGGACGCGTCACGCGCGGAATCCATGGTGCCGACGGTGCGCTGACCTGCGCGCCGGCTCGGCGGTCACCCCGCCCGGGTCGGCGGCGCGACGGTGCTGTCGCGCACGATCAGCTCGGTGGGCAGGCGGACGTGCCGCGCCCGACCCATCGTGCCGTCCCGTTCGTGCTTGATCGCCGTGGTCAGCGCGGCCACGGCGGCCCGGGCCTTCGCCGAGACGTCCTGTCGCACAGTTGTCAGCGCCGGTCGCGTCCGCCCGGCGAGCGGGCTGTCGTCGAAGCCGACCACGGACAGGTCCGCGGGGACGCGCAGCCCGAGGTCCTCGGCGGTGCGGACGACGTCGTAGGCGATCGCGTCGGAGAAGCAGAGCACAGCGGTAGGCCGTTCGTCGGTGTCCAGCAGCAGCCGCGCGCCCTCGTCGACGTCTACGGAGTACGGCGCCTGACGCACGACCGTCGGCCGAATCCCGGCGCGACCGAGCGCGTCGAGCCAGCCGAGCATGCGCTGCTTGGGCGTGTCCGCGGCCGGGTCCGTGTGCGGGTCGGCGACCAGGCCGTACGGGCCGTCTGCACCCGCGGTGAGGATGCCGACCTGTCGGTGGCCGAGATCGACCAGGTGCTGAGCGGCCGCCCGGGCACCGGACCGGTCCTCGACGTTGACGCTGGGGATGCCTGGGGCCGGCGCCTGGTCGACGTACGCGAGGGGGAGCCGCCGGCGGATCAGCCAGTCGAGCGCCGGCGACCTGGTTTCGCAGGAGTACACCAGCGCCCCGTCCATCGCGACGTCGCGGGCGGGTACCGCCTTGTCCTGTCTGGTCGAGGTGGTCAGCAGCGTCAGCGCGAGGCCGGTCGGCGCCAGCTCTTCCGCGATCGCGCCGAGGAAACTCGTCGCGACTTCGTCCGTGAACGCGACCCGCAACGAATCCGTGAGCAACACGCCCACGGCGCCGGTGGTACCCCGGGCGAGGGCCCGGGCCGCAGGATCGGGTCCCACGTACCCGAGCTCCGCCGCCGCGTCGAGGATCCGCCTACGCAGGGTGGACGAGAGCTGGTCCGGCCGGGAGAAGGCGTTGGCCACCGTCATCCGGCTCACGCCGACCCGGTCGGCGACCGTCTGCAACGTCACCCTCGCCAGCGCGCCACCCCGATCCCGCTCCATCCCGGAGAAGGTGAGACCGGTCAGCGGACCGGGCTGTACTCAGCCGGCGCGACCGCGTCGGCGGCGCGCTGGAGCGCGCCGGCGAGTGCCGACCGGGTGCGGAATGTACGGGTACGGCGACGAGCGGGTGCGACGTACGGCACGACGGGCGCGTCGGGGAAGGCGCTGGTGACCTCTCGGGACACAGCGCCCTGTGCGATGAGCATGGCGATGAGAAGGTTGTCCACCACGGCCTCCGGTTGGTCTGTCTTCCGGTTCTGTACCGCTACAGTAGACCCGAGATCTGTACCGGTCAAGTGCTTCAGCAGACCAATTTTCACCTCGACTGCGCGCGCCGCCTGGGAATCCGGAGTGTCGGATATGCGTTGACGGTCAGGACCGACACGAGGAGCGACCTTATCCATGGCCACGTTGACCATGACCCACGAGAACCACGACGACACCGTCACCGACGGCATCGTCCTCATCGACTTCTGGGCCGAATGGTGCGGTCCGTGCAAGCGGTTCGCGCCGGTCTTCGAGAAGGCGTCCGAGCAGCACACCGACGTGACCTTCGCGAAGGTCGACACCGAGGAGCAGCGCGAGCTGTCGGCGATGTACGGCGTCACGTCGATCCCGACGCTCGTCATCTACCGCGACGGCATTCCCGTGTTCAGCCAGCCCGGCGCGCTGCCGGAGTCGGTACTCGAGGACCTCGTTGGCCAGGTGCGCGCGCTCGACATGGACGAGGTCCGCACGTCGTACGAGAAGCAGGTCGCGCAACACGGCAGGTGATGTGGTCGCCCGGCCCCCACGGGCAGGCGCCGATACGCTCGAGTCGTGGCAGCGGAGACATCGCAGACGCTCGACCGCGGCCTGCGGCTGCTGACACTCCTGGCCGACGCTTCCGGTGGTGTGACTGTGACCGAGGTGGCTTCGGCACTGGACGTGAACCGGACGGTCGTGTACCGGCTCGCCGCGACTTTGGAGCAGCACGGGCTGGTGCGGCGCGCCGACGACGGCCGGCTCTCGCTCGGCTTTGCCGTGCTGTCCCTGGCGACGAGAGTGCACCCGCTCGTTCGGCAGGCCGCGCTGCCGGTGCTACGGGCGCTGGCCGAGGACATGGGCGCCACAGCTCATCTCACCGTCGTCGACGGCGGTGAGGCGTTGGCCGTCGCCGTCGTCGAGCCGACCTGGACCGACTTCCACGTCGCCTACCGGGTCGGGTCGCGCCACGACCTGCGCCGTGGCGCAGCCGGTCGGGCCATCCTCGGCGGAAGGGACGGCGACGTTTCGTACGTCGTCAGCGAGGGGGAGTTGCAGCAGGGCGCCCAGGGCGTCGCCGCAGCGGTCGCGGGCGTGCCGAACATCGAGGCGAGTGTCGGCGTGGTCGCCCTGACCGGGCTGGACGTGACTTCCGCCGGTCCGCGGGTGGTCGCTGCTGCCGCCGAGGTCGCCCGGCGCCTGCGCTGATCGTGCTCAGGTGATGGTGACGACTCGTGCTCAGGTGATGGTGACGACCACCGGATCCGACGCGACGAACTCGTCGCCGACCTGACCCACGACCCGGAACTGGTTCTCACCGCTACGCCCGGTCTGCACGTAGGTGCTGAACTCACCGTTGTCGTTGGTGGTCACCGTGACGGGGTCGTCCGCGTCGGGGAACGTGTCCCAGTCGCTGCCGTTCAGGCTGCGCTCGACCTTGAACTCGACACCGGCCACCGGTGGTTGGAGTTGGCCGGTCATGTCGATGTGTTCGCTCGCGGCGACGCTGGACTGAGCAGCGATCAGTGTGATCGTGCTCGCCGGGGCGGCACTCGACGCACTAGGGGAGGCGGGCGTCGTCGTCGCGGTTGTGGGCCCGCTCCCAGGGTCGCCGCCGGAGTTGCCGGCGAACGCACCGCCGCCGAATCCGACGACCGCGGCCGCCAGCAGGATGGCGACGACGGTCCGCGGAGAGGCGTGGCTGGACATCGCCGTACATTCAACCCGCATGACCCCCGCGGTGGGCAAGGGGGTCGGTGCCGGATTCTCGGGCAGCGGCGGCGACGAGCGGCAGGACCCGCGGGCCGACCACCGTCGACAGGGCTATCAGCGTCGAGGTCCGTACGATGTCCGCATCGCTGACCAGGTCGTCGATGACCCGCTGAAGGTCATCGTTGTCGCGGGCGACGATGCGACAAAGCAGGTCGCCCGGCCCGGTGATCGTGTGGACCTCGATGACCTCCGGCATGCGCGCGAGATGATCCGCCACGGGCCCGCGTCCGCCCTGTCGGATCTCCAGTGTCGCGAAGGCGGTGACCCGGTAGCCCATCGCCACCGGGTCGACCGTCGGGGCGAGCGACCGGATCACCCCCGAGGCCGCCAGTTTGTCCAGGCGGGCCTGGACGGTGCCACGGGCGACGCCGAGACGCCGGGATGCCTCCAGAACGCCGACCCTGGGCTCATCGGTGAACAGCCGCAGGATGCGGGCGTCCAGTTCGTCGATGGAACCGGACAATCTGTCCACCTCCGCTCGCTGGTCGCTGACCAGAACGTACAGGCTGACCACGCCAGGCGGCCACTCTTGCCCGGTCCCGCTGCCGGAGGCACAGTCCCGGCATGACCACCATTGACGCTTCCACGACGCTCACTCCCGAGGAGCGCGAGGCCGATCTCGATCTCGAGCAGCTCAAGCAGCTCGTCGGCCTGGTCGAGTACGACCAGAGCAAAGACCCGTTCCCGGTCACCGCCATGGATGCCGTGGTGTTCGTCGTGGGCAACGCCACCCAGACGGCGCACTTCTACCAGTCTGCGTTCGGCATGGAACTGGTCGCCTATTCGGGACCCGAGACCGGCAACCGCGACCACAAGGCGTATGTGCTCAAGAGCGGCTCGGCGCGCTTCGTCCTCACGGGTGGTGTCGCCCCGGACAGCCCGTTACTCGACCATCACCGCCGGCACGGTGACGGGGTGGTCGACCTGGCCCTCGAGGTGCCAGACGTCGACAAGTGCATCGCGCACGCCCGCTCTCAGGGAGCCACAGTGCTCGACGAGCCCCACGACGTTTCCGACGGGAACGGCACCGTGCGGGTCGCGGCGATTGCCACGTACGGCGAGACGCGGCACACGCTGGTCGACCGGTCCCGGTACGCGGGTCCGTACCTGCCCGGGTACGTCGGGCGGACGTCGGCTTACCTCAAACGCGACGGCGCGCCGAAGCGGCTGTTCCAGGCGGTCGATCACTGCGTCGGCAACGTCGAGCTCGGCCGGATGGACGAGTGGGTCGCGTTCTACAACAAGGTCATGAACTTCGTGAACATGGCGGAGTTCGTGGGCGACGACATCGCTACCGAATACTCCGCGCTCATGTCGAAGGTTGTCGCGAACGGAAACCACCGGGTCAAGTTCCCGCTCAACGAGCCGGCGATCGCGAAGAAGAAGTCCCAGATCGACGAATACCTCGAGTTCTACGGCGCCGCCGGTTGCCAGCACATCGCCCTCGCAACGAACGACATCCTGCGCTCCGTGGATGTGATGCGCGCAGAGGGCGTCGAGTTCCTGGACACGCCCGACACCTACTACGACGACCCGGTACTACGCGCCCGCATCGGCGAGGTACGCGTTCCGGTCGAGGAGCTGAAAAAGCGGGGCATCCTGGTCGACCGCGACGAGGACGGCTACCTGTTGCAGATCTTCACCAAGCCGATCGGCGACCGCCCGACCGTCTTCTACGAGCTGATCGAGCGGCACGGCTCGCTGGGGTTCGGCAAGGGCAACTTCAAGGCGCTGTTCGAGTCGATCGAGCGCGAGCAGGAACTGCGCGGGAACCTCTGACGCTACGCTGCCGACAGCAGACGCGAAGGAGGCGGTCATCGTGCGCGCACGCATACGGACGCTGGGAGGGGCCACGGCGGTGCTCGTCGGCATGTCGGTGCTCGGATTGCCGGGAGGTGCGCTCGCCGCCGCGCCGGGACAGCCAGGAACACCTCGGTACTCCGCCGGTGCCAGCGGCGCCGGCGACGCCTACTTCCCCTTCGCGGGCAACGGCGGCTACGACGTCCAGCACTACGACCTTGACATCCGGTACGCGCCGCCGGAGGCCACGGTCCCACCGACGCCGACCGCACAGCTGCGCGGCCAGCTGGAGGCGGTCGCGACGATTGACCTGGTCGCAACCCAGGACCTCGACCGGTTCAACCTCGACCTGCGCGGCATGGACGTATCGGCTCTCATCGTCAATGGCAAACCGGCCAGCGAGGTGCCCCCGTCTGCGCCGGGGGCGGAGGTCGAGGGCGCCGCATATTGGCAGGTCCAGGACGACGCGGCCCGCATCTGGGAGCTGACGATCCAGCCTCGGCCCAAGCTCAAGGCGGGCGAGTCTGCCCGGGTCGTCGTCACCTACGGCGGCGAGACGATCAGGCCCACCGACATCGAAGGCGTTCTCTACGGCTGGGTGACAACTCGGGACGGCGCCATGGTCGTCAACGAGCCCGAGGGCTCCATGACCTGGTACCCGGTCAGCGACCACCCGACCGACAAGGCGACGTACAGCTATGAGATCACAGTGCCAGAGGGGAAGACGGCTGTCGCCAACGGGCTCCCGCCCGCGCCGCCGGTGACTGCCGACGGCTGGACCACCTGGTTCTGGGAGGCCCCCGACCTGCAGGCCAGCTACCTGGCCACGGCCTCGGTGGGCGACTTCGACCTGCGTACATCCGAGACGTCGACGGGGTTGCCGATCATCGACGCCGTCGACCGCAAGCTGACGGCGGCCGCGCTCGCCACGACGAACGCGAGCTTGGCCCTCCAGGCCGACATGATCGCGTTCCTCGAGGACAACTTCGGCGACTACCCGTTCAACTCCTACGGCTCGATCGTCGACAACGACAGCGTCGGCTACGCACTGGAGACCCAGACCCGACCGGTCTACTCGAGCAGGGCGGTCGAGTCCACGGTCTTGCACGAGCTCGCGCACCAGTGGCTGGGCAACGCCGTGAGTCCGGCCCGCTGGCAGGACATCTGGCTCAACGAGGGCTGGGCCACCTACGCCGAATGGATGTGGGAGGACCACACTGGCGGCACCACGGCACAAGAGGCGTTCGACGACTTCATGACGCGGCCGGCCAACGACCCGTACTGGGAGGTCGTGATCGCAGATCCGGGGCCGTTCGGTCTGTTCCTGGGCCAGATCTACGACCGGGGAGCGGCGACCCTGCACGCATTGCGGACGAAGGTCGGTGACAGCGCCTTCTTCGCCGGTGCGCAGGAGTGGGTGAGCCGTTACGACGACTCGGCGGCGACGACCGAGGACTTCCAAGCCGTCTACGAGGAGGTCTCCGGCCAGGAGCTCGACGCGTTCTTCGACATCTGGCTGCGCAACCCGGTGAAGCCGGCGAACTGGTGACGGCTGGTTGACACCCGGCGAACTCACGCACTGCTTGCCTGGGCGCGGGGTGGCGACCGTCACGCGCAGTAGCCTGCAGGTGTGGTCGACGTAGTCGCGGAGCTGCGCGCGGGGCTGCCGGACGGCGTTCTGGTCGACGACCCGGACCGGATGGAGTCGTACCGGTTCGACAAGGCGCTGTTCTGCCCGGCCGGTCACCCGGCGGCGGTCGTGCTGGCGCGCGAGCGTGCCCACGTCGAGCACACCTTGCGGATCGCGTCCCGGCTGGGGGTTCCCGTGGTTCCGCAAGGTGCGCGCAGCGGGCTGTCCGGCGCGGCCAACGCGATCGACGGCTGCGTCGTCCTCTCGCTCGAGCGGATGGACCGCATCGTCGAGATCGACCCGGCGAACCGGCTCGCGGTCGTCGAGCCCGGTGTGATGAACGCGGTCCTCTCGCGAGCCGTCGCCGAACACGGCCTGTTCTACCCGCCTGACCCGTCGAGCCGGGAGTTCTGCTCGATCGGGGGCAACCTGTCGACCAACTCGGGCGGGCTGTGCTGTGTGAAGTACGGCGTCACCAGCGACTACGTCCGCGGCCTCGAGGTGGTCCTCGCCTCCGGCGAGGTCGTGACCACCGGGCGGCGCACTGTCAAGGGCGTCGCCGGCTACGACCTCACCAAGCTGTTCGTCGGCAGCGAGGGCACGCTGGGCGTGATCACGCGGGCGACGCTGACGTTGCGCCCGGAAACCCAGCGCCCGCACACGGTGGCGGCGATCTTCGATTCGCCCGTCGCGGCGGCGAGGGCCGTGACCTCGATCATGGCCGGCGGCCACGTCCCTAGCCTGCTGGAGATCATGGACGCCACCTGCATCAGGGTCGTCAACGAGTGGAAGCGGATGGACCTGCCGGCGGACGCGGGCGCGATGCTGCTGGCGCAGTCGGACAACGGTGCCGCTGCCGCCGCGGAGATGGCCGAGATCGCGTCGCTGTGCAGCGAGGCCGGCGCGACCGAGGTGGCAGAGACCTCCGACCCGGCCGAGGGCGAGATGCTGCTGGAGGCCCGCCGGGTCGCGCTGCTGGCCCTGGAACGGCTCGGCACGACGATGATCGACGACGTGTGTGTCCCGCTGACCCGGTTCGCGGAGCTCTTCGAGGGCGTCGACAAGCTGGCGGCGGCCCACGATGTCCTCATCGGTGTCGTCGGGCACGCGGGCGACGGAAACATGCACCCGACGGTCGTCTTCGACGCCGACGACGCAGATGAGGCCCGCCGTGCGCAGGACGCCTTCGGGGCGGTGATGGACCTCGGCCTCGAGCTCGGCGGGACGATCACCGGCGAGCACGGCGTCGGCGTGCTCA
>Ga0193738_1000492_pt1 | contig 20060 bp, 15 predicted proteins | sample L2a1metaG_FD_144927 | JGI IMG/M metagenome (GOLD analysis project Ga0193738, IMG submission 144927) | Soil microbial communities from a riparian zone of the East river system, Colorado, United States - L2a1 | ecosystem: Environmental > Terrestrial > Soil > Riparian zone | place: USA: East River...
CCGCCCCCGCCTTGTCTGCCACCCCCTTGTTGCCTGAAATTACCACCACCAAATCCACCGCCACCACCGCTGCTTGTTACACCCAAAAGATCTACCTCTGCAAAATTTTGTTGGTTCACATCATTTGTCAAAGCAACTATTGAAATTCTTGAATTCTTTTTAAAATAACTCATATTACCGCCGGCGAGATAATGATTGTCTGTACCATATCCTGCAAAAAATCTCCCGAACTGGCCATTACGCATATTGGGCTTAGTAACAATATTTATAGACTTAGCTGCGCTTCCATCATCAACACCAGTAAACTGAGCCTGGTCACTCATGCGATCAAATACTTGAATCTTGTCAACAATTTCAGCTGGTAAATTGCGAAGTGTTGCAGTTGCATCATCACCAAAAAAATCTCTTCCATCAACTGTCACTTTTCTTACTTGCTCACCCCCTACTTTCACAACTCCGTTTTCAACAGTAATACCCGGTGCTTTCTTTATAAGGTCTTCTGAGTTTGCATCAGGATTTACTTTTAATTGGGCTGCACTTATCTCGGTTGTATCGGCTTTTTGTTTTGTCAATGGTGGTGTACTTACAACAGTAACACCTCCTAATGTCTTTGCTTCCCTGTTGACATCAATATCATCAAGTTTTTTAGTAGCATTCTCCCAAACGATCTCTCTCTTTGTAAGCTCATATCCCAAAAACGAGATCACAAGGTTATACCTGCCGGTATCAACCAGGTTCTTAAACTCAAAAGTTCCTGTTTTATCAGAAACCACACTTAATGAATCTTTACCCTTAATGATCTTTACAGTTGCGCCTGAAAGAGGTTGCTTATTTTCAGCATCGCGAATAGTACCGGAAAGAACGGGGGTTTGTGAAAAAGAAGCAAGGGAAAGGCCAAGCAAAAGGATCGATAAGAGACTGACTTTCATTGTAAAGTTTTAATTTCAAGGGTTTAGACGCCTCATTTAAATCTAACCTTCGCAAAACCAAGGCCGAATAATGGATAATCCAGGGCTTTTTTAATATCAAAAAAATGCGGGATTTATTAGATCGAACCTGATGGGGCTCCAGGAAAAGAAGAATTAAAAAGAATCGGGTAACTATTCCCAACAAACAGTTCCTGTTTTATCATACCATGCCGGGTATTTTGGTATATGAATTTTTTCGATCTCATTTCTTTTTACTTTCAAAGAAGGAGTGATCATATTATTGGCGATCGTCCAATTTTCTTTCATGATCACCATCTTTTCTATTTTTTCAAATTTTTCCAAAGAAGGATTGATCGAGTTCAAACTTTCTGTAAAACTTTTTATCAATTCATCTTTTGTTTTCTTTTTTCCCGTATCAGAAAGACAAACAAGAGCCATTGGTTGCGGCACTCCTGTTCCAACAATACAAGCATGCTCAACATCAGTGTTAGAAAGCAGTTTCACTTCTATCGGAGCAGGAGATATATACTTTCCTTTATCAGTTTTAAATTGATCTTTTACACGACCTGTAATTTTCAAAAAACCTTCGCTATCATATTCACCCATATCGCCAGTCTTTAGATAATTGTTTTCGTCAAAAGCTTCTTCTGTCATTTGTGGCTCTTTATAATAACCCTTCATATTTCCTTCGCTCTTCAATCGAATTTCACCATCATCCGCGATATTTACCTGCACTCCGGGCAAAGCTCTTCCTACAGTCCCAAATTTATGTGCATTAGGTCCGCAGAAATGTGAATACACACAATCTTCGGTCATACCATAAGCCTGGTAAATAATTATACCGATCTTTTGATACCACTCTTGTAATTCGACCGAGATAGGCGCTGCTGCACTATAAAAATGTGAAACCCTTGAAAACCCCATTTTTTTCTTTAAACTTTTTTTGAAAAAAGAATTCACGAATGGAATTGAAAGAATCATATCAAGTTTCCGTTGGGATATTTTAGACAAAACGCCTTCTCTCATTTTTTGCCAGATACGTGGCACCGCAAAAAATAAGTGTGGTTGTATCTCAGCAAGATTTTTTGCAAAGCTTTCCAATGATTCGGCAAATGAAATTGCACCACAAGTAAACAATGCATTCATCTCCACTCCTATTTTTTCTGCTATATGACTTAGTGGTAAATAAGAGATCAATTCAGGATACATTGGCAATTCTAATGAAGGAATCGCGGCTGTAAGAACTGCATCAAACGTTCCTGCAGCATGCATTACTCCTTTACTTTTTCCTGTGGTACCGGAAGTATAAATAATGGTCAGCACTTCTTCTTTTTTCCATGAATAAATATTATTCAACGGTTCGTTTTTGATGACCAACTCTTCGATAGAATGCTTTTCTTTTATTCCATAAGCATTCACGCTGATACGGATCATATTTGCAGGAATCCCATTTGATTGCGATTCAAAATCATCCAATTTACCAATGACAATAGCTTTTGCTTCGCTATGAGTTAAGATCGGTTCAACAGCTGAGGCAGACAATGTTGGGTAAATTGGAATGGAAATACAACCTGCCATCATAATGGCGATATCAGTAATTATCCATTCAGCGCAGTTTTTTGAAAGTATAGCAATATGATCTCCTTCTTTCAATCCCAATGAATGAAAACCTTGCGCAATTCTTTTTGCTTCATTACCGGCCTGTGCCCATGTCCATGTTTTCCAAACTCCATTGATCGGTTGTTTAAGAAATATCCTGTCCGGGTTTTCTTTTTCCCATTTTAAAAATTGTTCCAGTGGTAGTAGCATGCAAATCGTTTTAAAAAACTAATCTATAATAATATTTGTAAAATACTACTTACTCCAATCATTTCACAAAAACTTTTTTGAAATTGGATTCACTTAACTTTAGTATTCAAACTACAATCACATGAAACGTTTTGTTTTTATTCTACTCACCATTCACTGTTCTCTGCTCATATTCTCGCAAGCAACACAAAAACCACCATTGCATGGAAAGAACTGGATGGCGATCACGGGTAAACCATTGGCTGCAACAGCAGGTGCTATCACTTTTCAAAAAGGAGGAAATGCAGTTGATGCGGCTTGTTCAATGCTTGCCGCAACATGCACTATGTGGGATGTATTAAGTTGGGGTGGCGAAACGCAAGCTCTTATTTATAATCCGAAAACAAAAAAAGTAATTGCAATAAATGCATTGGGCGTGGCCCCAACTGGCGCAACTCCTGAATTTTATAAAAGTAAAGGCTATGAGTTTCCTCCTGAATATGGCCCCTTATCTGCAGTTACTCCCGGTACTGTTGGTGGTTTATGTCTTATGCTTGCCAATTATGGAACAATGAGTTTGAAACAAGTATTAGAACCGGCGATGCAATTAGCAGAAGGGTACCCAATAGATGCACAGACCGCCAACTCAATGGAGTCTGAAAGAAATAAAAGATGGTTGAAACAATGGCCATATAGCACCGCCGTATTCTATCCACGTCTCGGAGCAAAAAGAGAAGCACCGGAACCCGGAGAAATTTTTGTACAAAAAGATCTGTTGGAAACTCTGACTAAAATGGTAGAAGCAGAACAAAATGCATTGAAGAAAAAGAAATCCCGTAAAGAAGCGATCATGGCTGCGTATGATCGTTTTTATAAAGGTGATATAGCAAAAGAATTTGTACGCGGTTGCCAGGAACAAGGCGGTCTGATAACAATGGAAGATCTTGCAAAATGGAAACCGATCGAAGAAGAACCAATGAAAGTAAATTATAAAGGTATCGATGTGTACAAACTGCAGCAATGGACACAGGGCCCGGTCCTTTTACAATCATTGAACATATTGGAAAATTTTGATCTGAAGGCAATGGGCTACAACAGTTCAAAATATATTCATACGATCTATCAAACAATGAATCTCACATTTGCTGATCGTGATTTCTATTACGGTGATCCATACTTTGCTCCCGAAGAACCAATGAAAGGTTTGCTGAGCAAAGAATACGCTAAGCAAAGAGCTGCACAGATCAAGTGGGATATGAATGATCCGAACATCGGGCCCGGAGACCCCTATCCATTCGAAGGAAAAATAAATCCTTATCTCGATCTTTTAAAACAAAGAGCAACGTCAGGTGAAGGCAATAGAAATTTTGTTCCTTCACATGATTCTACAGTTTCATTCAATGACCCGTTATACATGGAAAGAATGTGGATGGGAACTACTTCAGTTGAGGCGGCAGATAAAGATGGTTGGGTTGTATCAATTACTCCAAGCGGCGGTTGGTTGCCAGCTTGCATTGCAGGACGCACAGGTGTAGGCATGAGTCAGCGTTTTCAAAGTTTTGTTCTGGATAAAAATGATAACCCTTTTAATGTTGTTGAACCAGGCAAAAGACCAAGAGTAACATTGACGCCAACATTGGCAATGAAAGATGGTAAACCGTATATGAGTTTTGCTGTGCAAGGTGGCGATACACAAGATCAGAATTTATTGCAATGCTTTTTAAATGTTGTTGAATTTGGAATGACCATGCAACAAGCAGTTGAAGCGGCTAATATAAATTCAAACCAATTATGGTTGTCACTCGGCGGAACTAAAACGGATGATCGCAAACCGAGAGCCGGAGAAATCTTAGTGAGCAATGCGACACCCGAAGCCGTAAGAAATGAATTGAAGAAAATGGGATATAAAGTGCAAACCGGTAACAGGACCAGCGGCCCTATCAATGCAATTTTTTTTGATTGGAAGCATGGAAGCTTTTGGGGCGGCAGTTCCAATAATGGTGAAGATTATGGAATTGGATGGTGACCCCTGTCCTCTTAAAAGGAAGACTTAGATCGAAGGTTTCTTATCGGCTTGGAATTTACCAATGTTGAAATGGAAATTACTGGAGTTTGAATTTGTATAACAATACCGTCCTCTCCAAATGGATTGAGATAAAAGGGTGAAGTAATAAACAAATATTTATGTAACCAGCTTTTGTATTACTATTAAGCGATTGTTGCGTCGCACTCTTGTACATTTCATAATCCTATTCAACGACTATGATGAAACAAAGTTTGATAAATTTGACGATAATTTTAACCGCTTTTTCAACCATTCTGAGTTGCAACAGTAAGAAAGAATCAATTAACCAAAATTCTCATCAAATGACTGTAACTACAGATACTATGAAACAAGTGCTCGATGCATTCAACCGACACGACTTGGATGTTATTATGGAATATTTCTCTGAAGATTGCTCCTTTGATTTTCCGAGAGGACCTGAGCCATATGGGCAACGATTTGTAGGGAAGGCACAAGTGAGGCAAGGGCTTGCGAATCGCTTCAAAGGTATTCCTGATGTTCACTATGGTGACGACAGACATTGGATATCTGCTGATGGAGCTCAGGGAGTTTCAGAATGGACCCTTACCGGAACCACAACTTCAGGAATTAAATTGAAAGTTCGGGGGTGTGACCTTTGGGAGTTTCGCAATGGCAAAATCATCCGAAAGGATTCCTATTGGAAAATAGTCGAGCAAGTAACCCAACCTACAATAAAATGAATCCTCCGATATTAGCAAGAGAAGCACGAACGGACAACGAAAGTATTTGCAAAAGCTTACTATGAGATTATGGTCTATTCATCCAAAATATCTTGACGCAAAAGGACTTGTCGCCTTATGGCGGGAAACACTTTTGGCTAAACACGTTTTGGAAGGAAAAACAAAAGGGTATAAAAATCATCCTCAACTTAATAGATTTAAGAAATCTAAAAAACCTCTTGATTCCATTAATAGTTATTTAGCAGTTATTCATCAGGAAGCACTGAGCAGGCAATATAATTTTGATAAACAAAAAGTAGATTGGAGCTTTCTTCCTACTTCCTTATCGGTTACAAAAGGACAATTACAATATGAATCAGTTCATTTTCTTAGTAAGATCAAAGTAAGAGATCCAAAAAAATATAAAGAATTAAAGACTCTATTGTCTTTTGACCCACATCCCCTTTTTCATCTCATTGATGGCGATACTGAAGACTGGGAAATAATTACTCCTCGTAATTAAGCCAGCATACAACAAGAGATCTTCTGTTATCTGGCTGAAGAATAAATCTCACCAAAAAAATTTAACTTCAAATAAAAAAGTAATGTTATGAAACAAATAAAAAATAAACAGCTTATAATATTGAGCAGTTGCTTTTTAATGTTAGTTTTTTTTATAGCTAGTTCATTTGCCAGGCAGACATCTTCCTCTTTTATACAAGATGAAATAGCACAAGCGATCAATAATGACAGGTGGGATTTTACAGCAGAGTATGCTCAGCCTATTTCCGGCCAAAGAAGATATATAACCGGCAGTTATTATGTGCAATGCCGTAAGGATACAGTAATTGTTGCGCTGCCCTATTATGGCAGACTCAATTCTGCTGCCGGTGCCAGCAATCAGGATCCGCTGGATTTTAAATCCACCGATTTCAAGATCACCAAAGAAAAAAGAAAAAAAGGTGGTTGGCTTGTAACCATCAAACCATCCAACTCCGAAGTGCAATCCATGAACTTTACATTTTTTGATAATGGATCTGCACAAGCAAATTTTACAATGACGAATCGCAGCGCAATTGACTTTTCCGGAAAGATTGCGCCAGCTAAATGATCACCGGGCTAAACAAAACTTGAATTATTACTGGTTGTACATAAATTCGCTGTATGACCAAAACCCGCCTCGAAGCTTTCAGTGATGCCGTCATTGCAATTATCATCACTATCATGGTGCTCGAATTAAAAGTACCGCATGATACAAGTTTTGATGCATTGATAAAATTATGGCCTGTATTTCTGAGTTATGCTATAAGTTTTCTCATCTTAGGAATTTACTGGGGCAATCATCATCATCTTGTTCATACCATTAAGGAAGTCAGAGGTGGTATCTTATGGGCAAACCTTCATCTACTTTTCTGGCTCTCCCTTATTCCTTTTGCTACTGCATGGATGGGAGAAAATCATTTTGCAAATAATACGGTAGCCGCTTATGCATTACTAGCTGATCTCTGTGGTATCGCTTATTTTATTCTATTAATGGTAATTAAAGATTGTAATCGTGACAACACAGCATTGCTTGAAGTACTGAGGAAACAATCAAGAAAAGGAACGCTATCCTGCATAATTTATACGATTGCTATTGGTGTATCATTTATTAGTTCATTGCTTGCAGGAATTCTAATCATTCTTGTTGGCATCATGTGGCTAATACCTGACAGAAATATTGAAAATTCGTTGAAGGAATAAGCTATTAAGTTATTGAAGTCCTTTTACATAATTATAGATAGCCTCTTGTGAACCATGTGGTGTATGATTCGCACCAAGTATTTTCTCATTCGACAGATCTGCTCTAAACAACACTGCTTTTTTTGTATCGCTTAACTGTAATTGCAGAATATCGCTGATCTCCTTTTTTAATTTTTGATCGTAAATAGGAAATATCACTTCTATCCGGCTATGAAGATTACGGCTCATCCAATCTGCGCTGCCCATATAAATTTCAGGGTCGCCATTATTATAAAACATAAATACCCTTGCATGTTCTAAATAGCGATCAACGAGCCTGCGGATAATTATATTTTCACTTTGTCCTTCAATGCCCGGTGCTACACAACAAATACTCCGAACGATCAATTCCACTTTTACACCTGCATTACTTGCTTCATATAATTTCTCGACCATCTCTCTTTCCTGCAGGTTATTTACTTTAATTATTATATGTGCCGGTGATCCAGCTTTTGCGTTTTCAATTTCACGATCGATCATTTTACTGAAACGTTTCACCATGTTGAACTGTGAAACAAGCAAATGCTTTAGTTTTAATTTCTCAACCTCTTCCGGCTGGAGTCTTGATTGCAGGTATAAAAACAATTGTTGCAATTCATCACTGAATTCTTTTGCAGAAGTAAAAAAAACGTGATCTGTATAAAACTTGCTCGTCGTTTCATTAAAATTACCGGTAGCGAGTAATGAATAATTATTCATCTTTCCCTCTTCGTATCTTTTTACCAGCGCAATTTTAGCATGTACTTTCAAACCAGGAATACTATTAATGATCTTCACACCTGCCGCTTTCATTTTCTTTGACCATTTCAAATTATTAGCCTCATCAAATCTTGCTTTCAACTCAACGAACACGGTTACTTTCTTTCCATTCTTTGCTGCGCTGATCAATGCATTTACAATATGCGAATTAGCGGCAACCCGGTAAAGCGTTACATAAATTTCCTTTACCTGCGGATCAATAGCGGCTTCGTTAAAAAATCGAAGAATATAATTGTAAGAATGATAAGGCAAATGAAGAAGCAATTCATTTTTTGCGATCGTTTCAAATATTGAACGATGCGTAGTAAAGCCGGGATGCGGAACTGAAGGCCATGAATCGTACGTCAGCTTTTTTCCTGTGGGGTTCATCAGGCCACCCATATCTTTTAAATTATGATAACGGCCGCCTTCTACCATTTCCTCATCTGTGATCTCAAAATATTGTTTAACAAAATCTCTTATTTCCTTCGGCATACCGTTTTCAAATAAAAACCTTGTAGCGGAGCCAATATCTCTTTTTCCCAATTGCTTTTCAATTTTTTCAGCAAGATCACCTGTGAATTCATCTTCAATATTCAATTCCGCATCACGGGTAAGTTTTACACTGTAGGCGCCATGAACTTTATACCCCGGAAATACTTCAGCAAGATTCTCACGAATTACATCATCAAGAAAAAGCAAATAATGCTTATCCCCGATCTTGGGTAATTCAGAAAAACGGGGTAATTGATCGGAAGGGATATTCAGCAATGCATATTCATGAACACCCGGAACATCTGTGTCCTCAATATCAACTATTAAATACAAGTAGTTGTTTTCAAGAAAAATATTTCCCTGGTTTTCCTTTTTAAGGATCACCGGCTGCAGAAATGACAACACTTTTGATAGAAAAAAGTCCAATACAGTTTCCTTGTGTTCCTCTCTTATGCTATCACCGTAATAAAGATGGATATTATTTTCTTCGAGAGAGGGCAAAATTTGTTTTGTAAATATCCTTCCGAAATCTTCCAACTGACCCTGCACATAATCGATCACAGTTTGAGAAAGATTTTCGGGATATTCTTCACGCAAAGAAGTTTTTTTAGAATTGATACTGGAGAGTGCATAAATAGATGGCATGCGAACTCTGAAGAACTCATCAAGGTTTGAAGAAAAAATAGAAAGAAATTGAATGCGACTATATAGCGGCACTGATTCATCAGCTGCTTCCAGCAATACACGATGATTAAAACTCAGCCAGCTTAAGTCCCTGTTTATAAAAGTATATTCCTTTGCCATTCGGTCAGTTATAGCTCTCTAAGATAATGGATAATTGGATTTGAGAATATATCATTTCTCCTTTAAAGGCCCCAGTTGGGCAAAATGAAAAAAGATTTCAGTTTGATCTACCTGCTTGCTTCCGAAGTTCCATTGCATCCAAGGCTTAAATGTATTTGGGATTTTTTCCGATAAACTATTTGATATTAACCAATATTCATGATTGGAAATATCATTTTTCAAAAGTTGATGTGCGACGATAATATCTTTTCCGATCAGCTTACGAAAATTCCTAATCTTATATTCTTTAAATTCCCCATAGTGAGTGATCACTTTGAGCGTTAAATTAATTACAGAAATGCAAGCATTGCAATGGCAAGTACGTTTACTTTCATACCACTCTAAATGCTTATGAAATGATAAGAACATTCTTTCTACCTGCTCATATGCGAGACTTAAATCTGGTGACTCTCCGAACTTATAAAATAGTATTGCATCTCCTTCGATCTCGGAGACATTCAAGTCCAATTGATTGGCATCCAAGATCACCTCAAGCAATTCATGAATGATGTGCTGACTATGATCGATCTCTACACTATTTACAAAATTTGTAAACCCGCTAATGTCAGGAATAAATATCAACCCTTTATTTTCCATTTGAATAGTGTAGTGTATTGTAAGTGGAATTAAAGGGTAACAAGTACCCTTTAATTCTAAAATTTATGATAAATTATTTAGAGGCATTCTCTGCCGCTTCAATGATAATTTTTGCAACAGCCTCCGGCTGGGAAACATATACAGCATGACTTCCTTTAATCTTAGATATTTTAGTATTGGATCTCAGGTACATTTTTTCTTCGATCTCAGGGCGAATACTTTTGTCCTCTGTAGCAACTATTCCATAGCTGGGTTTGGTTTTCCAGGCGGCCTGTGTTAACGGAGTTGCAAATGATTTAGCAGCGAATGCGCCTTGTGAAGCATACATAAATTCAGTTTCCTGTTTACTGAGATCAGCTGCAAAACCTTCGTGGTATTTTTCTTTTGAGTAATAAACGAATCCTTTTTCATCAGGAGGCATTACACCGTTTTCAGCGACCGGTGGCATTGAGCTAAACCAGGTGAAAGCAGATTCGCCCAGATCAGGTTGAAAAGCTGCAACATAAACTAGTCCTACAACTTTACTATGTACACCAGCCTGTGTTATCACAGCCCCACCCCATGAATGCCCGACCAGGATAGTAGACCCGTCCTGTTTATCGAGTGCAAGATTGGTTGCTGCTACATCATCTTCCAAGGAAGATAAAGGATTTTGAACAATAGTTACATTGTAACCCTTTTTAGTAAGGATGTCGTAAATACCTTTCCACCCTGAACCATCGGCGAAGGCACCGTGGACTAATACTACATTTTTTACTTTCATAGATTGTGCATTTAAATTGTTTAAAAATAAAGTGAAGAATAAAACAGTGAGCCCCAAAACAGGTAAGACCTGTGTAAGCATGCGTTTAAAAAATTGTGTGTTCATAAAGCGTGTTTTTTATTTTTAATTTTGAATCGATGTATGACCTGAATTTCCAACCTACATGCCAGAATTTAGAATGATTTGATAGCTATAACTTTATTGAAGACTACTTAGAGGAGCTTAGTGTGATATCCATAAAATTATTGTCGGTATTAGCGATATTTCAACAATTCTAAAATTTTGCGATCGATATTTTACGGTTATGAATTAAAGCCTCAGTGGATATTGTAACTTTAAGTTATTTCACCCAGTCTTTATTAAAATGACGCATCATGACACGGATTCTTATCCAAGAAAAACGAAAGATCATTTTGCTTGGTTTCGGCTTGCTGTTTCAGCATTTTACTTGTCAAGCTCAATTGCTTCAAGGTATAACTTATGTTCGCGAAGAAGAAGCGCCATCACTGAAAAGAATTATATCAACGAATAAGTCAACCAATGAAAAGGTTGCTGCTTTAATTCGATTGAGTTCGCTTTATTTTCATGATCCTTATCCCCACTTAATGAATCTTAATTCAGCAATGAAACTGGCAAATGAGGCAAGTGAAATAAGTTCAAGAGCTGGATTGACAAAATTTTACAATGAAGCACAATTCTTAATTGCCAATATTTACCTTCGAAAATACTTACCAGATAGTGCAGCAAAAATTTTGCAAAGGGTAAATGATAGTACTCGTCTTAAAATCTTGTTGGGTATGTCGCATATTTACCGGATAAGTCAATTCGAGGATAGCAAAGCTCGCCTGAAAAAGGCAACCGATCTCACTCTTCAAGCGCAGGACATCAGCCGAAAAATACGCGACACTCTTTTGTCGATTATGGTGCGAAGAGAAATTGCCAGTATTCACTCCGATACGCAACAACCCAATTCTGAAAAAGAGCTACTCGATGTAATCAAGTTATTCCAAGGCATCGGATATCCCTATTTACATTATACCTATTACGAGCTAAGTGGTATTGCTATGTTAGAAGGTAATGAGGATAAAATGCTTTATTATGACGAACTCACTTTAAATTCCATGGAGCAAACGGGAGATAGTCTCGGTGCTGCAGACTGGTTATTATCGCATGCAATTGTTTTGAGAATAACTGGCCAACATGAAAAAAGTCTTTCCTATGCTAATCAAGCTATTCAGCTATACAAATCCCGGTATGGGGACGGTAATATCGCCATCGCTGTCAGATTTGTGGCTGAAGCAATGGTCAAATTGAGCAAACAGTCCGAAATCGGCAAAGTTTTAACCCAAGTCTATAGTTACTTTCCACCTTTCGATACTCGAGACAGCCTTCAATGGTTTCGCACATTAGGATCAGTCTACCGATTGACAAAAGAATACACGAAAGCGGAGCAATATCATAAAATGCGAATTGCTCTACAAGAACAGATCTATGATAAACCCGATTATTATGGTTTGGGACAGCTATACATAGAAGCCGGGCAGTTTGCCAAAGCTAAACCGTACCTGGAAAAAACACTAAAACAGGTAGACAGTACTTATTCGGTACGTACTCTTGGTCACTTGCATTATTGCCTGTTTCTTGCTGACTCGGCAACGGGAGACTATATTTCTGCTATACGACATTTAAACAAGAACAAACGTTATGATGATACGCTGATGAAGCAGTCAAAAGTGGAAGCTATTGAGAAATATAGGACACAATTTGAAACGGCCAAAAAAGAGGATTCGCTTCAACAAAAGAATCAACATATCACACTGCTCCAGCAAAAAAATAATCTACAGCAAACAAACCTGAAACAAGCAACTCTTATAAAGAATATTACCATTGGCGGAATAGCGTTCACTTTAATAGCGTTGGCTTTGCTTTATTACCAGTTAAGGAAAAATCAAAGAAATAACAAAATCATTTTGCAAAAAAAGAAAGAGTTGGAAGATATGCTTGCTGAAAAGGAATGGTGGTTGAAAGAAGTCCATCATCGTGTAAAAAACAATCTTCATACGATCATTTGCTTGCTTGAATCGCAAGCCATGTATTTGGAGAATGATGCACTCAAAGCAATCGAAAAAAGTCAACACCGGATATATGCCATGTCGCTGATCCACCAAAAGCTTTATCAAAATGAAGACTTGCAGGTTATATATATGTCTGTTTATCTCGAAGAATTTATCGGCTACCTGAAAGATAGTTTTGATACACAAGGAATCGATTTTATAATTCATGTGGATCCTGTACAGCTAAACTTGCAACAAGCAATACCGGTAGCGCTGATCATTAATGAAGGTGTGACCAATGCGATCAAATATGCGTTCGAAAATGAAAGCGATCCTAAAATATGGATATCAATGACTGAGATTGATGAAACAGTGAAACTGACGATAAAGGATAATGGACAGGGATTTGAAATGAATGCAGAGAATGAAGGAAAAAGCTTAGGTATGCAACTTATAAAGGGGCTTGGCAAAGAACTTAGAGGAACTGTAAGCATCGATTCAAAAGGAGGTACTCAATTGATTTTTGAATTCAAAAAAGGGCCACTTAATGATCAAATGGCTTATGTAAAAAATAATGGCATTCAACGATGAAGTCTAAAATCCTAATTGTCGAAGATCAGTTTATTGAAGCCAACAATCTCCGGCTTATCCTCGATCGGGCGGGCTATACCGTTATTCCCATTGCATCTTCCTTCGCAGAAGCCATTGAAATGCTTGACAGGCATAAGCCCGATATGGTATTATTAGATATTTATCTGGAAGGAACACTAACAGGAATTGATGTTGCAAAAATTCTTATCGCAAAAAATATCCCATTTGTTTATTTGTCCGCCAATTCCAACAGAAAAATTTTTCTTTCAGCAAAGGCAACAAAACCTTATGGCTTTTTAGTGAAGCCATTTCGTCAACGCGATGTTCTTGCAACGCTTGAAGTGGCCTTCGAACTGTCCGAAGTAATGAAGAAGACAGCTGCAAAAAAAGTTGATGAAAAAAATGTAAGCAGTATTGAAAGTTTTCCTGAATCACTGCGAATCATTACACGAAGCAAACCGATGCAAAATATTTTAGAGCATATCCGGTTAGTAGGACCATCTGAGAGTTCAGTACTGATATTGGGAGAAAGCGGTACAGGAAAGGAACTCGTAGCTCAAACAATTCATGAAATGTCAAGAAGAAAAACAAAGCCACTGGTTGTTGTTAACTGCGGTGCTCTTCCAGCCAATCTGATCGAGTCAGAACTTTTTGGACATGAGAAAGGAGCATTTACCGGTGCAGTTGAAAAACGAATTGGGAAATTTGAACAAGCAGATGGTGGCACAATATTTTTAGATGAAGTAGGTGAACTTCCATTGGATACGCAGGCTAAATTCCTGCGGGTATTACAGGAAAAAGAAATTGAGCCTATTGGTGGAAAGAATAAGAAAGTGGATGTGCGAATTATTGCCGCCACAAATCGCAACCTTGAAGAGGAAGTTGCATCGGGCGGATTCAGAATGGACCTGTTTTATAGATTAAATGTTTTCCCTATTTCAGTTCCTACATTAAGAGAAAGAAAGGAAGATATAATGTTGCTGGCAGATCACTTCTTAAAAAAATTTGCAGAAGATGAAGGAAAAACAATTGAAGGATTTTCTCCTAATGTGATCAACAAAATGGAAAACTATCATTGGCCGGGTAATATTAGGGAGTTGGAAAACCTGATCCGACGTACCGTATTACTTACTACAATAAATACTGTTAACGAGTTTTATCATCAACCCGAAACTATCAAAGGGACAACTGCAACAGAAAAATTAAAAAGCATTGCCGAAAATGAAAGGGATCATATTATAGCAGCTTTGAAAAGTAGTAATTGGAAAGTGTACGGACCTGGTGGAGCTGCAGAACTTCTAAATATTCATGTGTCGACGCTAAATTCCAGGATGAAAAAACTAGGAATCGAAAAAAATCGGATTAGCAAACCGTAAATATTGCAGAGTGGTGAGTACACTGCTAAAAGCATACTCACCATTTGTTGTCAAATTACTCTCCCTCCAAATCATAATCATGAGCCTTCGCGATCTTCATGTAATTTTAGTCAACGAACAATATCAGTTCAATCAAAAATCTTTTTATTCCAATGAACTGGCATCAACTGAAAATAGACGACATATTTAAGCAAACAGATTCCGGAGAAGCAGGACTATCTGCGTCGGAAGCAAAGCATCGGCTTGATAAAGTTGGCCCCAATGAATTAAAGGAAGGGAAGAAGAAATCTATAGGTGGAATGCTGCTTACGCAGTTCAAGGATGTCATGATCCTTATTTTGCTGGCAGCAGCAATTATATCCGGCATCATTGGAGACGTTACAGATACTGTAGTTATCCTCATTATTGTAGTACTGAATGCAGTCATCGGTTTCTTCCAGGAATATCGTGCAGAAAAAGCAATGGAGGCATTGAAACAAATGTCCATAGTGCAATCACAGGCAATTCGTGATAAGAATATAACGACATTACCTGCTACAGAATTGGTACCCGGTGATATTGTTGTATTAGAAGCTGGCAATGCAGTTCCTGCTGACGTACGCATTATTGAATCAAATAATCTCAAAATAGAAGAAGCAGCGTTGACCGGCGAATCTGTTGCCGTTGATAAGATAAGCGATGTGATTGAAGAGAATGATCTGCCCATTGGCGATATGAAAAACCTTGCTTTCAAAGGAACTTTTGTTGCCAATGGACGTGGCAAAGGGATCGTGATCGCCACCGGAATGAAAACAGAACTTGGCAGAATAGCTAAGATGCTGCAGGAAAGTGACTCGCTTACTCCTTTGCAACAACGCATGGCATCATTTGGAAAAAAACTTTCTATCCTTGTTCTAATATTATGCATCCTCTTTTTCATCGCTGGTTGGTTACGTGGCGAAGACATTGTGAAAATGGTGCTTACCAGTATTTCACTTGCAGTAGCAGCCATTCCTGAAGCATTACCAGCAGTTATAACTATTTCACTTGCATTGGCAGCTAAAAGAATGATCAGGCTAAATAGTCTTATCAGAAAATTACCTGCAGTTGAAACGCTGGGTTCTGTCACCTTCATCTGTACAGATAAAACTGGTACGCTGACTAAAAATAAAATGCATGTGGAAGAAGTTCTTGTTAACAACAAGTTCTACACTCATGAAGAGTTTGATAAGCTAAAGGATGATGAAGATGGTAATTTATTGCTCCATGCTTTTGCACTAAATAATGACGCAATTGAAGATGATCAAAAAAAGATCAAGGGCGACAGCACTGAGATTGCCTTTATGGAAATAGCAAAGGAACAAGACATTCATGTTGAAAAATGGCCACGCATCGCAGAAATTCCGTTTGATTCTGAAAGGAAACTGATGACCACATTTCATGAACATGATGGTAAAATAATTTCATTTACGAAAGGAGCACCAGATGTTTTGCTGGAGGGTTGTAAAAAGGCAGACAGCGCTGACCTGTTAAAGAAGGTTGATGAAATGGCAGCAAAAGGTCTTAGAGTTTTGGGGTTCGCCTTTCGTTACTGGAATGAAAAGCCAAAGGACCCAAAAAGTGAAACGCATGAAACTGATCTGGAATTTTTAGGAATGGCAGGTATTATCGATCCGCCAAGAGAAGAAGTTAATGACGCAGTTGCTCAATGTAAAGCAGCCGGCATTATTCCAGTAATGATCACCGGTGACCACCCACTTACTGCCAAAAATATTGCAGAGCGGATCGGGATCTTAAAAAACAAAAAAGACCTTGTAATAACCGGCCAGGAACTTGCCTCTTTAGATGAGGAAAGTTTTCAATCTAAAGTTGAAAAAATAAAAGTGTATGCCCGTGTATCGCCAGAACAAAAATTAAAGATCGTAAAAACATTGCAGGAGAAAGGACACTATGTAGCAATGACGGGTGATGGTGTAAACGATGCGCCATCATTAAAAAAAGCAAATATTGGAATTGCCATGGGCATCACAGGCACTGATGTATCAAAAGAAGCTGCTGATATGATCTTGCTTGATGATAATTTTTCAACGATCGTAAAAGCAATAAGAGAAGGAAGAAGGATCTATGATAACATACTTAAGTTTATCAAGTTCCTGATGACAACAAACTCAAGCGAGATATTGACGTTGTTGCTTGGACCGCTAATTGGTTTGCCTGTTGCCTTGTTACCAATACATATACTCTGGATAAATTTAGTATCGGATGGTTTGCCTGCCATTTCACTATCATTCGAAAAAGCAGAAAAGGATATAATGAAAAGGGCTCCGCGTCCGCCACAGCAAACAGTTTTTGCAGAAGGCCGGGGTTTACATATGATCTGGGTAGGAATTTTAATGGCTGGTATTGCATTATCATTACAAGGCTGGGCGATAAGAAATGATATGCCCTGGCAAACGATGGTCTTTAATTTTTTGTGCATAAGCCAGATGTGCCATGTGCTGGCGATACGATCAGAAAAGCAATCGTTCTTTAGTGTAGGATTATTTTCAAATAAGCTGTTGATAGGATCTGTAGTGCTTACTTTATTATTGCAAGCAGCTATCACATATATTCCATTCTTACAATCTGTTTTTAAAACTCAAGCTTTAACGCTAAATGAATTTTTGCTGGTAGGTGGTGCATCGATATTGATATTCGCTGCAGTAGAGATTGAAAAATTAGTGAGACGTAAAAGAGTATGAAGATTGTTTTATTGGACGTCCCCTTCCAGATCATAATCATAGGCTTTCGTGATCTTCACATTCACAAAATCACCGATAGGAAGTTTTTTTGAAGACTTGATCACAACTTCATTATCTACTTCAACTGAATCGAATTCTGTGCGGCCCAAATATCGGCCTGCTTCTTTTTTATCGATAATGGTTTTGAAAACCTTTCCTACTTTTTGCTGGTTCAGTTCATAAGAAATTTCTTGCTGCACTTCCATTACTTCCTGTGCCCTTCTCTCTTTTTCATCTGCAGGTACATCATCAACAAGATCATGCGCCGATGTTCCTTCCTCATGCGAATAAGTAAAGATGCCTACACGATCAAACCGTTGCTTTTGCAAAAACATCTTTAATTCATCTATATCATCCTGCGTTTCTCCAGGAAAGCCAGCGATCAATGTAGTGCGCAAACAAATACCGGGAACTTTTTCTCTTACTGCAACGATCAACTCTTCCATTTCTTCTCTTGTTATCTGCCGTTTCATTGCTTTCAGCATGTTATTAGCTGCATGTTGCAAAGGCATATCAAGATAGTTGCAGATATTTTCTCTTTCACGCATCACATCCAATATCTCTAAGGGAAATTTTGAGGGATATGCATAATGCAAACGGATCCATTGCAACCCCTTTACATCTGCTAAACGATGTAAAAGATCCGGCAACATTCTTTTTTTATAAATATCAAGGCCGTAGTGAGTAAGTTCCTGTGCAATCAACATCACTTCTTTCACTCCACGTCTTACCAGACCTTCGGCTTCCTTTACGAGCTCTTCGATCGTTTTACTTACATGTCCACCGCGCATAAGAGGAATGGCGCAAAATGAACATGTGCGATTACAGCCTTCAGATATTTTTAGATACGCATAATGCTGTGGTGTCGCCAGCAATCTTTCACCAAGCAACTCCGTTTTGTAATCAGCCTCAAATTGTTTTAGCATCAATGGCAATTCCATTGTGCCAAACCATGCATCCACTCCTGTAATTTCTTTTTCCAGGTCATCCCTGTACCGTTGACTTAAACAGCCAGTGACATAAACTTTATCAAGTTTACCTTTATTTTTTAATTCAACTTGTTCAAGGATCGTATTAATTGATTCTTCTTTTGCTTTTTCAATAAAGCCACAGGTATTCACCACTACAATATTGTGATCTGATTTTTTATTCTCATGCACCACATCAATTTCATTTGCCAGCAATTGGCCACTCAGCACTTCGCTATCCACCATGTTCTTGCTGCAACCAAGAGTGATGATATTTACTTTGTCCTTATGTAGTTTCTTTGTCTTCATACCTCAAACCCTAAAGGGGTTTTTATCATTTTCTATTTTTCAAGATCAAATAACGAATCAACAAACTCATGTTTATCAAACACCAGCAGGTCGGTCATTTTTTCCCCAACACCAATAAACTTTACGGGTATTTTAAATTGATTAGCGATAGCCAGTACTACTCCACCTTTTGCGGTTCCATCTAATTTTGTGATCGCTATTGCTGATACATCTGTTGCTGCAGTAAAGTGTTTCGCCTGTTCCAGTGCATTTTGACCGGTGCTTCCATCAAGCACCAACAATACTTCATGTGGCGCATCAGGAATTACTTTTTGGATCACTCGTTTGATCTTGCTTAGCTCTTCCATCAAATGAGCTTTATTATGCAATCGTCCTGCTGTATCTATTAAAACAATTTCGCTTCCTTTTGCCACGGCGCTTTGTGCCGTATCAAAAGCAACAGCAGCAGGATCGCTGCCCATGTCTTGCTTTACAATTGGCACCCCAACTCTCTCACTCCAGATCGTAAGTTGATCAACCGCTGCCGCACGAAAAGTATCTGCTGCGCCGAGCAAAACATTCTTTCCGGCCTTTTTAAAATTATAGGCCAGCTTACCAATTGTTGTTGTTTTACCTACACCATTAACACCAACAACAAGAATTATATAAGGCCTGGTTGGCAAGTCAGAATTAAAAGCATAACTATTTGATGCTGGAGCATCTACCAGCAATTGCTCAATTTCTTCCTTCAGGATCTTATTAAGCTCAGATGTGCCCAAATATTTATCTCTCGCCACCCTTTCTTCGATCTTTTTAATGATCTCAATAGTTGTATCAACTCCCACATCGGCGCTTACCAATGCATCTTCTAAATTATCCAGCACTTCTTCATCAACGGTACTTTTTCCCGCCACTGCTTTAGTAAGCTTGGTTAAAAATCCCTCCTTGGTTTTTTGTAAACCCTGGTCAAGACTTTCTTTTTCTTTTTTCCCGAATAACTTATTTAGAAATCCCATAGTTTTTAAATAACAATTCCATCCGTGATATCAAAAAATAAAAGCCATCACATTTTCAGGTGACAGCTTTATTAGTATTTCTAACCCATCAGAAATTTATTTCTGCGCGAGGAACTCTTTCACTTTATCCTTATGCACAATTGCTTCCTTAAACATGTACGCACCTGTTTTAGGACTACGTACAGCTTTAACTACTTTACTCCAGTTCTTTGCCTCGGCTGCTGCCTTCTGGTCTTTGGTCTTGATCGCGGTTTTTGCTGCTTTTGCCATGACTTAATTATTTAATTTCTTTATGAACTGTTACCTTCTTCAGAATTGGATTGAATTT
>Ga0193738_1000493_pt1 | contig 20029 bp, 13 predicted proteins | sample L2a1metaG_FD_144927 | JGI IMG/M metagenome (GOLD analysis project Ga0193738, IMG submission 144927) | Soil microbial communities from a riparian zone of the East river system, Colorado, United States - L2a1 | ecosystem: Environmental > Terrestrial > Soil > Riparian zone | place: USA: East River...
GTTAATGCTACCCGGCCAAAAGGTTTTGCCGGTAATCCCTTTGTCAACTCCTTCCATGTTTTACCTCCATCAGTGCTTTTAAATATAGCGCTGCCAGGCCCTCCCGAACTGAATGAATAAGGTTGCCGGCGAAATTCCCAGGTTGTTGCATAAATGATCTCCGGGTTTGAAGGATCAACAGCAATATCAGCGCAACCCGTTTTTTCATTTTGGTATAAAATTTTATTCCATGTCTTACCCGCATCAGTTGATTTATATAATCCACGACTGCTACCATCACTCCAAAGTGGACCGGGTGCGGCTACATAAATTATATCTGAGTTCTTAGGATCAATGATGATCTTAGAAATATGTTCGGTACTGTCAAGCCCGATCTTTGTCCAGTTTTCACCAGCATCGTTTGATCTATAAAGTCCATTGCCGATAGAAACCGAATTGCGCATATTACTTTCACCAGTACCTGCATAAATTATTTTCGGATTTTTCTGATCGATAGCAATGGCTCCGATGGATTGACAGTATTTATCAAAGATGGGTTTGAAAGAGGCACCTGCATTTGTGGTTTTCCAGATACCGCCACCGGCTGTACCAATATAAATTGTTTTACCATCTTCATTCACTCCTTCAATGGCAGAAATACGTCCGCTCATAGTACCCGGTCCTAGCCATCTTGCTTCCATCATACCAAACGTGGCTGAGCTTATCTGTGAATCTGCATTGAATGCTTTAAGTATTAATAAGAAGATAAAAAGCATCCAATGTTTTTTATTATTTACTCTTTCCATTCTTATGAGTTTTTTTGAAGTTAGCGAAAAAGAAAATCCCGTCCCTTAAATTCCGGAACGGGATGTTATTATTAAGTTGAGATCTTAATTTGAAGGCTTGAATGTAGATTCATCCACTTGTTTATTTACTTCCGCTTTTGAAATTACCAGTTCACCTTCAGATAACTTTATCGAAAACGGCACCACAATTCCTTCAGGAAGTTTTTGGTAATTGGAAAGATCAGTTTGCACATCGCTTTGCTGGCCATTAGCAGTTTTTTTTACAACGGAACGAACTACATAATATGATTTAGGATCGATAAATGCAGTTTCCACGTTACCTGCCTTTGTTGTTATCTTAAGCTTGAAACATTCTGTTCCTTCTACATCATCCTTTCCAAGGTATTCCACTGTATTTCCTTTGGATTTATAATCAATTAATTTACCCTGCACATCAAGATCATCTGCCGATTCTTTTAATTGATCTGCTGTCATTGCTTCCGCAGTTGTCTGTCCCTGGAAGGGCATAAAATTCCAACCGGCAGTGGGAGTAACGATCTGGTAACCTGTCATTCCCATAACAGAAATGTTTTGCCGAGCTCCCTTCCCATTTAAGGCAGTCAATGTAACATTTACTTCAGTTCCCTGTACTGTTATTTTACCTTCATAATAAAGGCTATTGACCTTTTTCCAGGCAGCAGCGCCACCAATAGCTTCTATATGTTTTGTAACTATTTCTTCTGCTGTTTGCGCAAAGGTGAAAATTGATACCAGCATTGCCGCAATTGCAATCGCTGACGTTCTGATTAGTTTCATATTAATGGTTTATTTTTTTGAAATTGTCACCGAAATTAGCGTATCCTTGTTAACCCTGATTAGATTTAAATATTTTTCTCATGAATGGTTCATTTTCTATACGGGCAAACTTAGTGGACATCCACAAGCAGACGATCTATCCGGCGGAAGTGGTTGTAAATGACGGCAAAATAATTTCAATAATATCAAACCCCGATCCCGATAGTAATCTGGATCAAACCTCAAATTATATCCTCCCGGGTTTTATAGATGCCCATGTCCATATAGAAAGCTCCATGCTTATTCCCTCTGAATTCGCAAAATTGGCTGTCGTGCATGGCACTGTTGCAACAGTAAGTGACCCCCATGAAATAGCAAATGTTTGCGGTATGGAAGGAGTTGAGTTCATGATCGAAAATGGAAAAACAGTTCCCTTTAAATTTAATTTTGGTGCCCCAAGCTGTGTACCCGCTACAATTTTTGAAACTGCCGGAGCAGAACTTAATTCGAATGATGTAGAAAAACTATTGCAAAGAGATGAGATAAAATACCTGAGTGAGATGATGAATTTTCCCGGAGTATTGAATGAAGATGAAGAAGTGATGAAAAAGATCGCAGCCGCCCATCATTTATTAAAACCTGTTGATGGTCATGCGCCGGGGTTAAGAGGCGAACAAGCCAAACAATATATTTCCGCCGGTATTACAACCGATCATGAATGTTTTACAAAAGAAGAAGCATTAGATAAGCTACAAAATGGAATGAAGATCATCATTCGTGAAGGAAGCGCCGCTAAAAATTTTGAAGCTTTGATCGATCTGCTGAATGATTATCCGAATCAAATGATGTTTTGCAGTGATGATAAACATCCGGATAGTTTGGTTGAAGGACATATTAATCAACTTTGTGCAAGAGCAATTGCAAAAGGCATAGATGTATATAAAGTATTAAAAGCTGCTTGTGTAAATCCTGTTTTACATTATAAGCTTGATGCAGGTTTGCTAAGAGAAGGGGATGCCGCAGATTTCATTGTGGTTAAAGATTTAGAAAAGTTTGAAGTAGTGAAAACGTTTATTAATGGCGAGTTGGTTGCAGAAGATGGAAAGTCAAAGATTGAGACACATGCCTCAAAAATCATCAATAACTTTTCCTGCAGCAAAAAACAACCAATAGATTTTGAAATAAAAGGAATGAATAGCTATGCAAAAACGATTTCAAATTGGTTTGTCGAAAATGGAGCCCATAATTTAAGAGTTCTCGTGATCGAGGCCTTGGATGGTCAACTAATCACTAATAAAATAGAAGCCGCTATTGGTTATGATGAGGAGGTACTTGAAACAAATATTAAAGATGATATTCTAAAAATTGTTGTTGTCAATCGTTACAAAAATGCTCCTGTTGCAAAAGCATTCATCAAAAATTTTGGATTAAAGAAAGGAGCCATTGCTTCTTCTGTTGCACACGACAGTCACAACATAGTTGCAGTTGGTGTAGATGATGAAAGTATTTGCAGAGCCGTTAATCTTGTAATAGATAAACAAGGTGGTGTAAGTGCTGTTGGAAATGGTAAAGAAATGGTTCTTTCTTTACCTGTTGCAGGATTAATGAGTAATGAAAACGGCTACAAAGTTGCAGCAGATTATACAGCAATAGATAAAATGACTAAAGAACTCGGCTCCACTTTATCCGCTCCTTTTATGACACTTTCGTTCATGGCCCTTCTTGTTATTCCTCATTTAAAGCTGAGTGATAAAGGTTTGTTTGATGGAGATAAATTCCAATTTGTTTATTAAAGACAATATTTCTCATAGCTTATACGGTCTGTCATCCCTGACAGGCCTTTTTATTTCCAATCACTTGTGAAGTGTTTACCCAATAGTGGGAAAAATATTGCGCACAAACTATTAGTCATCTTACACATTAAGCATAAGCAATTACAAAGCAATGCTTTTTCAAGATCAATTTTCAGGGTAAAAAATCTGGCACTCCTCTTGGATTATTTATAGCGGATATGATACTTAAAGTCAAAATGGTAATTTATGAAAGGGATACCAATAACAACTGTAGAAACTAACACCAGGCTTGCCGAAAGTCTTATTGAAGAGCATATAAACAATATGCATCATGCAGAAAAAAACTTTGGCAAAAAAGGGCAATTGATTGGCGGTGTTTTATGGGAAAATTTTGAAAGCTTTAGCTGGTGTTGCGAACACTCCCCTGTGAAAGGCACTATTGAGATCGGTTATTTGGATCTTAACAACAGCAGTTTAAAACAAATAAGCGTTCCTGTGGAAACAAATTTTGGAGTTGTTTGTGTAAAAGAAAAAGGAAGGGATTATAAGATAACCTGGAGTTATTCGCTTTCATAGGCAGGATCATTTAGTTCTTAATTACTTTTTCAGAATTTTCACAATCCTTTTATAACCATTTTGAACATTAAAGCATCATATAAGAAGACAGAAAGGAACAAGCATCTGTGATTAAAGGCAAGTGACAAAGGAATCAGATGATTGTAACCCCTCAAGTCACTTGATTATGAAAAAGACTCTACGCATCAAAGCAACTATCGACGAAGAAGCTTTTCTTGAAGATATGGTTGAAAAATTAGCATTACGTCACAATTATACTGGTATCGATAAAAAATTGGGTGTTAAAGATGTCCTTGAAACTTCATCCACTGAAACTTATGTAAGCGGTACTATGGCAATAGAAACCAGGAACACGCAGATCAATATGCCTTTTATTACCAGCTTCCTGTTTACATGCATAAAAGAAAGTAAAGACACTTATAGTCTTGAGTGGGGTATTTCTATGTCCTGATAATCTACTACTTCTACCTGGGCGAAATTATTCGCCCTTTTTCACCGGCCTTTTCCCGTCATTCACCGACATCTGCCCCATTATTACCTCTCACCCATTGTCTGTTCTGTATTGCCGTCATAGATTTGATAAAATTTACAACTATGACAGAGATTCAAGATTCACGGGAGCAAAGAAAAGAAGAAAGAAGAAAAAGACGTGAAGAAAGATGGAAAGAGCGTTGTGGATCGGGCCACCAGGGACAGTTTGGGATAATAAGTGGTAGGAATAATAATATATTGACTGGAGTTTTCATACTCATCATTGGTGTTGTCGCTTTGATGAGAACAACCATCCCTGATTTCCCTGATTGGGTGTTCAGTTGGCATATGCTACTGATAGCATTTGGATTATTTATTGGTATTCGCCACAATTTTCGCGGTGGCGCATGGCTTATCCTTTTACTTGTCGGTGGCATATTTCTTTTCAGAGATATTTTTCCAGAGTTTTCATTTAACCGTATTTGGCCGGTAGTATTAATAGTAGTAGGCGCATTTATTATCCTTCGTCCACGTCGCAGATGGAAGTGGGATGGCACAAAAAAGACTGAAGGAGCAAGTGATTCATTTTTTAGCGAGGACATTGATTATTCAAAAGAAGATTTTGTTGACAGCACATCTATTTTTGGCGGTGCAAAAAAGATCGTCATTTCAAAAAATTTCAAAGGAGGTGACCTGGTAAATATTTTCGGCGGAACTGAATTGGATCTTTCGCAAGCCGATTTCACTGGCACTTCAGTCATCGAACTTACTACAATATTTGGTGGCACTAAATTACTGGTACCATCCAACTGGGCAGTAAAATCTGAAGCCGTTACAATTTTTGGGGGCATCGAGGATAAAAGAAGAATGCAAACAATAACAGAGATTACTGATAAAACATTATATATAAGAGGAACGGTGATCTTCGGCGGTATCGAGATAAAAAGTTTTTAATCATAAACCATAACCTTACTGATATGAACTGGTATTTAGCTAAAATCGTTTATCGAATAATTTGTGGCGATGGTGATCATACTGCGCAGTTTGATGAACAACTCCGCCTGATCCACGCTACAACTAAAGAAGATGCTTTTTATAAAGCGCAGCAAACAGGGAAAAAAGAGGAAGAAACATTTTATAATTTGAAGCGGGAATTAGTACAATGGCAATTTATTAATGTAAGTGAGCTTTATAAGATCGGTGAAATGATCGATGGTGCAGAGCTTTATTCACGCATTGAAGAAAAAGACAATGGTGACCTGTATACTGAAGTGATAAATAAAAAAGCACAGGGCATTCTTCATTCAGACACACATCAACTCCTGCAACTGGTATAAATTCACATGGCAACTTCTCCATTTTCTGTAACAAGATTCAGGGTCATCTTCAGCGTTTGCTGGTTAATAATATTTATTGATCATGTATTACTGTTGCGCTGGTTTGGGCTAAGTTGGTCAATGGCCATAGTTGATGGTGCAATAAATGACGCATTATTAATTTTTGCTTGTTTACTTGTGATCATGATGCTTCATTATTATTTGCCGCAAAAGGAAAAGTATTTTCATCTTTTAACCTGGTGTCTATTAATTACTGTCATCGTTATTTTAATTACAAAAGTTATTTTAAAAAACATTTATGCGTCAAATGAGGACTACATAATTTTTTTCAATCGTTCTTTATGGGTTCGCAGCAGTCTTGATTTTCTTTTGCTCGGCTGTGTCATTCTTATCAGCGTTATTTGGTACAATTGGCAGGAACAAAGTGAACAGGAAGCAAGAAAACAGGATGCTGAAAAATTATCGAAGGAAGCTGAACTCTTTAAATTGCGCCAGCAGCTCCAGCCTCATTTTCTTTTCAATAGCTTAAATAGCATTAATGCACTCATTGGCTTAAGACCGCAGGAGGCAAGAAAAATGGTACAACAGCTTTCTGATTTTTTAAGGGGAACTATAAAAAAAGAAGAACACCAGTGGGTAACATTAAAAGAAGAACTTCAATACCTGCAACTCTACCTGGATATTGAAAAAGTAAGATTTGGTCACCGGCTTGCCACAAGTATTGATTATGATGAGTCTCTCGATGAATTAAAATTACCCGCATTGCTTTTACAACCCATTATGGAAAATGCGATCAAATTTGGATTGTATGATACCGTTGATGAGATCGAGATCAGTTTAAAAGCCATGAAAGAAGAAAATAATTTAGTAATAACTGTTACCAATCCTTTTGATCCTGAAACTTCAACTCCCAGGCAAGGGACAGGTTTTGGTTTACAATCAGTGCAAAGAAGGTTGTATTTATTATTTGCACGAAACGATTTGGTAAGCACCGAAGCAAAAGAAAATATCTTTACAACAACAATTAAAATTCCACAGGCATGAGCAGCAAAGTAATAATCATTGATGATGAGCCATTAGCAAGAAGCATTGTGATCGAATACATACAGAATTTTCCTGACCTTGTCGTATCACAGGTATGCAGCAATGGATATGAAGGAGTAAAAGCCATTCAACAATACAAACCCGATCTTATCATCCTTGATATTCAAATGCCAAAGATCAATGGCTTTGAAATGCTGGAGCTGATCGAAAATCCTCCCGCAGTAATTTTTGCCACAGCATTTGATGAATATGCCATCAAAGCATTCGAAGCACATGCCATTGATTATTTATTAAAACCATTTAACCAGGATCGTTTTGAAAAAGCAATTAAGAAATGGAGAGAGCAAAAAAATAATTCAGCTGGTGAAAAGCAAACAAAACAATTATTGGATGATGTCGCATTGACAGCGCCACAAAACCAACGTATCGTAATTAAAGACGGCAGCAAGATCAAAATAATTCCAGTACAGGATATTTTTTATTTAGAAGCTGCAGATGACTTTGTAAAAGTATTTACCAAAGAAGGTTATTTTTTAAAGAATAAAACAATGAGTCATTTTGAACAGGTGCTCGATCCTTCACAATTCGTCCGTTCACATCGTTCTTATATTATAAATCTTCAACAGATAACAAGAATTGATCCTTACGAAAAAGATAATCATGTTGCCATACTTCGCTCTGGTGCAAAAGTTCCGGTTAGTAGAACAGGCTATCCGAAATTGAAATCCATTTTGGGATTATAACATCAATAATTCATCCTTTTATTAAATAAAGGGTCTTCTTATCTCTTCCTTGTTTGTCTTAATAAAAATTTATCTACATTTAGACACTAATTGTCAGTATCCTGTCAAGGCTTTCCTTTTACGAAATTCCTTTTGCCACCTTCCCTTGAAAATCCGCATTAACTAAACAACAGTTATGAAAAAAATCAAAGCCTTTCCCCGGCTTTATTTACGTAGTCATATTCTAAGGGTATGCCTGGGCTTGCTTTTTACAGTTCCTGTATTTGCACAGAATGACCCCAAAGGTTTGCCTTTTATCACCAATTACCGATACCAGGATTATAATGCAGATGGTGTGAATTGGTGGGCAGTCGAAGATGATAAAGGTGTAATGTATTTCGCCAATAGTCGGGGTATTCTTGTTTTTGATGGTCAGAATTGGGAATTGATAAGGCCCCCGGGCATTGTAGAAACGAGAGCATTAACTATTGGAAAAGATGGAAAAATTTATGTAGCGACAAATGGTGATATTGGATACCTGGCACCCGGAAAAAAAGGCAAACTGGAATTTATTTCACTGAAAGATAAGTTACCCCAGGACAAAAGAAATTTTGGTATAGTATGGGAAACAAACACTCTAAATGATGGAAATATTCTTTTCAGGTCAAACAACAGGATATTAATATGGGATTACAAATCTTTTCGTGTACTTGAAAGTAAAGAAGGGTTTCATGTGGCTGCAGTAATTGGCGATAAATATTACTGCAGAATATGGACAAGAGGGTTAACCATTTTAAAGAACGATAGTTTTCATGTAGTACCTAACGGAGAGAAATTTGCCAATGAACGTATTTACGCAATACTGCCTTTTGACAAGGATAAATTGCTTATTGGCACCAGGACCCAAGGTCTTTTCTTATATGATGGAAAAGATTTTACCCCATTTAAAACAGAAGCCGATAAATATATTTTCAATACCAGTCTTTACGGCGGTCGTGTCCTTAGTAATGGACTAATAGCCATTAATACATTTAATGATGGAATGGTTATTATTGATAAGCAGGGAAAGCTCATTCAACGGGTCGACAAGTCTGTTGGGCTTCAGGATAATTCAGTAGACTATCTTTTTGAGGATAGCCGTGGCATTCTTTGGATGCCTTTGTTCAATGGAATTGCAAAACTAGATCTTCGTTCCTCACTTACTTATTATAATGAGTCAATGGGATTGCCTTCAAAAACTGTTTTTTCTGTCGGCAGCGACAATGGAGTGGTCTATGCAGGAACCAATAATGGGCTCTTTATGCTAAACAGATCCAATAACAGGTTTGAAAAATTGGAAGGTACTGGTGGGCAATCAGGTTCAAATGGCTTTTTAAAAAACGGAAATGATTTTCTTGTTTCCGGCGCCGAAAAAGGATTATTGAAAATTTCAGGAAATAAAGTAATTCCAGTAATTCCTGGTGTCAATTATGATTTTCATCTTACCCAAGTTTTAAGATCAAAAATTGATACCACAGTACTTTATTGCGATCTGAGAAATGGATTGGCGATCGTCCGATATGATCCGGCATCTGGTAGTTATAATGTTGAATCATACGCTGACGGATTATCTTCTTCAGCTGGTTATTTCAGTGAAACAAAAAATGGAGATCTTTGGATCGCAGGCGATAATCCTAGTGAACTGAAATTAGTAAGGCCCGATAGAAAAAATGGTAAAGTAACTATTACAGAAAAATCTTTTACACTTTACAACTACAAACAAGGTCTTCCGGTAAAAAATGTATTTATTACTGATTTTGAAGATCAAACATATTTTTATTCTCAGAAAGATTCAGTTTTTATATTTGATGAGCAAAAGGATCGTTTTACCAGGGATACAACTGCATTTGTAAAAAATTACATAGATCCGGATGCTGATGCTGCGGTTACAAGTACATTAGATAATTCAGGAAACATTTGGGCTAATCTCGGTACTGGTGTATTTGCAAAACTAAAAACGAATGATGGCAGTCTCAAGGTTATTGATGCTCCCTTCAGAGAACTTGGAAAAAATTATCCTGTTTGGGCTGTTACTACTTCTACAGACAACAATGGCAAGAATGTAATTTGGTTCTGCGGGCGGGAAGGTATTATTAGATATGACGGTGATCTTTCTGAAACATCAGGGGCATCTTTTACCACCATTATTCGCGGTATCTCTTTGAATGAAGACTCAATTTATTATTCAGGTTATACTTTACCAGTTGAGAAAGCTGAATTCACCCACAAATGGAACATTGTTCGTTTTCAATATTCAGCACCTTTTTTCAAACAAGAAAACGAAACTCGTTTCTCCACTTACTTAGAAGGACACGATAAAGGTTGGATGGAGTGGAACAAACAAACTTACCGGGAGTTTGGTAATCTTCCAGCAGGTGAGTATACATTCCATGTAAAAGCAAAAAATATTTATGATGTAGAAGGTAAAGAAGCAATTTATACCTTCTCAGTTTTACCACCATGGTATGCTACCTGGTGGGCTTATACATTATATGTACTAGCCGCAGTGGGAGTTATTTACGCTATCGTTCGCTGGCGTACAAGACAACTTCAGGAAAAACATCGTGAACTGGAAAAAGTTGTTGAACAAAGAACGCATGAGCTAAAACAAAGAGCTGAAGAACTTGGTGTCATCAATAGTGTGCAGGAAGGCCTGGTGAAAGAGTTAGATATGCAAGCCATCTATGATCTTGTAGGCGATAGAATTCAAAAATTGTTCAATGCGCAGGCAGTAATGATCGCAACATTTGATCATGAAACTGCCACGGAGCATTTTAAATATAATTTCAACACCACTAAAGGACGCTATTATCCTGACCCCCGGCCTTATGATAAGTTAAGGCAACACCTGATCACAACAAAACAAAAAATTGTGATCAATTCAAAAATGGAGGAAGCTTATACACGGTTTGAATTGAAAACTTTACCAGGTACTAATCCACCAAGGTCAGGTTTATATGTACCGCTTATTATCGGGGACAAGGTTAATAGCTATATCAGTTTACAGAATAATGAAATTGAAAATGCTTTCACCGAATCAGATATTCGATTATTGGAAACATTAGCGAATAGCATGAGTGTGGCACTGGAAAATGCAAGACTTTTTGATGAAACAACCCGTCTATTAAAAGAAACAGAACAACGTACTGCTGAGCTTGCTGTTATTAATAGTGTACAGGATGGTTTGGCAAAAGAATTGGATATGCAAGGCATTTATGACCTTGTTGGTGATCGGCTTTGTGAACTCTTTCCAGACACTCAAACATTAGTGATCAGAATTTTTGATCATGAAACAGGATCAGAACATTTTAAATATGCAATTGAAAAAGGAAAAAAACTTTTTGTAGATCCCCGTCCATTTATGTGGGCAAACAAAAGCCTGATCGAAACAAAAAAGCCAATTGATATCAGAGAGAAATATGTAGAAACTGCAAAAAGTCATGGGGGCACAGGTGTTACTACAGGGCAACCTCCAAAATCTGCTGTTTTTGTACCAATGATAGTTGGTGAAGTTGTAAAAGGTTCTATCAGCTTACAAAATGTAGATAGAGAAAATGCTTTCTCAGATTCAGATCTAAGATTACTAACAACAATAACTAATAGCATGAGTGTTGCATTGGAGAATGCAAGACTCTTTGATGAAACCAATCGTTTATTAAAAGAAACTGAACAGCGTACTGCAGAACTTGCAGTGATCAATAGTGTGCAGGAAGGGTTAGCGAAAGAATTAGACATACAGGGAATTTATGAGCTGGTTGGTGATCGGCTTTGCAAATTATTTCCCGATTCCCAAACCCTCGTTATCCGCACATTTGATCATGATTCCGGTATGGAGCTCTGGCATTATTCAAGAGAAAAAGGGGAACGGCAATATGTGCAACCACGGCCGTTCAATTGGAACAGCAAACTTCTGATAAACACAAAGAAACCTCTCGATATTAAAAAGGACTATTCAGAAACTTCAAAGCTACATGGTGGTACCGGCGTTACCGCGGGGCAACCACCAAAGTCTGCCATGTTTGTTCCTATGATCGTAGGTGATATCGTTAAAGGCTCAGTAAGTCTTCAGAATGTAGATAAAGAAAATGCATTCACTGATTCTGATATGCGTTTGCTTACTACTATTACCAATAGCATGAGTGTAGCATTAGAAAATGCAAGACTTTTTGACGAGACAAACCGTTTGTTAAAAGAAACAGAACAACGTACTGCTGAATTAGCTGTTATCAATAGTGTGCAAGAAGGGTTGGTAAGAGAAATGAACATGCAGGCCATTTATGACCTTGTTGGACATCGCATTTGCGAACTCTTCGATACACAGACCGTTCTTATACGCACATTTGATCTTAGAGCAGAAATGGAACATTGGCAATTTGTGATCGAAAAAGGACAACGACATTATAGTAACCCACGGCCAGTGATATGGGCCAATAAACTTCTTATCAAAACAAAACAGCCTTTACTAATAAATGAAAACTATGTTGAAACGGCGCAGAAACACGGTGGCTCTGGTGTAAGTAAAGGGCTTCCGCCAAAATCGGCATTGTTTGTACCAATGATAGTTGGCGATATCGTAAAAGGTTCGGTAAGCCTGCAGAATGTAGAAAAAGAAAATGCATTTACAGATTCAGATCTTAGATTGTTGACCACACTTACAAATAGCATGAGTGTTGCATTGGAAAATGCCAGACTCTTTGATGAATCAAACCGTTTGTTGGGAGAGGCAAAACAAAGAGCTACCGAGTTGAGTACAGTAAACAGTATCAGCAAAGCATTAGCATCTCAATTAAATGCTGATGACCTGATAAAAATGGTAGGTGATCAATTAAAAGATCTTTTCAGGGCTAATATTGTTTATCTCGCTTTATTAAATCCAAAAACTAAGATCATCAATTTCCCTTATCAATATGGCGATAACATGGCGCCGCTTAAATTAGGCGAAGGACTTACATCAAAAATCATTTTGAATGGTGAACCATTGCTTATTAATAAAGATCTGCAGGAATTAAGATTGCAAATGGGTATACAACAGATCGGCGTGCCGGCCGCATCTTACCTTGGTGTTCCAATCCCCGTAGGCGATGAGAACATAGGTGTACTAAGTGTTCAAAGCACAGAGAGTGAAAATCGTTTTAATGAAAATGATCTTAGACTTTTATCCACCATCGCTTCTTCAGTTGGAGTTGCATTAAACAATGCTACACTTTTTGAAGATGTAAGACTTGCGAAGATGGAAGCAGAAGCATCTGGTAAAGCAGCAGAAAAAGCAAACGAAGCAAAAAGTGCATTCCTTTCCACCGTAAGTCATGAATTAAGAACACCGCTTACATCGGTACTTGGTTTTGCAAAAATTATCAGGAAAAGATTAGAAGAAAAAATATTCCCGATAGTAGATAAGAAAGATCCAAAGACAGAAAAAACTATTGGACAGATCTCTGAAAATCTTCATGTAGTGATCTCTGAAGGGGAAAGATTAACACACCTGATAAATGATGTGCTTGATCTTGCAAAAATTGAAGCTGGCAAAATGGAATGGAACCAGGAAAGTGTTTCTATTTCCGAAGTAGCTGAAAGGGCTATTGCCGCTACTACTTCATTGTTTGATCAAAAAGCATTGAAGCTGGTGAAAAATATAGATGCAGATCTTCCAGCTATTACCGGCGACAGGGATAAACTCATACAGGTTATTATCAACCTGATTTCTAACTCTGTAAAATTTACCGACAAAGGTTCAGTCACATGTACTGTGTTGCAGAAAAAAGATGAGATCGTTGTCAGCATCAGTGATACAGGTATTGGTATTGCCCCGGGAGATTTTGGTGCTGTGTTCGAACAATTCAAACAGGTTGGCGGAGATACATTAACGGATAAACCAAAAGGAACTGGTCTCGGTTTACCGATCTGTAAAGAAATAGTAGAACATCATGGTGGAAGGATTTGGCTGGAAAGTGAAGTAGGAAAAGGAAGTACTTTCTCTTTTGCTTTACCAATTACTAAAACAAATGGTGTTGCCCGTCCAATGCATTTGGATGACCTGGTAAAACAATTGAAAGAACAGGTAGCACAATCACATATCAATATCATAGGTAAAGCATCTACCATCCTTATTGTTGATGACGATGATTCAATTCGTTCATTACTTCAACAAGAGTTGGGTGATGCCGGTTATTCTATTGAAGAAGCCCGTAACGGAAAAGAAGCATTGGCTGCTGTAAGAAAACAACGACCAGACCTTATCATTCTTGATATTATGATGCCGGAGATGAATGGCTTTGACGTGGCGGCGGTTTTGAAAAATGATCCGCAAACGATGGATATACCGATCATAGTATTATCAATTGTACAGGATAAAACAAGAGGATTCAGGATCGGTGTTGACAGGTATCTTACCAAACCAATAGACACAGGTCTTCTTTTTAGCGAAATTGGAAGTTTGCTTGAACAAGGCAAATCAAAAAAGAAAGTGATGGTTGTTGACCAGGATAGCGCCACTGTTAACACACTTACTGAAGTGCTTAAAACAAAAGGTTATTCTGTAATGGAAGCAAATGAAAAAGAATTGGTGGAAAAGGCAATAGCTAATCAACCTGATATTATTATTATCAATTCAGTTCTTTCGGGTAAACAGGATATCGTACAAACAATACGATTTGAAAAAGGACTGGAGAATGTTTTATTTCTTGTTTACCAGTAAAATTTTATAAACAAAACCCAGTAATAAAAATGGAACAAAAGATCTTAATCGTAGATGATGAAGCGCATATCCGTATGCTGATAGAACAAACACTCGAAGAATTAGAAGACGAAGGCGTAGAATTCTTAACAGCAGAGAACGGAGAGATCGCATTGGAAATTATTCAAAAAGAAAATCCAAAGCTTGTGTTCTTAGATGTGATGATGCCAAAAATGAATGGCATGGAAGTATGCCGTCGCGTAAAAAAAGAACTGGAACTGAAAGATGTTTTTATTGTATTGCTTACAGCAAAAGGACAGGAACTTGATCGACAGAGAGGACAGGAAGTTGGCGCCGATGTTTATATGACAAAGCCTTTCGATCCTGAGATAATTCTTTCTAAAGCAAAAGAAGTTTTGGGAATTGAATAATGATCGGTTAAAAAAATTGATCTCACAAGAAACACCAGGAGATAAACTATGGCAAGAGTTAGTTTAAAAAATATAGTTGGTAAGAAGAATGAAATTAATTCCGCTGTGCTGGCTTTAATGGATCAACTGAAGGAAGCAACATGGATCGAAGATGAAAATGGAAAATTATTATTAGGTAATCCAACTGAAACTCCAGGATCTTTATTTCCCGTAAATCTCGATAATGAAATTATTGGGTGGGTAAAAGGCGATGAAAATTCATTAACGATCGCAAACCTTCTTACTTATTTAGTACAAAAAGAAGCAGAGAAAAAAAAATTAGGAACAGAGGTGCTTAATCTTTACCAGGAACTGAATGTTATTTATAATTTCTCTGAACAATTAACTCAGACAATTGATCCGGATGTTATTGCACAATTGACACTTGAGCAAGCTATACATTCCATTCCTTCAGACAGTGGCGTTATTGTATTATGGAATGAAGAAAAGAAACAATTAGGCGTCCCTGCAAGATCAGGTGAATTACTTTTTAATGAAGAACATCTTCGAAACAACCCTGGTGTACTGATTAAGATTGGTTTAAGCGGTCAATCTGAGATCATTACTGATCTGTCTTTATTAAAAGAAAAGGGGATAATTGAAAATGATGTGCATTCACTTATTTATGCTGCTATGAAAGTAAAACATCGTATCATGGGTGCTATTATTCTCGCAGGCAAAAACGTTGAACAATATTCTGCGGCACATTTAAAGCTTTTAGTAACACTAGCCTTGCAATCTTCTACCGCTATTGAAAGCGCCATGCTTTATGAAAAAAATATTCGTGAAGCAAGAGAAAGAGAAGAAGCGATGCTTCGTATTCATGAAGTAACAAAGAAATTTGTCCCGCATGAGTTTATCAGGTCATTAGGTAAAGAAACATTGACTGATGTAAAACTTGGAGACCAGGTTGAAAAAATAGTTACCGTTCTATTTACAGATATACGCGACTTCACAACACTTTCTGAAAAGATGACGCCGGAAGAAAATTTTCATTTTGTTTCGTCATTCAATGCAAGACTTGGTCCTGTAATAAGATCAAATAATGGTTTTATTAATCAGTATCTCGGCGATTCTATCATGGCCATCTTTCCCGAAAACCCTGAAGATGCTTTACGTGCCGCTGTAGGAATGCAAAAAGCCGTTTATGAATTAAATAAAGAACGAAAAGAGGCTGGGCTTTCCTCGATCAGGGCAGGCATTGGGATGCACACCGGGTCACTCATCATGGGTATTACTGGTGATGAATTCAGAATGGATGCCGCCACCATTTCCGATACTGTAAATACAGCCGCAAGAATTGAAAGCCTCACTAAATATTATAAATCTCCTTTGTTGTTAAGTGATCACACACTCCAATATTTGAATGGTCAAAATAATTTTCATTTTCGGCATCTTGGCAGTGTAAAACTGAAAGGAAAAAATAACCTTCTTAGTATTATTGAATGCATTAATGGATTTGATGAATTGCAATTTGAAAGAAAACTGCAAACTCTTTCACAATTCAATGAAGCAATGAGTTCATATCATGATCAGCAATTTGAAAACGCATTACAAATCTTCCAAACAATTCTTACAAATGATCCGGATGACCTGACTGCACATTATTTCCTTAATAATACAAAAAAATATTTGCGTGAAGGAGTTCCAAAGAATTGGACCGGTGCCGAAGAAATGGTGAGTAAATAAGTAGCTGGCCTGGTCTTAGATCAATCTTCTTTCAATCCCTTGATCACAACATTCCCTGTTCCATTTTTATCACAGGGATAAGCAAAATCTTTTTGCCAGCTTTTTGGATCATTGATCGTTGCATAAAATTCATCAAGATATTTTGTAATGGACTTAATATACTTTGCGTCGAGCAAATTGGAGTTAGTGAATAAACTATATATCTCTTTTTTTAAGCTATTGTACAATGCGATTGGTTTCTCAAATACTTTCAGATCCGTCATACAATAGCCGCGATAGCGACGTTCCTGCACAGATTTCATCAACAATTCTTCGGCCGGCTGAGCATAAGGCGCATTTACAATTCCAGAATGATCAAAATCGTAAGGCACTGTAAGTAATTGGGAGGAAGCATCTGTTTTTAACAACTTTATGTTTTGCAAATATTGCACGGACCAATCAGTGTTGCCGACGAGGTATTGAAATACAGTCATTGTTAAAAAATCATCTTGTTTTGTTTGCTCGGGTCTGAGTTTCTGTTCTACTGCAGTTGCTTTATTACGTACAGCCATATTCATTTCATCTTCTATTAAAAAGCCATAGAATGAAGCTGCTTGTTTTTTACTTTTAGTGTCCTCGAGATCTATTCGCACAAGCCTTACCCTGAAGCTCTTTGGAGTGATTAAATTGTAGATCTTATAAACAAGCCATTCACGAATAACATAATCATCACCAACACAAGGCATCACCAGTTTCAGTTTTTTTTGGCCACGGAATACCGATGATAGTCTATCAACATCTTTAGGAAAGTTGATCTGCAAAGGGGGATATTTACAATTCTCTTTTAGTTTTCTGAAATGTCCTCTTGCTTTCATTTTCACAGGTATGTTTACTTCGCTGCTGTCCTTATTTTTATAGGAAAGAGTGATGGGATGATATGTTGGTGTTTGTCCCCTGTCATTTAATAAACCACGGATATTGCCTTTTAATGTAAATGAAAGTATTTCGTCGGAGTCAAAAAGATCTTTTTCGAAAGTTGCCTTATATGTAGGAGTATTATTTGTTTCTTTTTTTTCACTAAAAGAAAAAATAAAAAAACATACAACTATTAATATTGAAAATTTAACAACCATTGATTCAAGTTGGTAAAAGAATAACAAATGCCGTTCCTTCTCCTTCCTTTGTTTCCACTTTAAGCTCCCCACCATGAGCTTTTACAATATCATAGCTCAAAGATAAACCCAATCCAGTTCCCTGACCTGTCGGCTTGGTTGTGAAAAAAGGCTGGAATATTTTATCCAATAGCTTTTGAGGAATACCATTACCATTGTCTTGAACCCTGATCTCGGCCTTATCATTTGATCTTTTTGTACTAACTGAAACAGTAGGTTCATAACCGTCTCCTGCTTGTTTACTTTTTTCTGAAACAGTATAAAAAGCATTTGTAATTAAATTAAGAATGACCCTTCCAATATCCTGGGGCAGTATATTGATATTACCAATCGTTTCATCAAAATCTGTTTTCGTAGTCGCATTAAATGATTTGTCTTTTGCTCTTAGTCCATGATAGGCCAATCTCAAATATTCATCTGCCAACACATTAATATCTGTTGGTTCTTTTACACCGCTACTGCTGCGGCTATGTTGCAGCATCCCTTTTACTATAGCATCTGCCCGTTTACCATGATGGTTTATTTTTTCTTCATTTTCTTTAATATCATTTGAAATAGAAATGGCCTCTTCTGTTTTTCCTGCTTTTAATTCCTGTTGTAATTCATCAACCAGTTCTGTGTTTATCTCCGAAAAATTATTGACAAAGTTTAAAGGGTTCTGTATCTCATGTGCAATGCCGGCTGTAAGTTCTCCCAACGAAGCCATCTTTTCTGATTGAATAAGCTGTGATTGTGTAGCTCTTAAATTTGTAAGAGTTGCTTCCAATATTTTATTTGCCTTCTGCTTTTGTCGATTATTTCTATAAAGAATGGAAGCGATCAAAAGAAGTATTCCTAATCCTGCAATGAAAGCATATTGCTTTAACTGATCCTGGTATTTGGTTTTCGCTGCTTCGATCTCTTTCTGATGCTCCTCTTCTTTGTCAACCAATGCCTGGATGATTTGAATATTTCCCGTGCCAAATAAACTGTCTTTATATGTATTTGCTATTTTAAGATAGCGGAGTGATTCTTTTGAATCTTGTTGTTCATAGAATTCTGACAAAAGAGTGGCAGCTTCGAGTATTGTCTTTTTGTGAGATACCAATTCGGCTTCTTCAAGACCTCTCCTGGCATAATAGATACCGGAATCAGGCTGGTTTACTAACTTATAAAAAGATGCAATTTTATTGTATGCCGATGCTGAAGCCCTGTGTTCATTATTTTGAATGGCGATTTGAAGACTTTGCTGATAATAACTTAATGCCCTGGTCGGGTTTCCAGATTTCATTTCTATATTTCCCAAAGTTTTATACACGAATGGTTCTTCGCGGTTGATCTTTCGGAAAAATTCAAGAGCCTGCAGTTCATAATACTTAGCGGAATCAAGTTGATCAGTTTCTTCATAAACATTTCCTATATCATACAAAGCATAACCAAACCCCTCGTTCATTTCGCCATTATCATAGAGTTTCTTTTGCCTTTGCAGATAGTCCAATGCCATTTCAAGAGCCCTGGATAAATCGCCTGTCTGCCCTAATGTGATGCTCATAAATGACAGTGCAAATACTTCACCTATAGGATAATTAATTTTCTGGGCTGATCTTAAAGCTTCTTGTCCATAATAAACAGATGAATCAGTATTTCCCAGGCGATAATTAGAACATAGATCTATTTGTGCATGAATGCGGCTGCGATCATCTTTGGCCATTGCCAAACGATGATGAAGGCTATCAATAAACTTTTGACTCTGTGTAAATCCCGTGATATAACTCAGAAACACAAGGACCGTTGCAGTAAAAGTCTTTATCATTATTCTATTTCTCCAACTGATCAATATCTTGCCTTTTTAGGAAAAGCAGGTGTCGGCATCTGTTTTGGCGGATTACTTTTTAGCTGCTGCATCACAATTTCAATTGCTTTTTCTAACTGTGGGTCATGTCCGGCAATTACTTCAGAAGGCCATTGCTCAACTTCCACATCGGGTGGCGTACCAACATTCTCAATGCCAAAACCTTTTTCATCAAAGAAAGCAAGATTAGGAGCAGTAACGCTACCTCCATCTATGAAATCAGGAAAACCTAAAATTCCAACTAGCCCACCCCAGGTTGTTTTTCCTACAAGTGTTCCCAACTTAGCCTGGCGAAAAAGATAGGGAAGATAATCACCACCAGAACCTGCTGTTTCATCGATCAACATTACTTTGGGTCCTTGTATTGAAGCATTCGGTGCCTTTTGCTCTTTTCCATACCGTAGTTTCCAATGTGATTGAACTGGTCGTTTCAATATATCAATACAATAATCGGCAAGCTGGCCACCACCGTTAAATCTTTCATCTACTATAATAGCTGCTTTATTGGCTTGTGGAAAGAAATAGCGTTTGAAATATTCGTGACCATCGGCTGCTGTATTAGGAACGTACACATAGGCCACTTGCCCATTGGTAGCTTCATTTACTTTTTTAATATTTCCTTCTACCCAATCCCTGTTTCGCAATGCTCCTTCGTTAGCAACAGGCACAACTTT
>Ga0193738_1000494_pt1 | contig 19978 bp, 20 predicted proteins | sample L2a1metaG_FD_144927 | JGI IMG/M metagenome (GOLD analysis project Ga0193738, IMG submission 144927) | Soil microbial communities from a riparian zone of the East river system, Colorado, United States - L2a1 | ecosystem: Environmental > Terrestrial > Soil > Riparian zone | place: USA: East River...
GACATTCTGGCCCTGCGAATAGAGCATCTCCCGGAGCTGATTGATCTCCAGGAGCGGGATGCTATCTTCCTGCCTCGCTCTATGTCCTTGCGACAGATGGGAAAGAAGTCCAACCACGGTCTCAACTACAATATGAAGTTCCGACGAGCCGCCCTGGAGTGGGAAATCCAGGAATCCGAGGCCCAGCCCATCGTCGCCTACTACAGCGACGTAGCCTATCCCGGCCTCAAGAACTGGTGGAATGACACCAAGGCTCAGATACGGAAGAACCGAACCCTAACCAACTGCTTTGGTAGAAAGGTCCGTCTACTGGGAGAAGTTGGAAATGATCTATTCGATCAGGCCTATTCCTTTGTGCCTCAATCAACAGTTGTCGACATCTGCCTGGAGGCAATGTGCCTAGCCTTTGAGGATCCCGACATAGAACAGGCTCAGTGGCACCTGGGAGCCCAAGTCCACGATTCCCTAATGATCCAGATGCCGACTCACGACTGGAACGTCGTAGAGCATGTCTGCAAGAAGATCATCCAGTATATGAGCCCTACCTTGGAGTATAACGGCTACAAGTTTATCCTCGGGGTGGACATGAAGGTTGGCCTAAACTGGGGAGATATGCGGTCTACCCAGGGACCTGGCCAAATCCGGGAGGTCTACGAGGCACTGGTAGTTGAGGCTGCCCAGCAGCCGGTGGTGGAGGCCGTCTCTGCTGGGCCGGCAATAGTGCAAACGCTCGATCATCTTGCTCAGGCAATCCCTCAAAGCCAGTCATCTTGAAGGGGGCAGATTGGAGGTCGGCCAGAGGGTTACCCCCTCCCCCTCCTCCTGGCCTTTTCGGCGCCAGTAGACTTCCGGCATCTCCACCCAGCACCTCTGCCAGCTTCGGGAGTTGGGGTTGCGGCTGACCAGATGCATCTTGGGTTGCCGGATATGGTGGAGGAGCAAGGGCTTCCGGTGGACCAGACACTTCGGCCCCGGCACCATAGGTGGGCGCGTAGCTCCCGGCGCTGTGTTTGCCTTCTGGGGCCAGAAACACATGACTGTTATCAGCCATAACTTCGTTCTTGTACTTCCCCGTAGCATCGTCATAGCCGGTCCACCTCCTCCAGCTCTTATACTTCTCCGGTTCATTTGCCTCCAAGGAGAGCATCGTTTGAGGCTTGGCCAAAAAGTGCGTTGCCCCGTCTACCCAATCCCCCACCTTACCAGTGGCACGCTGTTCTGCCAGGTCAGTCAGAGCCTTGAACTGAGGCATCTGTACGATGGCTGCCAGACGGCTATACTGTTCGGGCTCTATGGTAGGTTGGTAGATCTTCCGACTGACATGGTCTCCCAGATCCTGGCCTTCCTTGTCAGCCCTATTGATCATGGCTCCCATAGCGTTGCGGGCATCCATGAAGTTAATCCGGCCCTGCTTGCTGTCTGCCTCGAGAAGGGACATTGCAGCGGCCTTCTGATACGGAGATAGCTGCTGCCACTGAGAGTCTCTGCCCCAATACCCCTGAGGTCGAGGTCCTGTAAAGTCGGGTCCCTCTCCTCCAGCAGCTGTCCTGCTGATAGAGTTCTGACCCTTCCTATAGATGTTCTCCATCTCCTCGTTCTTGGGTCCTTCTGGCTTTAGCTCGTTTGGAGAGAACTTGCCAGCTCCCTGATCTGGCAGGGTCTCAAGCTGACGCTCCTTCCGAAGCCTCTTTATGGCCTCGGAGTAATCTTTCTGCATCTGCTGCCTCTTATAGAGATCTCCCAGCAGGTCCTGACTCATGTGTTTGGGTAGGGTCCCTTGGGGGACTCTCATCAGCGGCATAGGTCACTCATTGAACAAGCTGGGATAGTGGCGAGTCATCTGGACGATGGCTGCCGCTGCTGCCTCCTTGGTAGAAGAGGGGTCCATCGCGGTAGTCATCATCTTCAGGAGGCCCGGCTTCATCATCTGCCCGAGGCCCCACCGACTCAGGACAACGGTTGCATATGCGGCGGGGAGGCCGATGGTGCCGGCCGTCTTGCCCAGCGCCCCGACCGTCATGGTGGACCGTATGGCCTCCGCCACGCCCTCTCCGCCACGCAGAACGGCGCTACGTGCCATAAAAGTGGAGGCGTCAGCAATAGGGGCGTTGGTTACCATCTTAGCTACATCTGCCAGCTTCTGTACGTCCATAATGCTGACTTCGGTGCCTCGGAGCATTTCCTTCATAGCCAGGTATTTATTGGAGTTAGGATTATTTAGACCAAGGGCCTCATTGAATTTCTGCGGATTGAATTGGAACTTATCTCCCACAAAGAAGGTCCCCGGTTCCTTGTTGGTCGCCTTGAACCAGGCATCATCAATTCTAGCACGGGCAACGTGTCTGACTGTATCATCTCCGGCAGCATTCCGAAGGTCCCTGACTCCGCCAGCCGAGTTGACCTTGCTGGCAGTATCCATCAGCTCGTCGGCGGTCATAGTGCCGCCCTTGACCTTGCCAACGGCAAAGATATTCCTATCGACAGTGCCAACCATCTTCTTGTATATGGAAGTTTCGAACTCCTTGATGCCTTCTTGGAAATTGGTCCTAGCTCCCAACAGAAGCTTAGCGGAGGGGTGATCTACCCCCTGCAATGTCTTAACAACAGCATCTCTAACCTCTTCGAGTTTTTGGTAGTGAATTCCATGCTGACCCTGGCTCTTACGAAGGAGGTTCTCCACGCCAATCAGGATATTATTGGCATCTACCGTCGAGATAGGACCATCTACATTCTTCTGCAATCCGTTGAGCCAAGTTCTCATCTCAGCCGGCGCTACACCTTGGAGCCTACCGGATTTGCTGCTGATCCCCTGTAGAACATTGCCGGTAGCCTGCAGTATCTTATTAGAAGGAACGATGGCTCCTGCTTCTTCCCCAACTCGGAGGGCGTGTTCGTAGCGGGTCTGTGCTTTAGCAGCAAAGTCACCAAACTTCGATCTTGCAGCCGTTATAGCCGCCTCTCCGACCTCAGCGGTGGCGCTTGGAGTGGCCACCTTCTCAAACATATCTTCATAGGCTTTAACTATCGATTTTCCCTGCAGTTCGGAGGCCTTTCTGGCTGAACCACCAAGAAGAGGCATCCGTCCAAAGACGTTGACGGCGCCCTTACCAACACCGCCATTAGCTACGTTGGCTACCCCTATATCTACACCGAGAGAAGCAGCAGCCTCCATCATCTCTCTGCTATCAGGAGGCAGCTTCAAGACACGGCTAGCTATGAACTGGCGAGTTGCTCTGGCCATTCCCGGCAGCACAAGGACGCCTCCTGTAAAAGTGGCATCATGCAGACCGTCTATAGCTGGCTGCATCATCCTTTCGACAGTGCTAGCCTTATTGGTGACGCCAGGATTGTTTTGTACGTAGTTCCGAACATCCTCATACATATTCGCTATGTAACCACCTGCAGCAGCTCCCGCCCCGGTGCCTATCACGATGCCAGGAGGACCTCCAGACGCTCCTGCCATACCTCCAGCAGCACCCATGGTGCCTCTCAGAATGGCCCTGGCATTCTGAGGTCGACCAACCTTCTCCATGAACTCAGGCAATGTCCTGGGCAGATCATCAACGGTCTCCTGGATCGCCTGCCCCGCCCTGCCCAGCGTGGCAGACCCCTTCTCACCCATTCCCAGCACAGATCGGGCCAAGCCAATCCTGCCTGGAGACATACTCTCAACAGGCATGTTGATGCCCATTCCCTTGATACCAAGGGGGTCTGGGGCCTCAGCCGGGGTAGCCGGTTCGCCTGTGATAGGCATAGTAGGTAGCTGAGAACCTGCAGGGGCAGCCGACTGTGCCGGCGCTGCAGGCGTCCCAGGGGTAGCAGGAGCCTTTAGCTGTTCGAGCATCTTCTGAAGGCGGGCCGCTTCATCGGGATTGCCCTTGCCACCAGCAGGCTCAACGAGCCCCTCTATGTCGTCTGTGGTATCTGGCAGATAACCGCCCATTATTCGTTCTCCTCAGACTGTGGCGGGGCCACTGGTCCATTGGTATACAGCTTGGAACCCTTCTGCTTCTTCAGGCCAGCTCGGACGGCATCTGTTATAGGGAATTCGGTGAACTGGGCGGGCCTATACGCCTTGGGATGTCCTCCAAGCCCCATTGTGATTGGGTATCTTAGCAACTTATTATCATGAGATCGCAAGTCTCTACTCATCTGCCCTTCTATAGAAGGGTCCATCTCCTTTAGAGCCTTCTCCAACCTCTTGGGCAGGATACCTTCGTAGAACTTCTTCTGTCCCTCTTCCATGCCTCCAGTGTATGACTGGACAGTCTTGCCATGGGGAATGGCTATAGTATCAGCCCCACTATCAATAGCATCTTTTATGATCCTCTTAACGGCGAGGTCGACCCATTGAGGAGTACTGCCAACCATAGGATGATGGGGAGGCAGATCTAGATGTTTCTTCAGTTTTTCTCTAGCTATTCTATCTGCATATGTCCTCTTAAAATCTTCCTCAACAGTCTTCAGGATATCCTGAGCGGCTGGACTTGCATCTATCTGTTTTACAAGTCTATTTGCTGTACCGTGATCTATTAGATCATCTCGCCCAGCCTTTAGTATCTGTTCTAACCCTTCCTGCCAGTGACCAGTTTGGCTAGATCGGATTATAGCAACCTGTAGACCATATGTCTCTTTATCTGTCAGTTCGGCTATAGGCTTTATCTTGTCGGCTACATCTAAAGCCTTCTGATGATCTGCATTCCTCTCAGGAAGCCATAGACCTTTATTCTCAACTTCTCCCAACTTGTTCTTAGCGGTCTCAACTTCCTTCTCTAGCATCCTAATCTCAGCAGGCGACTGTGATCCCCTAGCCTTAACAGACTGCCCCCAGTCCGATTGCACTTGATGTGGCACAAAGACGTTCCTGCCGTCCTTACCCTTCTGTATAGATGCCATATACCAGACTGCGGTGTTCGAGGTAAAGTGGCCGCCTGTATGGTAGAAACGATCTTGGATATCGGCTTTTTCCTTACTCAGACGTTCCAATTCTACGCCCATATCAAGTATTTTCTGATCAGCTGTTACGGTTTCGCGTTCCTTTTTAAGCTCCTCAATCTTCTTCTCCACCGCATACAGTTTCGCCTCCGCCTCAGGATTGCGGACGGTCAGCATGACCTCTCGCATGGTAGGATTGGAAGGGTCTGTGCTATAGGTGGAGTGTGGTAGATCTTCAGGACCTATCACTCGAGGGGGTATATTACTAGGCATGGAGCCGGGAGCGTCCCGCTCTGTGGTAACACCTGCCTGATGCCGAACCTCTTCTATAATCGTCTTATTCTCTTCTACATGCTTAGACAACTCTTCCCGCGTCCTGCTTTCTCGCTGTCCTCTTAGATCTCTAAGCTTGTCATTATAGTGAGCAACACCCTTCTGTACCAGCTCCTTTCCCTCTGTTACCTGGGACTGGGCCTCTGCCAGTTCTCTCTCTAGCACTTTTAGATCGTGGGAGTTGGTCGTCTTAGATAACTTTATCTGCAGATCCTTCTCCGTCTTTATAAGCGTCGACAGACCCTCCTTAACATCTATAATCGTCCTTCTCATCTCTCCTACTTCGTCGCCAAGCAGGAATTTGTCTAGGCCGGTTGCCCTTATCTCACCCTCCTTGACCCCTGATCGGCCCGGTTCCAGGAGAGCCATGTATTCAGAGGGATGAGCCTCAGACTTCTGAAGGCCGGCAACAGTCTCCCGAAGCTGACTATAGTAGCCGGACTCATCTACATCTCTTTCCACCCCCTTAGGAGGTTTATTTCGAGATGATTTCTGTTTTCCTGCATATCCTTCCACTAGTTTCAACTGCTCTGGAGAAAGCTCAGCAAAAGGCTTATCTCCAAAGAATAGACGGCTTGCCACTTCAGGTGTTGGCTTGTTAGCGGTGGATGCTCGTACTCTGTCCCCCTCAGGCAACCGCAGCATCTCAATATGCTCAGGAGTGTGACCGGCTGCAGGCCTTACTCCACCAATTTCCTTAAATCCAAGCGATCCATAGAACTTGCGAACATTGTCGAAGCCTATTCCCTCTTCATCACCTGCCATTAAACGTAGTTGGACGCCCTCAGCATCAGCATGATCAGTGAGTTTCTGCATCAGCGCCCTGGATTTACCCTGTCGACGCATTTCAGGTTCAGTCCATACCACTCCTACATACATCTCGTTTGGATTGGCCGACTTGGAGTATGTTAGCTCTGTACCACCTTCAGCAACTCGGCCGAAGGTAGGTCCAGTTTCACTGAAATCAAACAGTTTATCATGTCTCACAGCTGTTGGTTTTTGCGACTCTAATCCAGCTTCTCTCAATGCCCTGATAGGTCCCTTTGCGGCCTTTGCCCCTTCTGCAGCTAGTGGCACTCCCTTTTCTAGGATCATGCCGCCGCCAGCCAGGGCTCCAGCCACCTCGAAGGACCTCTTAACTACCTCTGGATCGCTGGGCTGAGCTCCCTGTGAGAGAAGAGAATGCATTTCGCTAAAGGCCTTATAGGGACCATGGAGAATCTCTGGCCAATCCATATGAGGATCGTGAAAGCCCTTTTCTACTGCCACTGGAAACAGAAAATGTCTCTTAGCAGGAGTTGGCTCTGCCCACTTGCGAGTATCCCCGCCTCCAATAGAGGCCATAGCTGCATCTACAGCAAGCTTAGCAACCCGTTCCTGTTCCATCTCGATCTGGGACTTACCATATGTATAGTCAACGTCATCTGTTAACGTCGGCTTCGGAACGTCCCACCAGGGCCTGGCATCTGGATCAGGCACCCTTCTTTCCTCTCTGATACCTGGATGCGTCTACTGGCTGGGGTGCTTGGCGTCTGGGAGGTGGAGCTATCCTGAAGGCTCCAGCATCCTGATCACCGCCGCCACCTCCACCTGATCCCATGCTTATCTGATGGGTACTGCCATGGCCAATCATCTGACCTAACTTCACAAAGGCCTCTCCGATCTTATCCTTCTTCTGCTGGCTCTCCAGTCTGGCTTCCCGGCGCAGAGCCATGTTCTCCATGAACTTAGTATGCTCCGTCTGCTCTCTGGCTCGTTCCTCGGCACGAGTCTCAGCTCGATCGGCTCTGGAGTCTCGCTCCCTCTCCATGGTCAGACGTTCTTTCTCACGATCTTCAGCGAACTCCAAGCGACGCTGACGGGTTGCCTCTTCCTTCCCAACGTCAGCCTGTTCCTCCTCGAAGGTGGGGCTCTGCCTGGTGACGGGCTTGCCTAGGGTTGCTGGCTTACCCTGGGCCACGTCGAGCCTCTTCTGTACCTCCTGAGCGACGTTCTGGCGGATACCGGGGGGAAGCATGCCAGCACCTGCGGCCATTACTTCCAGATCATTGGTCGAGGCAAAGCCGAAGTTGGGCTGCCAGTCCTGACCGCCGACGCGGGAGGCCATCTGGCGGGCTGATCTCTCAGTCGCCCTTGCTGTAGCATCAGCCAAAGTTGCCTCGAACTGAGCAACAGATTGGCTATGTCCTAGCGTATTGAGGTGCTGGGCTATAATTGCATTGGTCAGGCGGTTGCCAGGAATACCTCGAGCGACGGCCATGCTATAGGCCATGTCCAGAATAGCGCCCTGCAGCTTGGCACTGTCGACAGCTGTCTGCTCAATGCCGCTCTTCTTATACAGCTGCGCTATGTTAGAAGCAGCCCATCCCGCAGTTGCCTTTAGACCACTCTCCCCTGGCCCTGGGGTCTTACTCATATCAACGCCGGCCAACTGGGCGATAGCCTTAATCTGATCCATAGCCTGATCGACACCGCGAGCAGCGGCGCCCACGGCACCTAAGACCTCCGGCTTTCCAGCAAACAACTGATGCACTCTGGCCGCGTTGACAGCTACATCGACAGTTCCAGCGGCGATCTGGTCCATCTCCTTGGCCAGCTCTCGCTGTTCCTTGGCATCCTGAGGAATGGCATAGCCCATCTTGCCTAGGTCATCTACCCTGACTGGCTTACTATAGTCCAGGCCAAGAGCCTTTAAGAGACCTGGCTCAACCACTCCATATGGGGCCGGGGTCTCTCCAACTTCCTTCAGACGCCGACGCTTTATCTCTTCACCTTTGGCTGTAATGGGAGGAGGTTGCTTAACCTCAGCCGGAACAACGCTGGGAGGCATCGCTGAAGGTACAGCGGAGGGCGCTGGGGCGGCCCCTGGAGGAGGAGTTGGCGGAACAACCGCCCCAGCTTGCGGCGCAGCGGACGGTGCGGCCGGTCCTGCCTGCGCCACTTTCAGCAGTTCCATACCGGACATTTGTCCCGTAAGAACTGACTGTATCAACTGCTTAATCTCACCGGGCTTGGCATCTTTCAGCTTGGCGGCGAAGTTTCTGTTAAGGCCTTCCAGGGCCTCTGGATCGAGACCCAGCAGCATAGTGCCAACACTCTTCGATGTCTCACCTTTAGGATCGACACCTGACGTTCTGGACAATTCCTCGTACAGGAATTTACGTGCCGGCTTCGGCACGTTGGGGTCCATCATATAAGACATACGCTCAGCCAGCTTCAGGTCCTGTTTCCTGCTCTCAATGTCAGCCTGTCGGCGCTTGAAGTCCTCTTGATTCGCTTGATACTGCTGGGCTACATCAGCAGCTTGCGGCGACAGGGGGACCTGTTCCGGTGGTTGTGGTAGACGGGCCTGAGGTTCCTGCGATGCAGCGAAGCCCTCTGGATCAAACTGAAAGCCACCCATCTTCAAACCTTCTCATAGTCCACAACGTCGTATCCACCACGGGATAGAACTGCCCAAGGCATCTTCTCTTCAACATCACTCGATAGAACACCGATCATTCTCTCTCCAGTGTCCTTTCGGGTATACTCGTAGACGGTGATGCCCTCCATTGTCGCACTGATAGGTATTAGATCGCCCTTCAATTCGGGGTCAGAGAAATAGGCAGCGCCTATCTGGCCTCCCGCTCCAATACCAGCACCAAGCAGTTTATAGAGACGATCTGAACTAGCAGAGTTGGACTGAGCCTGCATCTGCCTATGCTGCAGATAGGGAACCTGAGCCTGGCCATATCCTCTGGCAGCCTGTCCAAAGGCACCTGCGAAGGACATAGGATCGCCGATGGCACTTCCTCTTAGGGCGTCCATCGAGGAACCTCTGCTGAACTGCTCCTGCTGTTCCCTGGTTATGCCCAATTGCTCCGAAAGAGTCAGCTGTCCTGTCCTAGCACCTTCCCTTAGGATCTCAGAAGAGCGCATAAACTGGCCCAGCGTCTCGATAGCCGGCGACGACGTTTCGTAGCCAGGGCCGAACTGGCTTTGGAGCTTTTCCCTCAATTGTTGTTCGCCGGTCTTAAGACTCTCCTCGAGGGCCGGATCGAGCTCTAATTCGCCCCGCATCGCCTTGAGGCTGCGATCCAGGTACATGCCTTCCAGCTCTTTGCGCTTGGCATCCTCTGGATTGTCTTTTTTCTTGATGCTTTTGATAGTGCCATTCTCATTCATCTCAACATCGAAGCCCTCCTGTTCGGCCAGGAAGGGCAAGAGGATCTTCTGTTGATCTCTCTGTTCCTGAATGATCTGGGTTTGCTGCTCAAGCATATGGGCCTGAGCCTCCTGTAAGGCAATTTCAGCTGCACTTGGCTGAGGAACCGCGCTATCACCGCCGCCCATTAGTTGAGCCTCCTTATGAAGAACTTCTTAGTTCCCCTTACGGCATAGGGCTGATACTCGCTGTAGCGAGAGATCATCTTATCGAGGAAGGTTCCCTCTTCGACATGGAAGATGAATGTTGAGATGCCTATTCCCCGCAGAGCCATCTCATACATCTCGACCATCTTGATAGCCGACTGTATCCTCTTTCGATCGGACTTCATTACCAGGGGACCGGCGACAATCATGCCCTTCTGTATATCAGTGCCGATCATTCCTACTATTTGATCTTCCTCTACCAACAGCATAGTAGGAAAGCCAAGGGTCTGCTCTGGCACTCCCTCTCCTCGCATAAGGGCATGGGCCTCGTGGAAGTCGGCAGGGGTCTCGGCTATTTTATAGCCTATAGTCATTTCTTCTTCACCTTGGTCTTACAGATAGGATCTTCCCAACCCAGGCACTTGCACATATAGTCCACTTCATTACCTTGAATACGACGAGCCAGTGCCGGGGGAAGGTTCTTGATCGCGTTGATGTCTGCATTGCTTAGAACCTGCCTGTCGTAGCGTTGGCAGAAGCTGTCGACGACAATGGAGGGAGGTGGGCTGCTCATGCCGAAACAGACGATGAAGCAGAATATTCCATCTCCACTCATGTCTTAGACATCCTGTCCCATAAATCTGCCGCTTCTGTGTCTGATAGTCCCTTGACATGCTCCCGAAGGGCTTTGCCCTCCTGTGTCTGCTCCAGCAGTTCCAGGGACGCCCTAGCGATAGCCCTATCCTCGCCGGCCTGGATCATCTTGCGATCGTTTAGATAGCTCATTATAGACATAAGGAGCTTCAGGCCGGTCAGGATAATAGAGGCCCAGCTCACCGTAGCGGGTTCCTCGGAGGCAGCGCTCCCGTGCCTGGCATATCTGCTATCCGGTCCTCTGCTCTGACCTTGCCCATACCTTCTGGTGGAGCAGGACCGCCGACCATGCCCATCTCTGGCAACGGCTTGGGAGGTTCGGGTTGGGCCAAGATGTTGGCAACTGCCGCTGCCTTGGCCGGCTCCATGACGGCGATGATCTTCTCCGGTGTTAGAGTCTTCTCCGGAGACATCATAGATAGGAGGAAGCCCGCCACTGTAGCGACAATCCCCACTATTGTCTCGAGCTGAGCAGGATCGACTTTACCCCTAGCCACTAGTATCCCACCAACAAAGGTGATGACGTGTCTAACTAGGCCCAGGATTTGTTCCTTAGCAATTCCAAACATGGCTGTCCTCCTTGTGCAGTCGGCACGATATCACGGCCGACCGTCGCCGGCCAGGCTACTTCGCTATCTTAAAAATTACAGCCAATACAGCAACTGCAAGGCCCACTACTGCAGCTACATATCCCCAGACGTCGTTCCCTCCCTTCTTCAAGCCTTCAATCGTCGTAAGACGATCCTTGATGTCGCTGATCTTGTCATCAGTTCCTTTGCCCATAGTTGTAATCAACATGCCTATCTGGTCGATCTGCTTGATGAAGGCAGCTTCAGACTTAGCGATGGCCTGGGAGTTGGACTCGTTTTGCTTGCCGACAGCTTCCTTCTGCGCCTGAAGAGCCGCGTCGATGGCGACTTTGTTATCCTTCGAGGTCTGTTCAGTTCTAACATCACGTTCTTTGAACTGAGTTTCAATGCTTATAAACTTCTCATTATGTAGCTCCTGGAGACGTCCTACCGCCGCCTCGATAGTTGTCTGAATATGTGAAGGAGCTCTGTCAGACTGAGCCTGGATAAGGTTTATAGCCTTATCCATACCATCTAGGCGAGCCTCTATAAGCTCTCGTATTGCCAGGATTTCCCTGGTCAGCTGCTGCGTAGTAAGAACCGTAGGATCAGGAATTGGAACGAAGTTGGCCGCCATTCCTGTCTGTGCCGGCTTTCCACGAGTAGGCATTCCCCAGTCCTCCCGCCCTCTATACCCCAGGCAATTTTACCACGGTGGGGGAGGGAGGCAAGGCGTCACACCCCTAGTTGGGATGTGCGTGAGTGCCATTGGGCTTCGCGGGTGCGGAGGCCGCTTCCTCAAGTGCAATACATATTGGACCTGTGGCCAGCGGCCCACAGATACGAGCCACGCACTTCTTGATCATAGCTGCCTCGTCGATTGTCAGTTCTACAGGCAGCTTGGCGCCATAGATGCGGGTAGCTAAGATAAAACGTTTCAACTGCTCTTCGCTCGAAGTGCCCTGCTCTGGAGCTACCAACGAGGTAGCAATAGCACTGGCCAAGGTCATGATCCTACCGTCTTGTTCAAGTGGCTGACCATGGATATCTTTGATTTCCTTGTTTAGATCTACGTGCATGTTACTCTCCATGTTAGGTTGAGAAGAATATCAGAAACTTGCCTGCCGGTCCACCCCCACCCACTGCTGGGGTATAAGTAACGACGATCAGGCCGTTTCGGCCGGCGCCGCCTCCTCTGGATGTGCCGCCCATTGAGTTATCGGAGCCGCCTCCTCCGCCTCCACCGCCATAGAGACCTCCAGTTGCACCTGCACCGACTGTGGCGCCGCTGACCGAGCCGCCTCCACCTCCTCCTCCTCCCCCGGAACCATGAGTGGCGTCAAAATTAGTTCCGGCGTTGCCCGCAGTGCCATTAGTTGCTTCGTTACCCCCGGCCCCGCCGGCTCCACCACTCGCGGCCCCTGCTCCGCCGCCTCCACCTGTTACGCCAGAGCCATTGCCACCTCCACTGCCGCCATTGGCGCCTCCTCCGCCTCCACCACCGCGTTCAGGGTCCGGATTAGTACCACCACCGGCGCCTGCGCCGTTGGCACCTCCAGCAGCTCCGCCTCCTCCGCCTCCTCCGCGGTTAATAGCGGAACCAGCACCTCCAGTGCCGCCGTTCTGCTTGACGTTGCCACCCCCTACCGCGTAGCTAGCGGCTGCTGTGCCGCCTGCGCCACCTGGGCCACTAGTCTGGCCAAAGGCGCCAGCCTTGGCGCCGCACGCTTGGCCAGAAGATGGAAAGCTCGCCGAGTTGAACCATGTGTCTGTACCAGCGACACCGTTGGCGTTAATCGCCCCGGCGCTGCCGCCCGCCCCAACCTGGATTGTTACGCTGCCAGAGAGGCCTGTAAGATTGACAGACTTCGCATAGGCGCCACCGCCTGCGCCACCGCCACCGATGATAGCATCGGTCGCACCGCCACCTCCACCCCCTGCGCCAACGCACTCGATAGTGTTGGTAGTTGACCAATCACCAGGGATCGAATAGGACGTACCAGAAATAAGAAAAACGACCGTAGCGAGGATCAGCGGTGGCGAATGGTCGCTGCCGGGCTTAGAGTTATCGCTGATCTCGACGCTGCGCTGAACTTGGACATATCCATCTTTAGTTAAGCACCACGTCGATACCACGCAGAAGACCATGCCGGCAATGACATATCGCGAGCGCTCAACGATGCGCTTCAGCCGCTTGACCCTGGCCTCCCAGGCAGGGCTAATCCAGCTGGATGGAATATTTAGATTGTCCATGTCAGACTTCGGTTGTAACCGCGACGACATCCCACTTGGTATCGTCCGAGTTATAGATTGCGCCGACGTATGTTATCTTGCTTATCGACGTACTTGCAGGAATAGTCACTCCGACAGCGCGGAAGATGGCATTCCAGTTCAGCACGCGGGAGGTGCCATTGTCCTTCAAGCGGAACAGCAGTTTCTCGCCACCTACAGGCGTGCCGCCTGGCGAGTTGATGGCAGTCGTTGCCGACAGTGCGGTGCGGATATAGATGTCGGCGACCGACACATCCGGGGAGACGTCGCCTGAGGCGGCGCTGCTTAGACGTGGCTGGTTGCGCTTATTGGTGACCGTATCGGTGCTCGATGTAAGTAGGGCATTGACACCCTCGACTGCCAGGCGGCCGGCAGCCGAACGCGACAACGACGTGTCTGCGGCGGCGCCCAGCTCGATAGAGCCGACAGTAAATACGCACGACGTGCCTAGATTGAATACTGTTGCACCGCTGATCACTAAGCTAGCGGCCGAGTGTGTGAGGATAACGTTGCCGTTGTTGAAGTTGATGACGGCGCCGCTTGCTAGAAACAGATCGGCGAAGCTAAACACGGCGGTGCCTAATTGAGCACCGTCGTTGGCAACCGGCCTGATAGTGTCACCGATTACTACGTTGTTGCCCTGACGATTGAGGAAGAGCGGTAGTGAGCTGTAGGATTGAATATCGCCGCCGGCGGCCTCCCAGCTAATGACGAGATTGGTGGCGGTCGCGGCGTTGGCACCTGTGACGTGCAGGTTGGCGTCGAACTTATAACCAGACGCGGCTCCGGCAAAGGATAGTGTGTTAGCCAAGTGGGTGGCGGTGACATCTCCATTGTTCCAGTTGATGACGCCGCCTGAGGCAAGAAAGAGATCACTAAAAGCTAGTATAGTGGTGCCCAGTGCCACACCATCGTTAGCACCTGGCTTAAGTGCAGTGTCGAGGGCTAGGCGTACTGTGGCTCCGCTATCTAGAGAGAATAGCACCTTGCCACCCTGCGTTCGGAGGACAAGATCGTCTATTGCAGAGCCAGTAACCAGGTTATTTACGGCGGATGCAACCCCTATATATGCCTTATCGACGCCTGCCAGCCGCATCACAAAGGCCGAGGCACCAGTCGACGTCTCATTAAGAGCAAATACCTTTCCAGTTCCTGTAATGATAATACTATCGTTAAACAAGCCAGCGTTTAGATTTAGAGCATTAGCGTTGTTGACGTGGTTAACGTGATCTGCATTATAGATAGAGGCCGTAAGAACGGTCCCAGGCGCTCTAGTAGTATGTGGAGTGATTATAGCCATAGTTAGGGCAGGACCTTCAGGATATAGGCGACTGCTATGTTCTTAGCTCGAGTTTCAGCACCTCCAAGAGCGCCGTTGGGATTACCTGAAGCGGTAGAAGTAAGTGCTGCCTGTGCGGGTTGTACTGAACCAGCACTGGAATAGACAGCACCGGGAACATTCTGCTTGTCATAGTTATGTGTATGATTGATTATTAGATCAGCCTGCTTCGTTCCGACCTTATCACCTCCAGTACCGTCGCCCCTATCGGTGCGGGTTGCTGCATTGGGATCGACACCTATTGCATTGTCCCACGCACGAGAGAAGTAGCCAGCTCTATTAGGAATACCAAACGTAGTAGTGCCGTCGCCCACTCCAAAGTTGGTTCCCCACCGCGCAAAGAGCTCAGAGAATGTCGTCCTAGATATATTCTGGACAGAGTGCATCAGTATCCACTTTGCACTGGGAGGCGTCTCGAGCCACCATTCCTTAGAGGTTCCTACCGCCTCTATATCGTTTCCATTCAGTACGGCGAACCATGTAGAACCGTTCCACTCCAGATCATAGTAATCATATCTGCCAAATAGCCGAAGGCTGGCCACTCCATTAACAAGGGTAGCCGCTGCGATGGTTAGGGCTGTGGTGTTTGTAGCACTATTACGTCTAACTCTGACGCGGAACCCTGATGTCAGGGTGCCAGGGAGGGTAATAGTGAAAGCACCACCACTAACGTCACAGTCGATAGATTTGCTGTTCTCCGTCTGGGTAACGGTGAAGTTGCCAGTCTTTACCAGAGGTGCTCCACCACCTACGGCTACTACGAGGGCTGCTAGGGAGTCCATATCAAAGTTGGGAGGCGAATACCACTGCGCCGTGCCAGATATCCGCTTTATTGCGTAGCGAAGTCGTTCGATCTCTCCAGCCAGATTGGATGGTAGGGACTCCGTTCCGATATCTCCGGGATCGGTATTTGTCTGAAATTGCCCAACGCTATCAGCCAGAGCGCCCGTCATAGTGGGGTTCTGGTTAGTGATATGGTTTACATGGTCGGCATTGTAGATAGAGGCAGTCAGCACTGTCCCCGTGCCGCGTGTAGTGTGGGTATAGAGGCCGACTGACATCTTCTAAGGTCCATCTGTTCCAGCAAAGACCACTAACCCTATAATCATACCTATGATTATAAGGATGATCAGAAGTCCTAGCCACTCGCTCACGTCAGACCCCCTCCATCTGATCTAACAGCCATTACCATAGTAGGAATGCGTTTCTTGTATTCAGCTGTATAAGAAGCACCATCCAGCTCCATGTCTGCCATATGCAGTTCGTTCAGCTGTTCTGGTGTAAGGCTTTCACTTAGGCAGTTATTACATCCGTTGGTAACATGGGCAGAGCCATCCTCAAAGGCTATCTTTAGCTCGACATAGTTGTGAAAACGCCTAAATCGCTCTACCCTCTCCTCGATCCAGACGCCGTGCTCGAAGCGGCGACCTTTGACCTGCTCGGTCAGACCGCCGATAGCAGTTCCGCATACCTTGCAGAACATTTCCTGCATCTCTCCATTAGGACCCAGCTGTACATAGTTGGGCCTCCGCACAAACCTGTATTCGGTCATTGTTCCCTAATCCTCTCATCCATCGGCGTGAAACTTAGATGAAATTCCGATATACTGACATCCTGGTCAAGCCCTCCGTTTAGGACAGAGAGCTTGATGCGTCTTCCACTGCCGACCAGTCTCTTTCTCTCAGAAGAGACAACGTCGCTTCCAAGGACGTCTGTATCTAAGATGAAAGATCCCAAAACAGCTCCGCTGCCTCCCATACTGAATTGCAGAGTATCTGTTAAGGTATCATCCCAGAAGACATTAACAGTCAGGTCCCAGTCACCCTTTGGCTCTGATGCTAACTCTAGGAATTGACCGGCCTTCATTCGAGTGGCCAGTGCTTCATCTAGGAAACTCAGGTCCGTGCTGGCCGTCTCGAAGTTGATTTGGTATGCTACTCCGTCCTTGTTACGAGATACGTCATCTAGGCGCCATACGAAGCCTGAGGCATCTCCTACAGTGGGTCTTGGTATCAGATCGGTATCCGGTCGCATCCAGAGGGATACGCAGATATCCCTACGGGACATAAAGAAGCGGGGTGGAGCCGCTCCCTGTTGACTGGGCTGTTGCTCAAAACCGATGATAAGACGTAGGTTATTATCAGTAGAACCAGTGCGAGGAAGAGTAAACCACGCTTGCTTTTTGGCAGCATACCATGCCCCTACTACGCGGCGGATGACCGTTCTGTTAATTTCAGTCCTAACAAACGGTTCTAGAGTGGCAACCTTGCTAAGATCGCTCGTGTTGACATCTCCAAATTCCTGGGTTGCACTTAGCAGGTGAACATTGCCTACGTGGTCCATGTAGATGACGTCGTTCTCAATCTGGACGATGGTATGCTGGTTTAGGGTGCCTACTGCCCTTGTCATGCGGGCAACAACCCAGTTGGCTGGGGTCAGGTCAGCGGTGTTGATTATGTAGATGCCGAAGGGATACTTGAAGAGGACGAGAGCCCCCCTGAAAGATAGACCCCCTACCAGACGCTCTCCCTCACCGGGATATATCGCTATTGTTCCAGAGCCGGCCCCGGTAAAGTTCCCGTGATCGGTTACGGTACTATAATAGATGCGATGGGGGTCGCTGGCGTTGCCCCCTGCAAACACCCTGGCTCCATGCTGCACGCCAAAGGTTGGAAAGTTACCGGCCCCGGTCCAGTCAGCCGCAAAGTTACCGGCCCCGGTCCAGTCAGCCGCAGGAGCACCTATCGCGGCCATCGTGCCAGCAGCTCCAATTCCTACCTGTACCTGGTTAGGGGAGCTGAACATGAACAGCTTACGGTTTCCTCCAACCGCCTCACCGCCAGCAGGCATAAAGTAAGGAGGAGGTTCCCTTACATTGATTAGACCTGAGGCCATAGTAGTGGGAAAGGTGCCGGCTCCAGTATCCTGCCGAACAGTGCCATTGCTTAGAAAGATGACATCATGCCTGGTTCCTGAGGCAGGGTCCCAGTTGATGCCGCTAACAATAACAGAACCAGCTCCCAACGCGGCACTATTGATCTTCTGGGCACCACCCTCCTTACGGATGATGCCTCCATCCAGTTCAGCGCCGTCGACTAGAGTAAGGTGGCCGGGGCCGGCCTGGCTGGGGTTCTTAGTGCCTGTAAAGCCCTGACTGCCAACGGGCAGCCTTGCTGTTACGCCCCGGTAGGCCATCGATCATCCTATGATGAGCCCCGACTCAGTACGGAGCGGACCTTTGCTTTGACTGTTCTGACGAGGGGCGATGTGGCCAGCCAGATAGTCCATCTTGACGTTCCGACGCCTGTTCTCTTTGAGCATTGCAGCCAGTCCAGTCCTTGCACCAAGCGCTGCAGCATTGCTGCGATCATCATTCTTGTCGAGTAGGACATACACCAGGGCCATGTCTGAGAGGACGTGCATCCACTGGGTTGGGACCAGTGGAATTGAACTGATGCTGTCTGTTAGATCAGTGACGAAGGGCCTGAAGCGGTACTCAACCCGCATCTGCTTGCCGTCGTTCTTCCCTCCGTGGGAGAAGCGGACTGTCCTCTCATCCTCGAGGGCGAATGCCTGAGGGATACCAGGCCTCAGTCTGACCAGAGGAAACAGCTCATCCATACGCTCGGGAGGGACGCCATAGATACGATCTGGCATCTGGAAAGCCACGATTGGGCTCATCAGGACCTGGACGGACGATGATAGAGCATACTCGATCTTCATGCTATCAAAGGAGGCCAGAGCGTTGGTCTCGCCTGTATAGTTGCCGTCTAGGGTCGCCGGTCCGGCCCCTCCAGTGTGGGCAGCTATGACGAAAACATCAGGAGGAGCCGTCCCGGACTTGATGCGCAGGCGCCTTCCTGCCTGCGATGCAGCGGGAGCTGGAGTGAAGGTAATTGTAGACGATCCCTGGACCACCGCGACAGTGCCATCGGAGTAGACGGGCTCTAGGAGAAGCGTCGCATCCTGACGCATCCACCACCAGTCTTCGACGTACTCAGGGAGGAATTCAGAGGCACCTGTTGAGAGGGTCCGATAGACCCTATTCATGTAGTCTATAACCTTGTTATTCCAGCCCGACCCTGTTAGGGGCTCAGAGGCACGGAACAGGATATCTTCCTTAAGTTCTCTGGCATTGGATAGGGGCACGTTATACCGCTACAAGAGTGATCTTCAGAGCTGTCGTTCCGTCGCCTGCACTGATACGGGGCCTGATGAAGCGGGTATTCTGTGCTATGTCGTGGATGACAGCGGTGGTTAAGGTGGCTAAGGCTGTTCCTTGACTATTCATCAAGGTGGCCCAGGTAGTTCCGTCGTTGGAGCCCTCTATGATACAGTTTCCACCAGCTCCGAAAGTGCCACTTACCTGCACCGATCGAGTGGAGGCGTCTACAGGTATTGATGCAGGGAGGCCTGCCTCGCCATTGGCTAGAGCAGCCCATTCAGCTACCCATACACCAGCTGCTGGTAGCGTTGTGACGACACCCAGAGCCATCTACTTCTCCAGGCCACACTCTCGCTTTGCAGTGGGGCTCATCTTGGCGACTTCGTCGTCTACCCAGTCGGGCAGCTCTTTGATAAGCTCGCCGCCTTCACTGTAGTACTTGCCGCCTTGGATGAAGAGGGGCGGACCATCCACATGGTTGATCCGCACATAGGGCTGATAGCGGCCGATCTTACCCTCGGCGTCCCCTCTCTTGGGGATATGGGTTTTGAGGGAGAATGCCATTAGGCGGCGACCATCTTAGAATTGTTACCAGGAGCATCCCAGCTATATTCAGCAAAGACACCAACAGCAGCCTGTCCCGCAGTTCCACCACCATCAGATTGGACGATAATCTCGCCGCCAGGTAGGCACTTGGTTGGCTCGACCGCCACCTTTTCGTAGTACATATTGCCGATAGGGGCATTGATGGGGATAGTTAAAGTGCCCAGCACAATCTCACCGCTGGCACTTCCAGGCGTCGGCCTATATTTGTAGGTCAGGATTGTTGGGGCCACTGTATTAGCTATTGTGATACAGGCCCATACAGCCCGAACCAGCAGAGGCTGATAACCTATGAACCACCTAGCAGGAAGGGCGATAGTTGTGTTTAGGACAGGATCTCCTAGAGTGGCAATATCTGCCATCGGAGCGATCATAATGTCCATCTTCTGGTGATCATAAGACATCTTGGGCTCCTTACGTGCTGGAGACGTGGACGATCCTGGCTTCGCCAGGGTTGCCGGTGTCCCAGATGATATCGAACTCCAGGATGCCGTACCAGGCAACTGCCTTGGAGCGGCCGAAGTCGCCAGGGATGGCAGCTCTCAGCTCGGGCGTCATCGCCTCCGCCAAGGCAATGCCATCCTCACCGAAGACAACACCTTCTCCCAGCACGGAGCTGGTGCCGATCTTGCCCAGTGCCCTAGCATGGTTTGTCTCGATGAATCTGATGCCTTCGATCCGGCCTACTTCGCCGTTGTACTTAGCTTGGGCATCCTGATACTTGTGCCACTCTTCCCACTTGGCATCCCGCTTGATGCC
>Ga0193738_1000495_pt1 | contig 19947 bp, 26 predicted proteins | sample L2a1metaG_FD_144927 | JGI IMG/M metagenome (GOLD analysis project Ga0193738, IMG submission 144927) | Soil microbial communities from a riparian zone of the East river system, Colorado, United States - L2a1 | ecosystem: Environmental > Terrestrial > Soil > Riparian zone | place: USA: East River...
AGCCGGGACCGTCCGCAGGGGACCGTGTTCCTTGTGCCAGTATTTGATGGCCGCGCGCAGGAACGCCAGTTCCCGCCGGCTGCAGCCTGGCGCGTCCCGAAAGGAGATGTAAGCCCGGCACGTCTTGGCCGTGATCTCCTCGACCCTTTTGGTGCCCCACCATTTGCCCAGTTTCCTGATGTCGTAAAAGATGTGGCTCCCGCTGACCTTGTGGGCCAGGTGCTCGGTAGAGTAGGCGGCTAGAACGTCTGCGATGAACGGCGTGGCGCTGTCTTTGACAACGTGTTGCGCCGCGATGTAGTCGCCGAGGGCTTTCTGAGCTTGTCGAGACTGTTCAAGAGCGAACCCTGTGCGGCTGCGGCTTCGACCGTCGAGGATAGTCCACGTCCCTCTGGCTTTGTCGAACCAGAGGCGTGGGCCTGCGCTTCTACGCGGCATTTTGCATCCATCTCTTTAAGGCGTTCCAGCGTCGTCCAGTAGGAACGACCGATTTTTGAAATGGTGAGGTTGCCCCTGGCGGCTTCCGCTCGCAAGGTTGCAACCCGGCGCCGGTCGCCAAGGAATATTTCGGCTGCGTGTTCTAGCGTCAAAAGCTGGTCATCTGTCATTCTGCGGCCTGCATCTCGCGTTGTTTCGCGTCCTCGCGTTCCCGGATGTAGGATAGGATGAACTCGATGTTGCTTTTGATCGTCCACAGCGTGCCGGCCTCGGCCAGCACCTCGTCGTAGGTTTCCGGCCGGATGACCATCCTGCCGGCAACGTTGGTCGTGGCGACGATCGAGTTGAGGGCCTGCGCCAGCGGTTCGCGGTCGGGTGTCATTGGTTTTTCTCCTGTGCGAGGGCGGCGCGGACAGCGTGGGAGTGTCGCCAAGAATAAAAAGAACGAGCGTCAGCCTCGCTATCAATCAATCCCACAATCTTCCGCAGCGCCGTCTCCAGCGCCTCGATGCGGGCTAAGGCATTTTTCAATTCAAAACCCAGTTCTGCTTCGTTCATTTGTCTTGCTCTGGTGCGATGCCTAACCTTCCGCGCGCCTCACGAAACCACACCGTCGCCTCATCAGGCATAAAGCCACCCTTGTTCGCCAAGATGACTTCAATTTCGTGAACGCTCAGACCGCTGTTGCGGTACGGTTGATCAGCCATAATGGCGCGAAGGTTTGCGAAGCCGTTCGGCTCCTCCAGTGTGAGTGCGCTGTGAGCGATCCGCAGCGCCGCCTCCAACGCCTCGATGCGGTCGGCGGCTTCTTCGCATAGCGAGTAGCAATCCAACGACGCATCATCGGAGGCTGCGCGCAGACGGGCAATAAAGTCGCTCATTTGTCTTTCTCCGGTCCGAGGGCGGTCGCCGCCAACGCCTTGAAGGCGGGGGAAACACAGCCATCAGGTTCGGCTATAATCACCCGCAGCGCACGCTCCAGCGCCTCGATGCGGGCGGCGGCTTGGTTGGCGGTATCTATACTGCGCCATAGGCGGGCTTCCAGTTCGCGGATGTAAGCGGCGTCTTTTTTAGAAATCGCGTTCACGACACTCCCTCCGGGATGAATACGCAGCGCAGCGCGATGCTCGACTGGCAGACGTGGCAAAGCCCGTCGGGGCTTGGATACACGGCCCAGGCAACGCCGCGCAGGCCGCGGTAGTAGACGAACTCAATTCTGTTCTCGGTGCGGTAGGATATTTCCGCGCACGGCACGGGGCGGCAGTCCTGCTCCGAACAGCAAAATGTCGGATACCAGGAATGCGCCAGGATGACGCCGGCCAGCAGCAGTTCACTCATGACCGCGGCCTGTCTTGATCTTCATCATCATCTCCGAAAAGGCTGGAGGCCCATTTGCGGCGCCTCCAGCAGTGGTCCCGTCGCCGTGCATGGCTTCAGGGATTACGCAGCTCTCGATGCGATCAGCTCGGCTTCAGCGAACAGCTCGTTGGTGACGTCCAGCACCAGACCGTCGTCGACGTGATGGATAAAGTTGACGTGGCCGTATTCGCCGGCAACGATGCGCTCGACGATGCCGCGGCGCGTTACTTCCGGGTCCACGATGGCCTCGCGGCCCTTCTTGCCGTAATCCACCATCACGACGAAATACGAATGCTTGATGCGTTTCATCGCGACCACTCCGTAATGAGCAGGGCGTATATTGCGACGAGCATCGCGACGGTGAGGGTTGCGGCGACAACGGCTGTAAGGTCGATCACGGTGGTAGTCCCCATTAGCGGGCCGCGATTGGCCTGCAGATGAGTACTTACTTAGGATAAGTACTAAGTCCTGTCAACAGCCTTTGCGGAGAAATTTCTGTGCACGCGCAAAAAAACCGCCCAAGGGGCGGCGGTGGCGGGTCGAAACGATGGCGGGGAGGGGCTTTACCGGCGGTTATAGTTGCCGACGACGACGTGGCAAACCTGCCACTCGGATCGCTTCAGCGTGTAATCCTTCTTGGGATTATGCGGGTGAATATACCAGGTGGTGTCGGTGAAGCGAGTGAGCTGCTTGACGATGGCGTGGACGGTGCCATCGTCCGCGTGCGAGCGGAAAATGCAAGTGTCGCCATTACGTTGCGGCAGATGCGGGTTCACGATCGCAGTCGAGCCGTTCTTGCACTCGGGGTCCATGCTGTCCCCGGTGACAATGATCCCATAGGCATCTTCCACGCGGGCCAGAAAATCCGGCCTTAATTCCCAGTCCACTGGCCGGTCCGTGATAATGAGCGCCCCGTCACCGCCTTGTGCAGTGCCGAAAACAGGCAAGTCCCGATTATTAGGGACAGTCCTTAACCTGTCTACAAAATTCTGTCGGCTATCGGACATAGCTGCTGACGCTTTTTCGGAGGCAGCGCCGGGCATGACCGGGTGGTGATTGTTATTGTTGGCTTTTGCGTAAGTCCGGGCTGGGACCGGCGACGAAGGGCCGCGCAACTGGTCCGGGTTTATCCCCAGTATTTCACCCAGCCGTATACGGTCGCTTTCCTTCAGCTCCCGCGGAATGCCGCGTTTTAGGTATTGCTGTAGGTACGACGCCGCGCGGCCGATCGACATCGAAACCTTCGACTCCTTCAAGTCGAGTTCCTTCAGGCGCTTCTGTATCAGCTCGCGAACCAAATCCTGCATTCCTTCGCTTTAGGACATATCCGAGTCCGTCTGGGAAAGTAATTCTCCTGTTGACGGACTAAGTAAAAGTCCTTATTTTCCGCATTCATGAAATCACCCACGGAACTTCTCCTCATTGAGGTCACCCGCTTCCTGAAGCGAACCGGCGTGGCGCCAACCACGCTGGGCAGTAGTGCCATCGGTGACCCGAACCTTGTTCGCGACCTGCAGTCCGGGCGCGAGCTTCGACACTCCACCTTGATGAAGGTCAAGGCATTCATGAATTCCTCCGAACGCGAGACAGCCTAGCTAGGCCAGTTCGCATCGCTTTGTTTTGAAAACATCCAACAGCGAGTTTGCCATGCAGCCGACATTGGAACTGAACTTCACCGAGCTAATCGCCCAGATCGCCGGCCCAATGAGATCGGGAGACACGCGGGAGAGCTGGCTCAACCGGGCTGCACGCAAGTCGAGGCTCAGTTACCGGCAAATCTACAGTCTCTATTACGGCACCAGCAAAGACCCGAGGACCACGACCACGATCGCGATCCTTACCGCAGCGGAAAAAGCCAAAAAAGAAGCCGTCCAGTTGGCGGTTCAATTCGAGAACGCGGCGGGAATGCTCAATGCTCAAAACGATAAAAATCAACATAGCGCGGACATTCTTGCGCTTATCGACGCAGCTCGCGCGCTTCGGCGCCTGGATATTTAAGCGCGCGCATCGTTAGCAATCCCGCGGGGATGTCCCCATTACCGCGGAGAAGTCCCCAGGGGCGATTGGTGATGCATCGTCCCTGGGGGCAACAATTCAACGAAGGAAGCGCGCCATGAACCTGATCAATGAAATTGCGAGTTGGGAAAGCGAACTCGAAAGCCTGCGCTCCGAGGTCAAGATCCTGCGCGAGAGCAAGATCGTCAGCGATTTCGAGATCGACCAGTTACGCCGGCGCAACGTGCAGCTCGAGGAGCGGGTCGAGTATCACCTGACGCGGCATGTGAAGCTCAAGACCCAACTGGAGCGCACTGGCGCCGACCTGGTGGCGTCGCTTTCCGGCTTTGCCGACGAGGCGCCGATCGCGCAGGACGCGCCGCGCATGCTCGAAAGGGCCGCGGAGTGATCAACCCCTGGCTTCTTCCCGGCATCAACGATCGCCTGCTCGCGCTGTACGCGGAGGGCCACACCATGCGCGACATCACCGAGAAGCTGAACGCCGAGTTCGGCCTCGCGCTGACCCGCAACAGCATCATCGGCCGGACGCATCGCATCAAACTGCCGGCCAGGGAGGCGCCCGTGCGAGAGAAGGTCAAAAGGGTCTACGTCTACAAGCCCCGGCCGCGACGCTTAACCCGCGTCGACGCGCCGATCGCGCCCGACATGCCCTTAGCGCCGCGTGGCGAGGGCACGGCGCTGACGATCTACCAACTGCGGAGCGGCGACTGCAAGTGGCCGTTGGGCGACATCCAGGACCGGCCGCCGTTTTTGTTCTGCGGCAGGGATGCCGGGGACGCTTCCTACTGCCCGGAGCATCACGCTGAAGGTCACCTCACGCCGCGGAAGGTGTGGATATGACCGACGCCGGCCATCCCCTGAAACTGATCTACCTGTCGACGCCCGACGAGCGGTCGGTCCTCAACGTGCAAACGAGAGACACCGAGGCATTTTATCGTTTCGATCTGACGGACAGGGATCTGTTCCGGCTTTTGTTGCAAATGGCGACTGCGTTGCAGCGGCGGGAGGAGTTCCGATGAGAATGACCGCGGTCGAATACAAGTTCAAGGTTAGCGAGCATTCGCTCCAGGTGTCGCTCATCGAATTCCTCGAGCGGAACAAGAAGCCGAACGTCAGTTATCACGCGATCCCCAATGCCGGCCTGCGATCGCGCCGCATGGGCGCGCGCATGAGCAACGAGGGCCTGCGCGCCGGCGTGGCGGATCTCTGCATCATGCTGCCGGCCGGCAAGGCTGCGTGGCTGGAATTAAAGACCGCCAAGGGCCGGCAGTCGATAGAGCAAAAGGGGTTTGGCGCCATCTGCGCGCGGATCGATCACCCCTATTGCGTCGCCAGGACAATGGAGGAGGCGATCGCCTTCCTGAACAAAGTGGGGGCGCTCAAGTGAACCCCTTCGAAGCCCTCGCCAGCGCCCAGATGGTCGCCGCGACCAAGGCGAAACACCGCGCCGCCGAGAAGCGCGAGGCCCGCGTCAAGGTCGTTCGCTCGGACGCCGACGCGCCGATGAAGCTATCGGAGATGGAACAGGCCCAAGCCGACCAGTCGACCCAGATGCGGGCCTACCGGGCATGGCACCGCGCCGAGGCGAAGGTCATCGAGGACCGGCACGGCGACGACTGGCGGGCGCTGGTGCGCGTGCTGCGGGCGCTATCGATCGACAACGGCGACGAGTTGATCGCGCACGTCAGGGCCGCGGCCTGGCTGCACGGCGCTGACCTCCACACGCGGCGCGTCGTGCTGCGGACGATCGCCAACGCCATCATCAAGGCGCGGCTCGAGAACGGCTATGCGCCGATGTCCGACAGCCTGATGGACGAGCCGCCGACCGTATTTGAAATCATCCGCAATGAACTGAGGGTGCTGACATGAACCTGCAACCGCCAAGCAAGCCTCTAACGCTGTACAGAAATATGTGTACGGCGATAGCTCAATGTCACGAGATCGATGACTGTAAGGATATTGTCGATAAATCAGTTGGCCTATCTGCGTATTACGAGCAGATCAAGGACACTGAAACTGAGCGCATGTTTTATCAAGTCAAGCTCCGGGCTTGGCGGCGCATCGGCGAGTTGTTTTCAGCGGTTGATCTGGCTGGTTGCGAGACGCAAAGCAGCAAGACAAAAAAGATCAGAGAAAATTTTGCCGAGGCCGCAATTCGCGAAATCAGCGATAGCAGAATTATAGAAATTCTGAAGCTGATGGCCGTCCCCGATGCGAGTTTTGAAGTCGCATTGACGAGTGTTGCTCGTGGCAGCATCCCGGCTCTGCTTTGTGTCACACCAGAAGCGATTGCCGAAAGTGAAGCAAGGCATGCGGCCTATCAAAAACAAATTTCCGACCCAAAATTCAGAGAACAGTTAAGGCAGGAGAAGAAACAACGAGAGGACCAGGCCGAGCGGGGGGCGCAGGAAGCCGCTTATGAACGGCATTTGCTTCTAGCCTCTGAAGAAGCACACCACGAAGTTGGCATTACTCTTGACCGTCGATACCGAGCGAGCATGAAGCACGTGGTTTTCCTGATCAAGGAAGATATCCACGATGTGATGCGAAAGGCCGCGTTCGATGAAAAAATCACGATGCAGGAAGTCCTGCGGCGGGGCCTGAAGATGTGGCTGATCGCGCATGGATATGATTTCCCCGACGATCCTCCCAAAAAAGCAGCTTCAGGCCGCAATGAGCGGCAGGGGGCGGCAATATGAGCATCATCAAGCAAACACTCGACGCTTACGCCAACAGCACCAGCAAGGCCTGGGGCCACGATCGGTCGTCAACGATCGGTGCATCCGAAATTGGCCAGTGCATTCGCAAGGTGTTCTGGATCAAGAACGAGAACGACAGCGCGCGCCGCGCCGAGCGCGATCCCGAGTACCGCGACACTTGGGGCGCCCGCATGCGCGGCACGGTGTTCGAGGATAGCTTCTGGGAGCCTGCGCTGCGGGCCAGGTTTGGCGATCGGCTGTTATTCGCCGGCAAGGATCAAAAGACGTTCACCGACAATTTTCTGTCGGCAACGCCGGACGGCCTGATCACAAACCTGACGGCTGCAGAGAAATCGGAGATCGGCACCGATGCCGACTGCGCGATGGCCGAGTGCAAGACCGCGGACCCGCGCACCAACCTGAACGAGGCGAAGTCCACCAATGTCTACCAGACGCAGGTGCAGATGGGGTTGATCCGCGAGAATACCGACTACCGGCCGACGCATTCGATCCTGAGTTACACGGACGCGAGTTTTTGGTCCGACGTGAAGGAATTTGTAATCGCGTTCGATGAGCGCGTGTTCGAGGCCGCCAAGGACCGTGCGATGCGGATCATGACCGCGGCCGACGCGGCCGACCTCAAGCCCGAGGGCTGGATCGCCGGCGGCAGCGAATGCAACTACTGCCCGTTTACCAAGGCATGCGGCATCGCGCGGCGCAATCTGCCATTTGCCGAACAACCAGTCGATGAGCAGTTCAAGGCTGAAATTACCGATATGGCGCGGGCACTGCGGTATGCCGAACAGTGCCGTGACGATGACGACGCCGCGGTTCGCGAGATGCAGGACGAGATCAAAACCCGCCTCCGCGAAAAGGGCGTCAAGAAAATCCCCGGCGTTGTCAGCTGGAATTCCGTGAAAGGCCGTTCCGGCTACGACAACAAGGCCATCAAGGAGGCCGCCATCGCGGCCGGCGTCGACATCGAGCAATTCCGAACAACTGGCGAGGCGACTGACCGTCTCGTCATCCAGATTGGTTCATCAAAAGATGAACCGATGCCAGGCCCGGCATCCGCCGCCGCCTGAAACATAAAACGAGGAACAGAAACCATGAATGAAGTAGTCAATCGCGGAACCACTGCCGTCTCCACGCCCGCCGCCAACCCGTTCACCGCGTACGGTGAGCAGGCCAGCCAGAAGTCGATCGTCGGGCAACTGCTCAAGTTCTCGAAGGGCGATTTCCTCGCCGGCCAGGACAACGACGAGGTGCCGGTCGGCACTCAGTTTATCGCCAACATGGACGAGATGCTGGTGGGCTGGATCCGCTGGGAAGAAAACAAGCCCACCGACCAGATCATGGGCAAGGTCTCGCTGGGCTATCAGGCGCCGCGCCGTAATGAGCTGGGCGATACCGACCAGACGCAGTGGGAAGTCGATGACCAGGGCAAGTCGCGCGATCCCTGGCAGTTCACCAACTACCTGCTGCTGAAGGGCGACGGCGACGGTGAACTGTACACGTTCACGACGTCGTCAAAGGGCGGCCTCTCCGCGCTCGGCGAGTTCACCCGCGCCTACGGCAAGGCGATGGCGCAGCACCCGACCGAGTATCCGGTCATCGCGGTCGGCGTCGACAGCTACGACCACCCGAACCGTTCCTACGGCCGGATCAAGGTGCCGACGTTCAAGATCACGGGCTGGGTGTCCAAGGCCGTGTTCGAGGACGACGCCAACGTCGATATCGTGCCGGACGAGCCCGCGCTGGGCTTCCCTGGCGATCGCACACCGAAGCCGAAGGCCAAGGCACGCATCTAGTTAAACGGCGACCCGGTTAAGGGCCGCCGCCCCTGAGACGCATCCCAAGTGCCCGGCGCGAGGCGTTCACCCTCGCGTCGGGATTTTTCCAAGAAACTCCGGGGTTCAAAATGGCGCAAGCCGCAAATACCGACACTCCACACCCCGCGATAGATTTTATCTCCGCGCTGTTTGGCAACACCGAGCAGCCGATTTTCTTCCAGACACTGGCAAACGACCTCAAAGACCTGGACGAAATCGACAACAAGAAGAAGGTTCTAACCCGCGACGTCGTGCCGATCGTGCGGTTTATCGGCACTCACGATCGCAACAGGCGCGGCCTGTTCTTCTGCGTGTCCACAGTCGCCAAGGGTTCGCCGACCCGTAATAAGGAAACCGTCCGCGAAACTGTCGGCCTTCACCAGGATATTGATTTCAAGGGCATTGTCGAGGACGAGCCGACGATCCGCTCGAGGATTGCGGCGCTGCGCTACCCGCCGAGCGTCATCGTGTTTTCGGGCGGCGGCCTGCATCTCTACTGGCTGTTCAAGGAGCCGATCAACACCCAGGAACACCTGGAGCGGATTGAAATCGACCTGAAGGCCCTGGCCGAGATCGTCGCCGGCGACACAGCTACTTGCGAGGTGTCGCGCCTGATGCGCCTGCCGGGCACGCACAATTCCAAGCGCGGCGATATGCGGGAGGTGGTCTGCGAACGGCTCAACGGCCCGCGGTACGAACTGGATGACCTCGAGGAGTGGATCTGCGAACAGCAGGCCGTCCTGACCCGGAAGCCAGCCGAATCCAAGCCCGGCCAGGTCGCCGAGCCGGTGGACGACAACCCGTTCATGGCCCACGCCCGGCAGTTTGGCTACAAGCCCCGGCTCGATGTCGAGGCCGCCCTGGCTGGCATTCACGCTGGTAACGTTCACGTTACCTTGCGCGACGTGGCGGCGTCCCTGATCCACGCCGGCCAGCCGATCGAGGAAGTGGTCGGGATCCTGATGGAGGCCGCGCGCGTCGTCGGCGGGCCGGACTGGAACTGGCGCGCCGAGGAAAAGAAAATCCGCGGCCTGTGCGCCAGCGCCCTGAAGAAGTACCCGCCCAAGGAAGTGGCCGCCGAGCCGGTCACAGAGCCGGTTTCACGGGAAACGCCGGCCGAGCCGGCTGGCGCTGTCGCCGCCGACGTGGTCGACCTCGGTGAGGTCAAGGCCAAGCGCAAGACCAAGCCGAAGATGCAGGCCACGGCCGTGCACATCGTGCTGGCCGAGGCCGTGCTGGCCGTGATCAGGCAGCGCGGCGAGGAACTGATGTTCACGACCACGGGAGCCTACCGCTACGCCGACCATCTGTGGCGGCTGCAGGGTGAAAAGGATCTGACAGCGTGGCTCAACAGCCTGCTCGAGGAGGGCGCCCGCGGCCTCAAGATGGAAAGCGCCAACCGCCTCGTCAACGAGGCCAGGGCCTACATCATCCGCGACCCGGACCTGCAGGCTGGCGCCGTCCCGTTCGACACGCACCGGCAGATCCCGACCCGATCGGGCCTGGTCGACCCCTACACCGGCGCCCTGACGCCGCCGGCGCCCGAGCACTGGTGCACCTGGCGCATCGAGTACGACTACGACCCGGCCGCCGGCAGCCCGTTCTGGCTGCGGATGCTGGAGGACGTATTCGAGGACCGCTCAGAGGAAAGCAGGGGGCTGCATATCCAGCTGCTGCAGGAGATCCTGGGCTGCGGCCTGATTGACAAAAAAGGCAAGGCACTATCTCGCGCCCTGATCCTGGTTGGCGGCTCCAACTACGGCAAGTCCAGCCTGATCGACGTCATGTCGGGGCTGTTCGGCGAGGAGAAAAACACCACGCCGATGGACACCCTGGCGACTCCTCACGGGCTGATGCCGTTCTGCCAGCGCATCCCGTGGGTGCTGCACGAAGCTTTCGACGCTGGCAAGTGGCATATCTCGTCGGTCGTCAAGGCCATCATCTCCGGCGACAAAATCCAGATCAACGTCAAGGGCGGTAAGCTCTACGACCACCGCGTCTCCGTGCCGATCTTCTGGGGATCCAACACCCCGCCGCAATTCCGTGAGGCGACGGACGCGATCACCAACCGGATCGTCGTCATCGAGTGCCGGCGCCAGTTCGACCTCGACAACCCCGTAGGCACGGCCCTCGAGGCCAGGAACCGGCAATTCGAGGATCCCCAGAGTCTGGTGCTGGCGCTGGAGATGGAAGGCGTCCTGGCGTGGGCCGTGGCCGGCCTGCAACGCGCCCTGGCGCGCGGTCATTTTGTCCTGCCCCAGGAGGTCCGAGACGCGGCCGAGGACGTCAAACTTTCGAGCAATATCGTCGCCGAGTTCGTCAGGGACTGCATCGAATTCGACTCGACCGGCATGGTGTCGACGGCCGACTTCGGGGCCGGCTTCGCGTCCTGGTGGATGGAGCACAAGGGCGAGGACCGGGGCGTGCCGTCCGGTGAGCGGATTGCCGTGGCCCTGAAGGCCCTGGGCGAGGCCCGCATCGGCGTCGACCGCAGCCTGCGCAAGACCTTCGGACGCTACTACGTCGGCATCAGCCTCAATGGTGAGGGCAAGCGGCACTGGCGCAACACCATCAAGTCCGATGCCTTCGTGTTCCAGAGCCGGAAGGCCAGCACGACTGACCCCGAGGGCGACCCGAACCAGATTATCCCTGACTGGTGGGAAGATAAAAAACCAGTCCAGGCCATGCGTGCAGCGCATGAGAAAAAGCGTGACCGCTCAAAGGACGAAAAAATCGCCAGTGGTCATGCTTCGGCGGGTGGTCATGGGGAGCATGACCAATGAGGTGGTCATGCTCGAGAGGTGGTCATGAGGTGGTCATGGCGACTAAGCCGCTGTCGAGCCTGCGGGAAACGTGGGCGCATGACCACCATGACCACCTTCTTTCTCTATTCTTCTTCAAATCAATAAATAAGAGAGAGGGAGAGAGGGGGAGAGAGAACAAGAGGAGAACAGTAGAGGTTATACGGCAAATAGGAAAAATGGTGGCATCCGGTCATGGGTGGTCATGGTCGGCAGCGTCGCCAGTTATGCCCTGCGCGCATGGCATGGGTGGTCGTCCATGACGGCGGCGAGCCAGCGGCGGCAATATCAGCAACTGGAACTCGACGTGGATCGTGCCAGGGAGGCGCTGACCGAGGCCCGCAAGGTGTTCGACCGGCAAGGCCCCGAGGCGCGGGAAGCGTGGCGCGTGCGCGTCGCCGAGCGAAAGCTCGAGCAGGCCCAGCAGCGCCTGCGGGATCCGGTGAAGGTCATCCTGACAGAGGCCGAGAAGGCCGAGGCCGAGGAGCGTCGCCTCGCCCGGCGGGCGCCGCCGAGCCTGCAAGACATGGTCGAGGCTCACACCATCCGCGACCCCGTGACGGGCGAAATACTGGAGGCCGGCTACCCGCGGATCACGCCGGAGGCCTGGGCAAAATTCGACGCCGACATGGCGGAATGGAAACGGAAAATCCGGGAGGGACTGTTCGATGCAAAAGTCTGGTGAGGACAAACTGTCGCCAGAGGCGGCTGCGCGCCTCGAGGCGTTCGTCGCCGAAGTCGGTAGGCTGTGGCCGGGTGCCGAACTGGTCGAGGTTCGACGGTTGGATCTGGGTATCGAGGAGGAAGACCTGCTATGAGCCGCCGCAAAGTCCTCGCGCACCGTGAGCCGAACGGGAAACCCCAGCGCCGCCCCGCTCCCGAGCTGATGTCCCCCACCGAGGCCCGCCGCCTCATGGACGCCGCCCGCACCGGCCTCAAGGATCCAGTCTGGGGAACTACCCTCGGCTGGCTGCATCTCAGCGGCAAGCTGACCACCACCCAGTTCGCCGCCGGCAAACGCTGGGCCGAAGTCGCCGCCGAATACTCCGCAGCCTGCCAGGGACCCAAACAACCCCACACCGCCAAGCTCGACCCGGAAGGCGGCACCCCGCCAGACCCGGATAGCCTCCAGGGCGCCAGGGAAGCCAAGGGACACACCAGGGCACTGCACCGCTACATCGGCGCCCTCGAGGTGCTACGCAGAACAGGCGCCCCCTCCGCGCGCGCTGTAGCCGCTACCTGCGAGCGGGGGAGCATGCCCGAAGGCGCCGACAGCCTGAACAACCTGCGCCGCGGCCTCGATGCCCTCGCAACCTGGTGGGCGGGCGACCGGAAATGATCCATATCGATCTTGGCGACGAAGTCGACGGACCCGGACCCCGAGCGGGGCGCCGACATGGGAAGTGGCATTGGACGTGCGCCCGCCATTCACTGAGCGGTTATTCTAAGCAACCCCTCCTGGATGCCTGCCGGGAATTAAAACGCATGGGCGCAAACACGCGAGCGACTGTAGGGCTATTCCGCAAGGGGAGGTTCGACACCGAGGGCAGGCCAACCCCGGACAGTACCTGCACGGTCGGCGAGGGCGCCGCAACAACCGTCACCGAACCAGACCGAGGCAGGATCAGGTTCGTCAAATGGAAGCCGAACCCATTATTCGAGGGTGTTCCAAATGAGAACAAAGGCGAAATTTGAGTTGTCGCCAATTGTCGCGAGTTGTCGCTTGACATCGAAAATACCCCCTTGACACATTGAAATTACTCATGTCCGGTAGGCAGCAACGAAAGCCGCCTCCAAAAGGCGGCTTTTTTGCATGGGGTTGCAGCTAATGTTTGAATATCTTTGCGACGACTTTCGGTGCTCACGGGCGTCGGGAGATTGGGGCCTGGTTGTCGGCGATCTCATACAGTTGGCGATTGTGTTCGGCATCCCGTCAGCGTTTTTGATCGCTTTTTGGGTGCTGTAGTTTCGCTGTGCGAAACAAGCGGTTGGGATTCAGATCAAATGGCTTGGGTTAAAGGCAAATCAGGCAATCCCGGCGGGCGCGGCGTCAACAAGCCGTTTGTCGATGTGCTGCGCATGGAATTGGCCGCGGCCGGCAGCGATCAAAAGGCCCTGCGCGCCATTGCCCGCAACCTGATAGCGGTTGCTCAAATGCCCGTCAGGTTGGGCGTCGCCGCGGCGGAAATTATCGCCGATCGGCTCGACGGCAAGCCGGCGCAAGAGACCAACATGACAATCGAGAAACGCGATGCAACAGACTGGACCCTTGCGGAACTGGTCGACTTCGTCCGTGAGCGACGAGCAGATAGAACAAGAGATCGAGCGCCGCGTCGAGGCGCAGACGAGCCTGATCAACTTCACTGAATATACGTTTCCGAAATACCGAACTGCAAAACATCACCGCGCGATCGCCGAACAACTCGAGCGCGTCGAACGTGGTGAAATAGATCGGCTGATGTTGCTGGTGCCGCCACGGCACGGCAAATCAGAACTGGCTTCGCACCGCTTTCCTGCATGGTTTCTCGGGCGCCAACCTGACAAACAGTTTCTCTCCATCTCCGCAACCGAAAGCCTCGCAAGTGATTTCGGACGCGCAGTGCGAAACACGATCTCATCCCCTGAATACAAATCAATCTTCCTCAATCCAACTGAACTCGCAGAAGATAGCCAGGCGCGAGGCAAGTGGCACACTTCGGCTGGCGGCATTTATTATGCGATGGGCATTGGCGGCTCGGTTCTCGGCCGCGGCGCTGATTGCATGCTCATCGATGATCCGTATGCGTCGATGCAGGACGCGCTGTCAGAACTCACACGCAAGACAGTTTGGGATTGGTACACGGGCACGGCGTACAATCGGTTGATGCCTGGCGGCAAGATCATCGTCATCAATCACAGAATGCATGAGTCCGACCTTTGCGGAATGTTACTCGAGCAGCAGGCGGCAGGTGGCGACAAGTGGGAAGTGGTCGAGCTGCAGGCGATCAACGAGCAAGGCGAAGCACTTTGGCCCGATGCGTATCCGATCGAGGCGCTTGAGCGTATCAAGCGAAATTCGCAAGCTAGATTTTGGTCCGCGCTTTACCAGCAGCGACCTAGCCCTGATGAAGGCGATTATTTCAAAGTCGATTGGCTGAAGCCCTATGACAAAGCGCCCGACGCGCGAACGCTTAGAGTTTACGGTGGATCGGACTACGCAACGACTAGTGATGGCGGCGATTTTACAGTCCATGCAGTCGTTGGGATTGATCCGGAAGGGCGAATGTATTTGCTCGATGTGTGGCGCAAGCAAGCATCAAGCGACGTCTGGGTTGAAGCATTCTGCGATCTCGTCCTCGAGCATCAGCCGATCGGCTGGGCGGAAGAAACCGGGCAAATCAAAAGCGGCGTTGGGCCGTGGATCGAAAAGCGTCAGCGCGAACGGAAAGCGTATGTCTACCGCGAGCAATTCCCAACGCGGGGCGACAAGGCAGTGAGGGCGCAGTCAATGCGCGGTCGCATGGCTCTCGACGGTTTGTATGTGCCGGTTAACGCGCCGTGGTATCCAGCATTCCGGTCGGAGCTATTATCTTTTCCCGCCGGCAAGCATGATGATTGCGTTGATGCTATCGGCCTTATTGGTCAGTTGTTGGATCGCATGATGGCCGGCGAGCATCTGCCGGCGGCGCCGAAGGTTGCAAACGCCAGCGGGTATCGATCGCACGAGCCGGAAGTGCGCGCTAATCATCTTTCGCTAATCGGATAACATGCCAGAACTCAACGGCTACACAACCGGCGCTCCAGCAAAGAGCACGGGCAGCGGAGCTGCGCCTGTCGACAAGAAGGAAAAGCAGGAATACTGGTCGCTCGAGAAATGCCGCAAGGCGTATACGAATTACCTCGACAATAAGCAGGACGAAATCAGTGAACAGAAGAACAGCCGCAGATATTATCACGGCGTTCACTGGACGAAAGAACAGATCAAGGCGCTGAACCAGCGCAAGCAGCCGGTGGTGACGTTCAATCGCATCGCCAGGAAGCTCAACGGCGTGGTCGGCCTGATCGATCGGCTGAAGCAGGATCCGAAGGCCTATCCGCGCACGCCGAAGCACGAAGAGGGCGCGGATCTGGCGACCGCGGTCATCCGCTACGTTCTCGACGCCGGCAACTGGAACGCCAAGGCGCCGGAAGTGGCGCTGGACAGTGCCGTTGAGGGGCTATCCGGCATCTCGATCGAGTTGAAGGAAGGCCAGAACGGCGACCGCGAAGTAGATTTTGAAGTGGTCGAGGTCGACAGTTTCTTCTACGACCCGCGCAGTTATCGCATCGACTTCTCTGACGCCCGCTACATGGGCGAAGGCAAGTGGATGGACATTGATCTTGCGCAGGAGGCGTTCCCCGACAAGGCAGACGAGTTGGAAAGCGCGCTGGAGAACAGTAGCGAGTTGTCGAGCAATCCCGACCGTGAGAACAAGTGGTTCGACATGGAGGGCGGCAAGCAGCTCGTTCGCGTGGTTGACTGCTGGTATCGGCACAAGGGGCGCTGGTGCTGGACCATTTTCACCGGAAGCCTGATCCTCGACAGTGGCGAGAGCTACCTGCAGGACGAGGACGGCGAGACGACGTGCCGCTACATCATGTTTTCGTGCAACGTCGACCATGACGGCGATCGCTACGGTTTCGTGCGCAACATGCAGAGCGCGCAGGACGAATACAACGCGCGGCGCAGTCGCGCACTGTTCACGGCGAACAGCCGGCGCCTGATCATGACGCAGGGCAGCGTGACCGACATCGAGCGGGTGCGGCAGGAGTGGTCGCGGCCGGACGGCGTGATTGTAACCAACGCGCGCACGCCGGACGAGGGCATCAAGTCGGACGATCAGAGTTTCGACTTCGCCGGCCAGATGAAATTGATGGAAAACGCGGTCCAGGAGCTGGATAATTATGGGCCTAATCAGGCTTTGGTTGGTGATATTGCCAATCAGTCCGGGCGCGCTATTCAACTGCTGCAGCAGGCCGGCATGGCCGAGTTGGGGCCGTATATCCTGGGCTATAAGGGTTGGAAGATCAGGGTTTACCGGGCGCTGTTCCTGGCGGTGCAGCGGGAGTGGAATGCCGAGCGTTGGGTGAGGGTGACGGACAACGAGGGCGTTGCGCAGTTCATCCAGATCAACGGGCAGCAGCAGGACGAATTCGGCAATCCGATGATTGGCCCGGACGGCAAGCCGATCATGTTCAACGCGATCGGCGAGTTGGACGTCGACATCATCATGGACGAGGGCCAGGACACCATCAACGCGCAGCAAGACGTCTACGAGACGTTGAGCCAGATCCTGCCGAGCATTGCGCCGATGCTGAAGCCTGCGGAGGCGAGTGCTGCGGTGAGCATCCTGGTCGACAGTTCGTCGCTCAGTGCGTCGGCCAAGAAAGCCTGGCGGGACGCTGGGAAACAACAGCCTGATCCGGCGCAGGAGATGGCGAAGAAGATCACGCTGGAGGGCGAGGCGGCGAAGGTCGACGAGACGAAGTCCAAGACCATGCTGAACCAGGCCAGGGCGCAGGAGGCGATGACGCCGGATCCGATGTCGCCGGGCGCGCCGCCGAAGCAGGAACTGCCGATGGAATTCCAGGCGGCGAAGGCGATCGCCGACATTGAGAAAACCAAGGCCGACACCACGCACAAGCAGGCGCAGGCGTACAAGGCCAAGACGGACGCTGATTTGGCGCCGCAGTGGGCGCAGCATGATGCGATGATGCAGAAGGCTGATTTTATCCAGCAGGCACGCAACGCTCATCAGGATCGCGAGTTGGATGAGCGCAAGAGCAGAATGTTGGCGCACAAACGTAACGGTGGAGAATCGTGATGGCATACGAAGCAGCAGTGGAAGAAGCCCCGGCGTCGACGGCGCTTGCCTATGACGTGGTCGAGCCGCTGGTCGGCGACCGCGTTGACTATGGCGACAAGGATCCGGCCGACATGACGGACGAGGAATACGCCTGGTGGGCGTATGACAACAAGATGCCGTTCTGGGCGATGCGGGTGAACCTGCTGACGCGGACGCCTTGCGTGCTGAGTGGGCTGAACCCGAGCAGTGCTGCGATTGGTGATGCGAGTTTCCGGCTGTATGTTAGCGGCACGGGGTTCATCAAGGACGGTAGCGTGATTGTGTTCGCCGGGCAGGATGAGAACACGCAATTCGAGGAGGACGGCACGCTATCGACCGGCGTGAACATGGATTACTGGCACGGCGCGGACACCATCAAGGTCATGGTTAGGAACATGGGTGTGTACAGCGAGCCGCTGGATTTCACGTTCACGGCGGCTGGTGCGCCGCTCGAGGCGTCTGATCCTGATGATCTTGAGGACGAGATCGAGGCGTCGAAGGCTGACGGCGATTTCAAGTCGAAGCTGCGGGGGCGGGCGAAGAAGTAATTCGTTTCGGCGCTGGCTCCACCTCGCGGTGAACCTGTGCTGGACTGAGCTGATGGCGTTTTGGTTGGAACCCTGGCGCCATCAGCACTGTTTTGGGGCTTTGATGGATGGCTGAGTTTTCGCTGGCAAGGCTGGGTGAAAAGCTCGGCCAGACCTGGCCGGCTAGACTAGCCAAGGACGCATGGGGCGCGGTGACGCTGCCGGGTGACGTCTACCAGGGCAACGTGTCGATGTACGGGGAGGGCGGCCGGACTAATCCGGAAGTGATTAACCGTTCGATGGATCTGGCGGGGTTGGTGACGGGCGGAAGCTACGCTGCGCCAGCGATGAAGGACGCGAGCGGGATGGGGATCAGGGCCTATCACGGCTCGCCGCATGACGTTGAACGGTTAACTCCCGGCACCAATGGAAATTATGGGCCTGCTGTTTACCACCATCTCGACCGTGTCGACGCCGAGCGATACCGCCCGGAAGGTGGCAAGGTTTATGAAAATGAACTGAACATCCAACGCCCGTTTGAGATGGACAAACCGGTAAAGGCGGAAGATGCCTCGGCAATTCTGCGGGCGATGGGCAATGACAAGTTGGCTGATGATGTCGCCAAGTCTGGCCGGGGATACTTTAGCGGAAGCGAGCTTTGGTATTGGGGCCTTGGGCAGGGTGGCGACAAAGCAACAAAAGCAGCGGCGCTTAGAAAGGCCGGCTTTGATGCCGTCATTGGCGATCCCGGCAGGGAGATTGCCGGCAAGTCAACTCGTTCACCAGAGGTCGCAGTATTTGATCCAGCACTAATCGACATTATGCGCAAGTACGGCCTCGCGGGGTTAGCCCCGCTTGCAGGCTACGGCGCGATGCAGCAGGGACAGCAGCCCTCGCCGCAAATGTAGTTTCGCCTGATCCGAGCGACATCGGATCGGACTAAAGCGCAGGCCGGCAGCGACATGCAGGCACCACGTCACGCCACGAAACGGCGACCTTGAGGAAAACATGGCTGAAATGGACGATCAGGAGCTTTTTAGCTCCGCGACGACTGACGACCCGACTCCTGAAGTAGCGGAACAACCGCCTGCGCAAGCGGAAACTCCTCCACCGCAGGACGGTCGGCAACGTGACGAACACGGCAGGTTTGTGCCGAAGCAGGCAGAACCGGCGCCAGCACCCGAGCAAGTGGCCGAACAGCCGCAGGCAGAGGATGACGGCGGCAAGATCCCGCCGTGGCGGTTGCGTGAAATGCGTGAGGAGCGTGACGCTGCGAACCAGCGTTACCTCGAGACGCAACGTCAGTTGGAAGAGATGCGGCGGCAAATGCCGAGGCCAGAGCCGAAGCCCGCGCCGGATATGTACGAAAACCCAGACGGGTTCGTCGGGCATCATATCCAGCAAGGACTATCGCCGATCGAACAGCGTCTGCAAGCCGCGGAGCAGCGGCTACAGATGCAACTGGAGGAAAACTCGAGGCGGGACGCATTCAGGGAGCACGGCCAGGACACTGTCCGCGCCGCCTATGAATGGCTCGGCAAGGGTATCCAGTCCAGAGATCCTGATGTGGTGCATGTCTACAACCAGGTGATGCAGTCAGCGCATCCCTACGACGCCGCTGTGCAAATGTACAAGCGGGCGTCGGTCATGCAGCAGATCAGCCAGGTGGGTGACATCGACAAGTGGGTCATCCAGCGGGCGGCAGAACTCAACGGTCAAGGCCAGGCACAACCGCAGCAGCAATCTCGTCAACAGCCAGGTCAACCTCAAGGCGGTGCAACACGCTTGCCGCCTTCGCTCCGTAGTGTTCCAGCCGCACGCGGTGCGGCCGAGGAGGACAACGACATGAGCGACGCGGCCTTATTCAGGCACGCCACGCGATAGCCACCGGCCGAATAGAATGAACATCCCGCCCATCGAGGCGGGTTTTTTATTGGGCTGACGCTATCGCAGAAAGAGAACTGCAATGGCCGTCACCACGATCGACACCAACAACAAGTTGGTGAAGTACACCAAGGAGATCAACCGGGAATTCCAGCGCGAGAACATGTTCTCGCCCTATATGAGCGAGGACATGAACGCCATCATCCGCCGCAAGTTCGACTTGCAGCCGGGCGGGGCGGTGGTGAACATTCCCTTCGTCAAGCGCCTGAAGGGCGCTGGCGTGGGTCAGGGCACGCTGGTTGGTTTCGAGGAGAAAATCGACAACTACGGCATGCGGATCAAGATCGATACCGTCCGCAATGCCGTCGTGACCACCAACACCGACACGCAGATGGACAGTGCCGACATCTTCGGCGAGGCCAAGCCGCTGCTCAGTGATTGGGGCAATGCGCGGCAGCGGGACGACATCATCAAGGCTTTGATGGCGTTTCCGTCCGAGACGCTGCCGGCGGCCGACGTCACGGTCA
>Ga0193738_1000496_pt1 | contig 19938 bp, 18 predicted proteins | sample L2a1metaG_FD_144927 | JGI IMG/M metagenome (GOLD analysis project Ga0193738, IMG submission 144927) | Soil microbial communities from a riparian zone of the East river system, Colorado, United States - L2a1 | ecosystem: Environmental > Terrestrial > Soil > Riparian zone | place: USA: East River...
CTGGTGTATGAAGTATGGATCGATGTTTCCCCGAACGAAGTAACGGACGTACCGCTTTCAAACAGCATCCTCGGATTGAATGTATATCCCAACCCGACAGCTCACAGGGCTTACATTGATTTTACCATGAATGAAACCGGAAAAGGAAATGTTGAGGTCGTTGATGCCAATGGCAGAGTGATGAAGAAATTTTCTTTCAGTGGAAAAAAATCCGAAACGATCCATATTCCGGTTTCGACATCTTCTTTTGCGCCGGGGCTTTATACGTGTATTATACGTACGCCGGGTGGGGTGAAGTGTGCGAGGTTTGTGGTGTGGTGAAGTGCAGTGGAATATCGGAATAAATAAAAGCTGCAAACATTCTTGTATCCTACCCAATCGAGAAGGATAAAAAAGAATAATTAAAAATGGTTTTAAGGGTAAAAGTAAGTTAGCTGCAACCCTATAACGACCGTGCGGATTTGAAACTGACAGAAAGAAAAAAAGAACACGACAGAAAATATGACAGTAACAGAAGCTTTTGAAATTTTGAAAATCGGAATTGACTCTTCAGAGGAAGAAATCAAAAAAGCATTTCACAAGTTATGTTTAAAGGTTCATCCTGACAGAGACCCAAGTAAAAATGATAACGAACCTCAAAAGGAATTAAATGAAGCTCGTGACGTGGCTTTGGCTTATTTGAAAGTAAAACATTCTATTGTTCCTGTTGGAGTTTCAAATAGTGTGATCACATCTCTTGAAAAGAAATTTACACTTGCTGAATATAGAGAGGAAACGACGTCCTATTTGAAAAAACTTGAAGCTAGAAAAACAATTAGTGTCAGACAAGTGAAGTATCTAATTTGGATTTTGACTGCAATACTTGGCTTCATTACTTTTTTGGGAAAAGAGGTTTTTCCAAAATTTAATTTGCCAATTGATGTGCAATCACAGCTAAAAATTTTAACCGTTTTTGCGGGCTGTATTGCCTTATATTTTCAACTTATGCAGGACAACATCAAAAACAAGTTGGAAGTTTTGACTGATTATTTTCACGACAAACAAAACTGCATCATCTCTCTCTCTACCGCGTTGGGCTTTGAAAAGATAACCTCTTTCAATTCAAACAGACTTTATGATGGACAGAATGATCCAAGCAATTTTATCCTCTATGTTTTCTTTGGACGGATAACACATTATGAGAGAATGAAAATTCTTCTTCTCAAGTCAAAAGAGAATGGCCTGATTGAGCAAAACAAGACAGAAGAAATAAAACCAGAAACTCTAAATCTTTATCAGCTTAAATTTAATCCCGCCGACTTTGGAGATGTAAGTCAAATTAAAAAAAAAGAGCCGAAACCAAAGACAGCCGATGAAGCAAAGAGTGAATTTCAGACAGGACTTGTTGTATCACTTGTTTTTTCTGTCGGGACAGCTTGTATAATTTATTTCTTCAAAAGTTATTGGGCTTTTTTACCAGGAACAATTTCACTGTTTGGTTTTCTGGCGGCAATTACGGAGTATTTTGAATATCTAAAGTTGAAAAAAGCTTCCGGAGTGTTAATAGACGATAACGCAAAAGAAACCAGAAATGAAAAATAATCTCTCTAATGAAATTTTGTGATTGCAAAATATTGACAGTCTTCGGTCAGACAGCAGGGCAGCCGCTAACAAGGGGTTTGCTATAGCGGAGGTTCCGTGCCTCGCAGACACATTCGTTCAAGGTAGAAGTTAAATTCTCCTAATGAAGTTTAGTGTTAATAATCCCGCCATTGCAACCCCAAAACGTTATGCGGCAACCCTTTAATGAAACAGGACAAATAATAAATGGAATGAGAATAAAAAAAATACAACTTAAAAATGGATATAAAAGATTCCATGACTTGACAATTGATTTGGGAGAAAGCCCCAAACGAATAATTGCTTTAGTGGGACCGAACGGATGTGGAAAGAGTAGCGTTCTTGACGGTTTACTATTTCATAATAGCTCTCTCGGACATATAGGTAACACTGGATCAAAAAATCATGAGTACCACTCAATGAATAAAACTCCTAACTATAACTGGCAGAATGTTATAATAAATTTTACAGATGGGCTTTATCCCCAAGTCCAACAAAAACGAACCTCAAGCGGTAAAGAAAATACCATATTTTCTTTTAGGAGCCCATACCGATACAATAGTAGTTTAAAGGTATCTCAATCTAAAGCCACAACAGAAATACGACTTAACAATTACGGAGCGTCCACTACTTCCGACATTGACGCTAAGATGGAAGAGAATTACCGTCGCTTGTATATCAAATACAATAAATACTTAAATGAGGTTGACTGCAAGCCAACCGAAGCAAAAGCTAAAATAATTGGCGACCTTAATTCTTCCTTAAAAAAATGTCTTGATTTAGAAATAGTCAGTATTGGCGACATTGAAGCAAATCAAGGGACGCTCTATTTCAAAAAAAGTGACCACCCAAAAGAGTTTGACTTCAATGTTCTTTCCTCGGGAGAAAAAGAGGTTGTTGACATTCTTCTCGACCTTTACCTAAGACAGGAAGAATATAATAACACTATCTTTTTGATTGATGAACCAGAACTGCACATCAGTACATCCATACAAAAGAAACTACTCCTTGAAATCAATAAGCTCGTTGGATCAAATTGTCAAATATGGATTGCAACTCACAGTATAGGTTTTCTGCGGGCTCTACAAGACGAACTAAAAGAGGACTGCCAAGTCATTCAATTTAAAAAAGATATTAATTGGGCTTCAACTTCACAAATTATCACTCCTATCAAGAAAACACTTAATAAATGGAAGGAGATTTTTGAGACAGCATTAGACGATCTTACAGGACTCGTTAGCCCGAAAAGAATTATATATTGTGAAGGAAAAGACAAGCCAGGTCATAATGGCTTGGAAAAGGGCTTTGACGCAAAGGCGTTTAATAATATTTTCGGCGAAAAGTATCACGACACATTATTTATTTCAAGTGGTGGAAATACAGAACTTGATCAAAGAAGTGAAATTGCGCTTGCAATAATGACAAAAGTCTTTTCCGACATCGAAATTTTCGTCTTGAAAGATCGAGATGTTTCTTCAGGAAAACTTAACACGGAAAACGATCGCCAAATTTATTTACAAAATAACCTGGAACATTTCAGAATAATGAAACGCTGGGAAATCGAAAACTATCTTTTCGATAAAGAAGTTCTAAAAGCATATTGTAGCAATAATGGGCTAGCTTTTAATGAAACAGAGTACGATAAATTCGTAACAAATATCACTGATCAAAATCTTAAAGGCAATACCAACCACATAAAAAACTTTTGTGGTATAACGACAAGTATTAATCCTGAAACTTTTAAATTGACTTTGTCTCAATACGTGACAGAAGACATGAATACTTTCAAAGAATTAGAACAATGTATATTCAAAAGACAGTAAAGGCAGACGCCAACAACACATTGAAAAAGAGGTTCATTATAATCTGACCGTTGACCCAAGGACTCTGGAACTTTTATCAATTACAGAGATTTGAATGAAATAATAATGAGCAAGAAGTTCGAATGAATTGAAATATGAAAACTTAATGACACCTATTTCCAACTCAATGATAAATAACAAAAAAAATATTTTCCAGATGACTGCATTAAAAGCTTAAATTGATTATATCGAACTTCAAAATCACGAAGCCGGAATGAAATTCAATTTAGCTATCAAACATTTCCTGTCAGCAATATTTCTTGTGCTTTCTTTTCATTCCAGCGCTCAAACCGAATCAAAAGATTTCACCGACGTCATAAAAAAATGGAAAAATGATACCACCTTTTCAACCTCACTTGAACTGGCAGTAGGCAAAAATTATGTTTCTATTTTGCCATTTGTGGGATATGCGCCTGCCAATGGTTTTTTAGTCGGAGGAGTCGTGAGTCTGTCGAAATTACTTGCGCCGCCGCCTACCAAACTTTCATCGGGAATGATGAATGTGCAGGTAACCACAAAAAAGCAATTGATCATCAATGTGCGCTCAAAAATTTATACAGCCGATAATAAATGGTTTTTGCAGGGCGACTGGCGGATGATGTTTTTTACTCAACCTACTTATGGACTTGGTGTCAATAATTCAGGCGGTAATAAATACCTGGTTGCATTGAATAACCTTCCCGAAAATGAATTGCCTGAAGGAGAACCGATGAAATTTAATTACCTCCGTATTTACGAGGATGCAGTCCGGAAAATAGGAAACTCAATTTTTTATGCCGGCGGAGGTGTGGCCTTTGACAAACATTTTAAAATTGTTGATGAAAGATTAGATACCAACACAGCGAGTGAGAATTTTTACATCACCAATCATTACGCTTATTCTGTCCATGAAGATTTTGATCCTGAACAATATTACACTGCAGGATTAAATCTAGATGTACTGGTTGATGAGCGTGATAATATTGCCAATCCTTACAAAGGATATTATGCATCAATTACTTTCAGGTTTAATACAAAACTGTCGAGGAGTACACAGCAAAGTACGTTGTCGTATTATGATGTACGTTATTATTTACCCTTGAGTAAAAAATGGCCAAGGAAGGTTTTGGCTTTCTGGAGCCACGGCACTTTTATATACAGTGGAAATGTTCCTTATTTGGCTTTGCCATCTCTTGGCTGGGATACCTACAACCGCGGAGGGAGAGGATACATACAAGGCCGGTACCGCGGTTTAAGTCTGGTATATATGGAAGCCGAATACCGTTTCCCGATTTCAAGAGACGGACTGATGGGTGGCGTTGTTTTCCTTAACAACACTTTTGCTGAAAGCACCGACACCAAATTATTCGAGAATGCAGCGCCCGCAGCAGGTTTCGGATTCAGGTTAAAGATGGACAAAGCTGCGCGCGTGAACCTTACTGTTGATTTAGGATATGGCCTCGACAATGCGTATGGAATTTATTTTGGTATGCAGGAAGCGTTCTGAAAAATTAGTTGTTAAGGCGACGTTTGTTTTTCTCTCTTTTTATAAATTTGTAAAAAAACGCAGCGGCATTCATGAAAAAACTTATCATACTTTTTTTTGTACTTATAGACACGATCAACATAAGTGCACAAGTTCCACAAATTGTATGGCAGCACTCGCTTGGCGGGTCAAATAATGACGAAGCATATTCCATTATTCAAACCTCCGATGGCGGATATATTGTTTCAGGTTATACTAATTCAAATGACAGTGATGTAACAGGCAACCATGGTTACACTGATTATTGGGTTGTAAAGCTTAATTCATCAGGTACCATCGATTGGCAGAAAACGCTTGGCGGAACAAATTCTGATTATGCGATGTCCATTATTCAAACCTACGATGGCGGATATGCGGTTGCGGGTTATTCAGAATCAAATAATGGAGATGTAACAGGCAATCATGGCTATTTTGATTATTGGGTAGTGAAAATGAATGCTGCCGGAACTATTGAATGGCAGAAATCACTTGGCGGGACAAGTAATGACCATGCGCTTGCCATTGTTCAATCCTCCGACAGCGGATATTTTGTTGCAGGTTACACTGAATCCAATGATGGTGATGTGACAGGCAATCATGGCTGGGCTGATTACTGGGTGGTAAAATTAAATGCATCAGGAACAATGGAGTGGCAGCATGCGCTTGGAGGAACCGGTAGTGATTATGCATTTTCTATTATTAAAACCGTTGACAGTGGATGTCTTGTTACAGGTTGGACTGATTCAAATGACGGAGATGTAACAGGCTTTCAGGGTGTCTATGATTATTGGGTGGTGAAACTAGACCCCTACGGAACCATTCAATGGAAGAGAACGCTTGGCGGATCCAGTTATGATCAGTCCCGTTCTGTTATTCCAACTTCTGATGGCGGGTATATGATTGCAGGTTATTCCTCCTCAAATGACGGTGATGTATCAGGCAATCATGGCAACCATGATTATTGGCTGGTTAAATTAAATGTATCAGGAGTCATGGAGTGGCAAAAATCGCTTGGAGGAACATTTGATGATGATGCATTTTCGATTATTCAAACTTCCGACAGCGGATTTGTTGTAGCTGGTGCTTCAGAATCAAACGATGGTGATGTAACCGGCCATCATGACAATAAAGATTATTGGGTAGTAAAAATAGATGTATCAGGAAATAATATAGTATGGCAGAAATCGCTTGGAGGATCGGGCTTTGATTATGGTTATTCTATCGTTGAAGCCACTGACAACGGATTTGTTGTTGCAGGTGGTTCTCCATCAACTAACGGTGATGTGACTGGCAACCTTGGTGTTTCTGATTATTGGATAGTAAAATTAGGTGTAGCAACGGGCATAGAAAATCTTTCTAACTCAAATAAGATTGATATTTTTCCAAATCCTTCAACAGGTAATTTCTCGATAAACGGAAACAGCGAGTATGAAAATTCGCAGCTAAATGTTTTTAATGCCATGGGATGCAATGTTTACTCCTGCCGCTTAACTCAGGAAACAAAAGTTATAGATGCAGAAGATTTTCCTTCCGGTGTTTATTACCTGCAGATCATTAAAGGTGAAAAAATATGGGCTGAAAAAATAATTAAACAATAGCTTTTACTACGCTCATTACCTGCAACAATATGAAATAAGATTAATGCAAATCAAAAAATGAAGTCAACGGCAAATACTGAAACCGAATACTCTCGCAAAAAAGAACTCTTAAAGTCTAGCTTCATTTACCCAAAACCTTCATGACCTCATCGCGACTAACGCTGGAAGTTCTCATACCCGCATCAATCTTCTGAGCAAATTTCCAATCTTCAACTTCAGCTTTTGTAAGCGCCTTGGCAGACAGACCTAACTTTTTTGCCAGTGCGATCAAAAAAGAAATGTCAGATTTTTTTTCAGCCTTAATAAGTACAGATTCCATAAATCAGATTTGAGAGTTAAACTTACAAATTTTCTAAAAATAAAAAAGTCCGCACCACTGCGGACTTCAATTATTGACGGGAGCCCTAAATATTAAACTTCAATTTTTTCTATTTCGTTATTCAACTGCAGCAAAGAAGCCCGAAGTTTTCCCAGCGAATTCTTCAAAGCAATTTTATCCACCAGGTCAGTTTGAACTGGAGCAATATCGGTTTCGGGTTCCTGCTCAAACAAAGGAAGCTCTGCTTCTACAGCTACCATCGCTTCGACACGCGGATGCGCTGCCAGCTTCATCTTTTTTCTCAAAGCATGCATTTCCACCTTGGCGCCTTTCAGCGTAAATCCTTTTTCTTTCACGAGATGATAGATGACCTTGAAGTTTTCAATGTCAATCATCGTGTACATGCGGTTACCTTTTTTGTTCGTTGCAGGTTTGATGATGTCAAACTGCTTCGACCAGAAACGAATGTGTGAAGTATTCACATCAAACATTCTCGCCACCTCTCCGATGGAGTAAAAAATTTTTTCGATCTCTCTTTCTTTGTAAGGCATGTTTAAGGAATTAAGAATTAAGAATTCAAAATTAAGAATTAATTACCAGTTTCCAGTAGACATGAAACGAATTGGAAGTGGGTCATTTTGATTTTACATTTCAATTACGCTGACTTCGACTCCGCTCAGTCAGCTGCTATGGATACACAATGTTGCTTGCTGAGACTTCGGCGTGAGCTCAGTCGAACGCCTGTCGAAGCAAGCTAAATTTCAAACTGACCCACTACCAAACGGGTTGGAAATTGGTATTTCGTATTTTTTTTATTATTCAATATTATCTATTCAATATTTTTTCGAGATTCGAGATTCTAGGATTCGAAATTCGGGCCTTCTACAAATGAAATTTAGTCAAACGATTGTCCCGGTCTGGACGCCAGTTCCATCATCTTCTCATATTCTTCCGGCGTAAGATCATTGTAGTAGAAGTTAGCTGGATTCACAGCATTTCCGCCTTTACGTACTTCATAATGCAAATGCGGTCCGGTAGATGCTCCGCTGCTTCCCACATATCCAAGTAAATCACCGCGGTTAATTTTTTGTCCCGGCCGCACAGAAATTTTGCTCATGTGTGCATACAGCGATTCAAATCCCCATCCATGATTAATGATGACGTTGTTGCCGTAACCACGTCCGTCATGTTCAACCTTTCCAACGGTACCATTTCCCGTAGCATGAATTGGCGTTCCCACCGGCGCGGTAAAGTCCATTCCCGAATGCATCTTTTCAGTTTTATAGATGGGATGTATTCTCCAGCCATATCCGCTGGCAATATACTTTAGGTCTTTATTTGCAATAGGTTGGATGGCAGGAATGGCGGCAAGCATCTGGGATTTGTTCTTTACCAGATTGAAAACTTCGTCGAACGATTTGCTCTGAATGTAAAGTTGCTTGCTCAGTTTATCAACCTGCATGGTAACTTCCGTAATGAGATCTGCATTGTAATAATCTTTCAGGTCGTTGTAACGGTCAACACCCCCGTAACCCGCCTCGCGCACGGTTGACGGAATCGGATCCGCTTCGAAGATCACACGGTAAATGGTATTGTCCCTGTCCTGGATATCGCTTAGCACAGCTTCTGCCTGTTCTGTCCGCTGTTTCAAAACTTCATACTGAAGGGACATTTCATCAAGCTGCCTTTTCATTTCACGTTCTTTAGGAGAGTCAACAACGTTCCAAAGAATGACGACGATAATAGCTCCGAACACAACGGCAGTGGTAATAAAGCCGAGCACCCTGAGCAGGCGTTTCTTCAGGGAAATCCTCACCCGTTCATACTTCAGGTTCGAGGAATTGAAATAGTATTTTACTTTCGGCATTTTGCGTTATTTTCGCCCGTCCGCGACAAAATTAACAGGAAATTTGACTCCCTGATATGAATTTACTGCACTGGCTTACAAGGATATGAACCACAGGCAGTGAATTGCATTGCGGAATTAACCTCAATCAGAAATGACCTCTTCAGAAATAAGAAATACTTTTTTGGAATTTTTCAGGAGCAAAGATCACCAGATCGTGCCATCTGCGCCAATGGTGGTGAAGAATGATCCGACGCTCATGTTCATCAACAGCGGTATGGCTCCGTTTAAGGATATTTTTCTTGGCAACCAGCCTGTAAAATTTCCGCGCGTCGCCGATACACAGAAATGCCTTCGTGTTAGCGGCAAGCACAACGACCTGGAAGAAGTTGGTATTGACACCTACCATCACACGATGTTCGAAATGCTTGGCAACTGGAGCTTTGGAGATTACTTTAAAGAGGAAGCCATTGCATGGAGCTGGGAATTGCTCACGGGCGTTTATAAAATTCCCGCTGAAAAATTATACGTTACAGTTTTCGAAGGCGACAAATCGGAAAAGCTTGCCTTCGACCAGGAAAGTTTTGATTGCTGGAAAAGGCATATTTCAGAAGACAGAATTCTGAAGGGCAACAAGAAGGATAACTTCTGGGAAATGGGTGAGCAGGGTCCATGCGGTCCATGTTCTGAAATCCATGTTGATCTCCGAAGCGATGAGGAACGGAAAAAAAAGGAAGGCAGTGCACTGGTGAATACAGGTCATCCGCAGGTGGTGGAGATCTGGAACAATGTATTCATGGAGTTCAACCGTAAAGCTGACGGATCGCTTGAGCCTCTTCCGAAAAAGCATGTGGATACAGGAATGGGGTTTGAGAGACTCTGCATGGCGCTACAGGGAAAAACTTCCAACTATGACACTGATGTTTTTCAACCGATGATCCAGTTCATCTCATTACGATGCGGAATAAAATATGGTGCTGATGAAAAAAGTTCCATCGCTATGCGCGTTATGAGCGATCACATCCGTGCCATCGCATGCGCCATCGCCGACGGACAACTTCCTTCCAACAACAAAGCAGGTTATGTGATCAGGCGGATTTTAAGAAGGGCAGTGCGATATGGATTTACTTTCCTTGATCTGAAGGAGCCGTTCCTGAATAAGCTCGTTCCCATCCTTGCTGAACAATTCAAGGATGTATTTCCCGAAATCAAATCGCAGCAGGATTTTGTAATGCGCGTGATCACCGAGGAAGAAAACGCTTTTCTCAGAACACTTGAAGCAGGCATCAAAAAGTTTGAAGTGCTGAAAGCGAAGAAAGTGGAAGGTGAATTTGCTTTCGAACTTTACGACACCTTTGGATTTCCTATCGACCTCACGCAACTGATGGCACGCGAGAAAGAAATGGATGTGGATATGGAAGGCTTTAACCGTTGTCTGGCAGAACAAAAAAACCGTTCACGTGCAGCGGCGGAAGTTGATACGGAGGATTGGATTACCATCTCCCTCTCCTTGGGAGAGGGCGGGGGTGAGGCCCCAGAGTTTGTGGGGTATGACATGTTGGAATGCGATTGTGAAATTTTAAAATACAGGAAAGTAAAAGCAAAAGGAAAAGAGCAATACCAGTTGGTGTTATCACGCACACCTTTTTATGCAGAGAGCGGCGGACAGGTGGGTGATACGGGAGAGCTGCTAGCTGCAGGCGGCAGCGGCGATACACAGGCAGAAAAAATAATTATTACTGACACGCAAAAGGAAAACAATCTCATCATACATTTTACCAATAAGCTTCCAAAAGATCTCAAAGCAACATTTCATGCTAAAGTGAACCAGGGAAGAAGAAGGATGATTACGAGCAATCATTCTGCTACACACCTGATGCATTCTGCATTGAAGCGCGTGCTGGGTGCGCATGTAAACCAGAAAGGTTCGCTTGTGAATGACGAACATACACGTTTCGACTTTTCGCATTTTTCAAAAGTGAATGATGAGGAAATGGAAAAGATCGAGAAGATGGTGAATGAAAAAATCCGCGAGAATATTTTGCTGGATGAAAAAAGAAACGTTCCGATCAGGCAGGCACAGGAGATGGGTGCTACAGCTTTGTTCGGTGAAAAGTACGGCGACTTTGTACGCGTCATCACATTCGATCCATCCTACTCGATGGAATTATGCGGCGGAACGCATGTCAAATCAACCGGGGAAATCGAAAAGTTTAAGATCATTTCTGAAAGCTCTGTCGCTGCAGGCGTGCGAAGAATTGAGGCCATCACAGGCAAATTAGTGGACAGGTACTACGAAGATCAAAATAAAAAACTTGCTGCGGCTGAAAATGCCCTGAGAAACAAAGTTGAAATTCTGAAAACGAAGGCGATGGAACTTTTTCACGGAGTTGAAGGTAAATCAGGTTTAGAAATGGAAATTGATTTATCTGCTCCTTTGGAACAGCAGGAAGAGAGTTTGTTAAAACTTATAGTTAAGCTTACTAATGAAATTGCGCAAAAGGTAAAAGCCGAGCTTCTTAAGAAAGTAAGTACAGTGAACGGTATTAACCTGATTGCTGAAAAGATTGAACTCGACAATGCCGATGCTATAAAAACGATTTCGTTTGAACTTAAAAACCAACTGCCAGGCAGCATGATTTGCCTGGGTGCTGAAGTGGAAGGTAAGGCACACCTGAGCATCATCATCAGCGATAATCTTGTAAAAGAAAAAAATCTGAATGCATCGAATATGATACGCGAAGCGGCGAAGGAAATCCAGGGCGGCGGGGGCGGACAACCTTTTTATGCCACGGCCGGAGGGAAGAATGCTGCGGGCATTCCTGCTGCGCTTGAAAAGATGAAAAATTTTTTGAACTGATATCCCGAAGCTTTTCTGAATGAAAGTATACCAGGGCATAGAAGAATTTAAACCGCTTGAGCACGCTGTCTCTACCATCGGTACTTTCGATGGCGTGCATGCCGGTCACCAGCGCATCATTTCAAGACTCACTGAAGTTGCAAAGGAAGAAAAAGGCAAAAGCGTGGTGCTTACTTTTTTTCCGCATCCGCGCATGGTGCTTCAGCCTGACGACAACAACCTGAAGCTCCTCACCACGATGAATGAACGCATCGAGCTTTTGAAAAAGCAAGGTGTAGATCATTTGATCATCCAGCCTTTCGATAAAGATTTCAGCAGGCAGACGGCGGTGGAATTTGTACGCGATATCCTTGTAACAAAAATCGGAACGAAGACGCTTGTGATAGGATACGACCATCATTTCGGAAGGAACCGTGAAGGATCGTTCAGGGACCTCGAGGAAATGTCGCCTATCTATGGTTTCCGCCTTGAAGAAATTCCGAAGCAGGTGATTAATGAAATTGCAGTAAGCTCCACCAAGATCAGGAATTCACTTCTCACGGGAGATATAAAAACTGCAAATAATTTATTGGGGTATGATTTCATGCTCTCCGGAAAAGTGGTTGACGGCGATAAGATCGGTCGCACGCTTGGGTTTCCTACTGCAAACCTGGCAATCGCAGAACAATACAAGCTGATTCCCGGAACAGGAATTTATGCCGTTCATGTAAAGGTTGACGGCAACCGTTTTAAAGGTATGTTGTATATCGGCTACAGGCCCATCGTGCAGGGGAAACGGTTGAGTGTGGAAGTGAATATTTTCGACTTTAACGAAAACATTTACAACCACGATGTAACAGTGTATATAAAAAGCCGTGTGCGTGACGATATACATTTCAGCAGCATGGATGATCTCAGGAAAAAGATGAAAGAAGACAAGGCAGTTGCAACAAAAATGCTGGAATGACGTTAGTGAATCCCGCATTGTGATGTTAGTTACAAATCCTTCAGAATATTAATTGTGTTTTATTGTTTGCGATCTTTGATCCCAAATATTTCTGATTTCAAAAAATAAATTGAACAGATATCTCCTGGTATTTTTTCTTCTGATTGGACCCCGACTCTGGGCCCAGGATGACCCGTTGCCACCACCCATTGTTGATACCAATTACATTTACCGGAGTCTTTCGGCTGCTTTGCAGAATGCGGATAATGTTTACCGCCTGAACCTGAGCAAAACAAAACTGAAAAATATTCCCGCCGATCTTTTCAAGCTTAAAAATCTTCGTGAGCTTGACCTCAGCAAAAATAAATTAGATTCAATCCCGGCAGAAATCGGAACGCTCGGTAACCTTACAACGCTGAATCTTTCCGCGAACAACCTGGAACTGCTGCCTGATGAGATCGGAAATCTTTCAAACCTGATCTATCTCAACCTGAACAGGAATAAAATCCTTGAGCTGCCTGTCACAATCGGAAACCTTTCCAACCTTGAGCGTCTTGACCTCTGGGACAATGAACTCTCCGGCTTACCTGATGAAATTGCGAATCTTAAAAAACTAAAGATCCTTGAGATCCGTGGAATCCTTTTCAGCGAAGAAGAAGCCGCGCGCATTGATTCCCTGCTGCCGGATACGAAGATTTATATGTCTCCGACGTGCAATTGCAAGTAAGATCAGTAGAACAGTAATCAGTAAACACTAGACAGTAGACAAAAAGCAGCCGTAAAATTAAGCCCTTGTCTTACAATTGAGTCAGGATTTATAATTTGCAGGATGTTTCAATTCGGTAAATGAAATACCTAATTTGTTTTTCGTTCTTGCTGATTCCATTCTTTTGCTTTTCTCAGCAGCAGGAAAAGATTACTGTTTATTTTGGATTTGATAAGTATACCCTGGATACTGTTTCGCAGAAAATAATTCAGGATGCAATGCTGAATAAAACCATCTCGGGTATTTCAATTGAGGCGCATTGTGATTCTGTTGGAAGTGATTTATACAACGATGCACTGGCCATAAGGCGCGCGATGCAGGTGAAGGAGTATCTGCATTCGGCAGGTATTGCTGAGGAAATAATTGTTGCGGCAGGTTTTGGTAAGAAAATTCCGCTTAACAATAATGGATCTGAACAGGACCGTGCTTTGAACAGACGCGTAGAAATTATAATCACTTCTGGTTCTGCTTCTGCGGTTGACAGCCACGAAAGTATTCCTGACACTTTGTATAAACAAAATACAATAAGCCCTCCGGAAATATCGAACCTTGATATTGAGCATGCAGAAGTCGGATCGACAATCAAACTGGAAAATATAAACTTCTATGGCGGCAGACATACGTGGCTTCCGCGTTCTGAAAAAACACTGAAAAAACTTCTGAAGACGATGCATGACCATCCGAATCTTGAAATAGAAATTCATGGTCATATATGCTGTATACCATTTGGTGACGGACCCGACTTTGATGAACCCGGTGCGCCTGAAAGGCTTTCTGTAAATCGTGCAAAGGCTATTTATGAATACCTCGTCAATAAGGGCATCGACAAATCAAGGCTTTCGTATAAAGGTTTTGGATCCGATTATAAACTGGTAAAGCCGGAGCGAACTGAATACGACAGGCAGACCAACCGCAGGGTGGAGATTAAAATTATCAGGAAATAAGTTGGGTGCCCCGAAGAGGTTGAACTAAAAAATCCCGCTAATAACAATTGTCCAGCCGGCAGGGAAAAAGAATCAATTTTGAGATGGGTTCAAGAAGAAAAACTATGTACGTAATACCAATAACTTTTCAGAAAATTTACTGGATCACAATTCTTCGCACTTCGTTCACCTTGTTATTTTCCACCGACAGAAAATAAATACCTTTCTGTAATTTGGTTAGATCCAATTGCTGCAAATTGCTTTCATCAAGCTGCGATTCATGCACAACGCTTCCAATTGAATTCCTTACCACGATGACGGCATTTTTGAAATCGTCAGCGAAAAGAATATGGAACACTCCGTCTTCGCTTGGATTCGGATACAAGATGAGATCTTTTCGTTCCGTCAATTCCATTGAACGTGGATCGCTTGACAACGGCTGTGGATTAATGCCTGTCGTAAAGGTCCACACAGGTCCAGTGACAGTGCTCGATCCATCGCTTACTGTTACATACCATTGATAGCACGTGTTAGGTGAAAGTCCGCTATGTGGAAATGTTGCTGTTGCTCCTGAAGCCACACCGGTAACAGTTCCTACCAACGTAAATGGTAATGCAGTTGTTGACATATCGTAGTACACACTGAACTGGCTGCTTCCATCCGTTTCGTACTGGTTGAGCTTGGGAGAATAAGTTTTTACTGAAATAGAATTATTAGAAGGAGAGAAGCGCATCAATCGCATCCATCCGTCACCGCCATTGGCGCGCGACTGGTAATCGGCCATAAAAGAATGTACGGTATCACCCAGGAATGCATTCACCCTGCGGGACTCTCCTGGAACGTGAGCACCAAGAAGAAGGAAAAAATTCGGACAAACTTTCAGCGTATTATAAAGGAACAATCCCTGCGGACCGAAATTCCCGCTGAGATCAAGGAGTGCATGCGTGCCTACTATTGCTCTCTTTGTCGGATTGTTTTGTAAAAGTGTTCTTCCCCAGTTCAGCAATGCAATCGGAGGATTGGGATTGTATTCAAAGTTCAAAACGATGAAGTCCATTCCGCTTGCAGAAAAGAAAGAATAGTTGTTGTTGTTGTTCGAACCATAATGCCCGCCATAATACGGACGCCCGCTGAAACGTGATGAACCGAAATACTGGTTGTAGAGGACAGAAGTTCCGTTCGGATTCCCTATCGGTGTCTGGTCATGATTGCCCACATTCAAAGCATACGGAATTCCGAAAGTGAGTCCGGTCGTAACAGGGTTCTCGATAATTTTTTGTGCGGTGTCGACACGCTTCCATTCATTCAGGTCGTTGTCGCCGTCTTCAACACAGTCGCCGAGACCTTCAACGAAAACAATATTGTCACTCACGAGGTGGTTCACGATCCATGTCATCTGCGCTTTATAAGTTTCATTGGATCCGCCATTGAGCAATGAAGTGTAATACTGCGTGTCAGGAATTCCGACTACGGTGAAATCAGCGCCTGCTGCCGGCGGGCAAGGCCGTGCATAATAAGCAACCGTAAGTGTTCCTGCTTCAGGATCTGAAACACTTGTCTGCAGGTTGGTTGTGAGGTTGGTGTTCGTTGCATTGTTGGAAGGCGCAACGAGCACGGGTGCGTTGGGTGGATCGTTCACCGATACAGCATTGAAACTTGCACCTGTGGTCCAGTACCAGTTTGTTCCGGTGATGGTACCATTGATGGCGCTGACGGAACTATCCTTGACACTCGTGCCGCAGGATTCATTCAGTCCCCATCGTGCAACCATTCCTGTTTGCGGAGAACTCAATTGCATATTGATCGTTGCCTGGATGGAAGCCTGTGTGCGCGCAACATTCCAGATGCGCACCTCATCAATCCTGCCCTGGAAAAATCCGGCGGCGACATTTGTTGAATTCAATGCCGACCCGATCGAAACAGGTTGTATGCTTGCCGCCTGCGCTATTCGGTTTACTGTAAGCGTCGCCTCGGAATTTCCGTTGATGAATAACCGGAGTACGCTTGCATTGTATGTCACTGCAACATGTTATTGGAGAGCGTTGTTGTGCCTGCAAGCGGATGATTCAATCCGGGATTTGCACTTCCGGACCCTTCTTCAAAATCTGCTATCAGCTTTCCTGTACTGTTGACGCCAAGAAAATAATTCAGGTCCCTGTTATTCCCTTCCGATTCATCCCTGCCTTTTGCAACAATGGGTTGGCCTGTAGTTCCGCCTGCACCGGTGTTTACCGTCACGCCGTTTCCTGTTTTGTAGATCCATGCTTCTACCGTGAACTGACTCAAACCAAGTGCTGCCGGATTACCGAATGTAACATATGCGTTTGTGCCTCCGAAATTGAGAGATGCATTGTATGCATTTGTGACAGGAGAAAAAGAAGTTCCTGTTGTCCACGAAGGACTGTTGATGAGCGTTCCATTCACGCCCGACGCACTTCCTGTGCTTGCTGCGGTAGATCCGCTGCCTTCATTCATTCCCCACCTGCCGACGAGACCCGCGGCTGATGTGATTGGCTGTGTCATGTTCGTAATGATCGTTGCAATGGGAAGTGCAGTGTTCCAGATTCTCACTTCATCCATTGAGCCTTTGAAGAATCCGTCAGGGACGCCTAAGGAATTTACTGCTGAGCCGATGCTTGCATGCTGGATGCTTGCGCCCTGTGGAAGTTGATTTATGACCTGGAACTTTTCCAGCACACCATCCAGGTATAGGCGCCATGTGGTGCCGTTGTAGGTTACACATGCATGGTACCACACATTGTTACAAATTGGTGTAACGCCTTTGATGGGATGATTGGTTCCGGGATTGGGACCGGTTGGACCTTCTTCAAAATCCGCGGCGAGAACATTTGTTGCCGCATCGATTCCTAAAAAATAATTGAAGTCTTTGTTGCTGCCTTCCGCTTCAGCGCGGCCTTTGGCAACGAGTGGAATGGCAAACAATCCGCCGGTGCCGGTACTTGCGCTCACACCATTGCCCTCTTTTTTAAACCATGCTTCAACAGTAAACGATGTAGAGTTGAGTCCCGGTGCAGCACCCATTGCTACATAGTTAGTGGTGCCGTTGAAAGTTAATCCCGTCTGCCCAAAAAGCTTTCCGGAAGAGAATGCAACAATAGATATGAAGATGAAAGCGTAAAATTTTTTGCTCATGAAATGAAATAAGGAGAGATAGAAGCCTTTGTTAACGGACGGTAAAGATATTTGAATGCAGCGTAAGTCCCAAGCTGAAAAGCCGCTGCAAGTCTTTTTTTACTTACAGATATGTTACCTGTTTTCCACATTTTGAATACCTGGATTTAGCATTCGACTTTCTTTGGGGAAGAAAATGAAGCAAGGGAAAAAACGGGAAGGGCAGATTCTACCTGTGAACTAAAAGAAAGGAAGAACAGGTTTTTTGAAGAATGGCAATCAGTTCTTTTCCTTTTTTTATAAAATTGTGAAACTCCTCTGCCGCTACTTCTTCCCCGTTTTGAATTTTTTGTAGAAGAGTGGTTAGTGCGAAGTCATCGCTTTCGAAATCGTCAACGTGCATTTCGGTGATCATAAAATATTTCATGTTAATAGGCTGCTTCTATTAAAATACATGCCATTGAAAAGTAACGAAGTGTGTTCGGGATAACATTAAGAATGCGAAGCAATAACGAGAATCACTTCACTTTTTTGCACTGCTGTGAGAAATCCCCAATGTGTATTTTTTCATCGCTCAGGTCTGTAAATAGAAATTTTTCCTGATGTTAACTGATCCAGGTCGATGAATGTGATGGCTACCTTTTTACCATGTTCGGCGGTATTCTGGTTGGCCATGTCAAAGCTTCTTTGGCCTTTCATGGAATAGACAATTCCTGTATGATGTTTTAGAACCTGGGTATAGCGGACATTGCCGTCCTGAGTTTTTATTTTCGCGCCTTCGAACTGGATGATGTCGCCCGGAAATATTTGTTCTCCTTCTCCGAGTTTACGTCCGAAGTTCAATTTGCCATCCCACTTTGCTCCGGAGGCATTCAGTGCTTCTGCAGCCAGATCCCAGCATTCACCGCGGCCAACTTTTTTGTTCATCCTGGAGTCAACAAAGGCAATGATCTCCTTGTTGATTTCAGGCAGAGAATCGGAAGCAGCATGGGCCGGGGAAATTGCGGACCACTGAGATATGAGGAGGAAAAATATTATTCGAAGGGATTTCATCATTTCTTTTTTGTGGAAAGACCATTTCATCTTTCGTTATAAAATTTTTTAAGTTCCGGAGCCAATTGAAAAAAGTCTAGTTTTTCAAACGGATGCTGCATGTTAGGGAAAGAAAAGAATTTTCCATCCTGAAGCATTGCTGCATTGTTCCGGCTTTCATCCATACTCACCATGTTGTCCTGTTCTCCAACGCTGATGGTTACGGAATGTTCAATTGCATTGAAATCTTTCTTTCCCAGATGATTTTTTCCGAGATGCAAAATCATTTCCCTGGTTTTGTTCACGACCTCTTTCCAATCTGCCGGTGCATGTCGTTCTGCCAGCAACTTTGCAAATGCGGGAATTTTTTCTTCCATCCTTTCCGGATTCAACATTCCTGCTTCCCGCTTTGAAGTCAATTCATTCCAGTCAAACTTTGTGGCAAGCGTAAAAATTTTTCCAACCCTTGAAGGATGGTGTCTTGCCATCCATAGTGCTGCATATCCCCCCATGCTGTATCCAAAGATGTCAATGCTTTCAATTTTTTTTTCGTCCAGAAAGTTAAGTAGGTCTGTTGTGAACAATGAGAAGGAAAATTCTAAATCAGGAATTTTTCTTCCGCCATGTCCGGGGAAATTAAAAGCGTAAACATCAAAATCAGGTTCAAGGATTTTTTTCAGTTCATCAAACTGTGAAGCGGCTCCCAACGCTCCATGCAGTAAAAGAAGTTTTGGCAACGCCATGATAAAATTCACTGTTTGTAGACGTCAGGGTTGTGCTTTTCCATCCAGCGTGCGGGGGAAGCAAGCGCAGTAAAACCATACTGCGAATACAATCCATGTGCATCGGCCGTACCGAGCACCCATCTTCTCAAGCCTTGAAGTTCAGGATGGTTCATAATGTATTCCATGAGCATTTTTGAAAGACCCTTGCCGCGGTGGGAAGCAATTATAAAAACGTCGCCGAGGTAAGCGTACGTAGCTTTGTCGCTGATGATGCGTGCAAATCCGACTTGCTCACTTCCATTATAAATCCCAAAGCACATTGAATTTTCAATTGACCTTTTAAATGTGTCAAGCGGCATTTCTTTCGCCCAGTAGCTTTCCTGGGAAAGAAATTTGTGGATGAACTGGATGTCCAGCTTCGCTTTGTCAGTGGAAATATAATAGGCTTCTGCGCTCATTGAATGGAAAAAAAAATCCCGCTTCAAAGAAACGGGATTTTTTAGAATTAATTTGTGATGCTATTGTACAACGACGCGGTGTAATGAAACGCCTTCATCTGAAATCACCTGCAGGAAGTAAACTCCTTTCGGTGAAGAAGACAGATCGTATTGCCGCTGACGTACACCATTCAGCCTGTCTTCTGAAACAACCTGTCCCTGCATGTCAATCCAACGCACAGTTACAGCAGACGTATTATTGCCGAATTCAATATTCACAATTCCTGAAGAAGGGTTCGGGTATACATGAACGTTGTTCATTGTTGCAAGCGCTGTCACACCAACTGTACAATCAACATGGATCGTGTCGCTGTTGCTGCAGCCGGATGTATCAGTAACAGTCACGGAAA
>Ga0193738_1000498_pt1 | contig 19902 bp, 10 predicted proteins | sample L2a1metaG_FD_144927 | JGI IMG/M metagenome (GOLD analysis project Ga0193738, IMG submission 144927) | Soil microbial communities from a riparian zone of the East river system, Colorado, United States - L2a1 | ecosystem: Environmental > Terrestrial > Soil > Riparian zone | place: USA: East River...
TAATACTTACAACCCGTACGGATACAGCGCCGACGAACGAAAACTTATCAATACTTATTTTAGGGACAATCCGGGTTATGGCAGCGGACATTATATGTCCATTATAAAACAAGTGCTCGCAAAAGCAGGATCAGCTTTAGATATTAGTGCACTTGTATTTGCCCAGGCAGGAATTGCTTCAATGGATGCCAGCATCGGATGCTGGACATTAAAATATGATCAGGCAAATAATTATGTGGTACGTCCTCTTTCTTACATTAAGAATGTAATACTCGCCGACCCTGCTTCTACATGGACAACCATTATGACTACACCCAATCATCCTGAGTGGCCATCTGGTCACTCAAGTCTTGCCGGTGCAATGGGTGAAGTGCTTACCTGGCATTTCGGATCTAATTTTTCTTTTACAAATGCTACATACGAGGGTTTCGCCATGCCCGGCTATCCTAACGGATTAGGTTCACGCCTTTACAGCTCCTTTGATGACATGACGCAGGAAATTGGAGACTCGAGAGTTTATGGACAAATTCACTATCCTCAATCCTGTTTAGATGGCAAAGCGCTTGGAAAAAAAGTTGCACAGAATGTTTTAAACATAGTGAAGTTTAAAAAAGACTGATAAGCATAAGCAGCCTCTAACCGGTTGTCTCCGCAGAGTATGGAGATAGCCGGTTTTTAAACGTATTTTATGAAAAAGATATTCATTCTCTTCATGTCATTTATACTTACAGGAGTTGTATTATTTATCTCCTGCTAAAAAGAAAATCCTGTGAAGGATGCATCAATGGGAACAGACACCAACCGCCTTTGCAGGGCCCGACCAGGTAATCACTTTACCAACCGATGGCATTTCGTTGGATGGCTCAGCCTCCAACGACCCGGATGGGACGATAAGTGAATGGCTCTGGAAAAAAATTTCGTGTCCTGCTTCTTCTAAAATTTATAATGGACAGTCGGTAAAAATTATCATAAGCAGGAATTTCAATACTCCCACTTTATCAATGTAGCTCCCCATGTAAATCCACCACCGAATGCTGCGAGAACAATAAGATCGCCTTTATTTATTTCATGTTTGAAATCCCAGAGGCAAAGTGGAATCGTTGCTGCAGTTGTGTTGCCATAGCGATGGATATTCAGCATAACTTTATCAGGACTTAATCCCATACGATTTGCAGTTGCATCGATGATTCTTTTATTGGCCTGGTGAGGAACAAGCCATGCAATATCATCACCTGTTAAATTATTTCTTTCTAATAGTTCGGCACTTACATCGGCCATTCCTTTTACCGCAAATTTGAAAACCGGCTGACCATCCTGGTAAATAAAATGTTCTTTATTGTTGACTGTTTCATGCGAAGCAGGTCTTTGTGAACCACCAGCCTTTTGATATAAATAATTACGGCCACTTCCGTCACTTTTAAGAATTGTATCCAGTAAACCATATCCCTCGTGGTTTGGTTCCAGTAAAACTGCACCTGCTCCATCACCAAAAAGAATACAAGTTGTGCGATCAGTATAATCAACAATAGCACTCATTTTATCAGCACCAACTACCACCACTTTTTTATATCGTCCACTTTCAATAAACATAGTGCCAGTTGACAAGCCATATAAAAATCCCGAACAGGCAGCATTAAGATCAAAGCCAAAAGCATTTGTTGCACCTATCTTATCGCAAATAATATTTGCCGTAGCAGGAAACATCATATCTGGAGTGACAGTACAACAAATAAGACAATCAATTTCTTTAGGATCGATGCCTCTTTTATGACAAAGTTCCAACACTGCAGGAGCGCCGAGATCAGAAGATGCTTTGCCTTCACCTTTCAATATTCTTCTTTCTGAAATTCCGGTTCTGCTTCTTATCCATTCGTCGTTTGTTTCCACCATTTTTTCCAGGTCAGCATTGGTAAGTTTATCTGGAGGAACATATCCGCCAACGGCTGTTATAGCTGCAGTAACTTTCTTTGTCATTAAAAAAAATTAAGTGCACGAAGATAAGATAGTTAGAGGTTTGATGTTTGAGGTTTGGGATTTCGTTTCAATGGCATGAGATTAAATAAGTTAAGCTGCCCATTAACTTTAAATTTCAAACCCCAAACTTCAGTCAGTTTCCTTTATTTTCGCAACTATGATCGCATATCTTGATGGAAAATTTGTTTACAAAAGCCCGGCAATGGTGCATGTAGAGGTAAATGGGGTGGGCTATGAAGTGCAAATAAGTTTAAACACATATTCAAAGATCCAAAATCTTGAAAAAGGCATTTTACAAACCGCTCTTTTGATTCGTGAGGATGCTCATATCTTATATGGTTTCTTTGATAAAGCCGAAAAGGATATGTTCCTCCATTTAACTTCTGTTTCCGGAATTGGTGCATCAACAGCCCGAATGATGTTGTCTTACATGAAGCCCGAAGAGCTTACGAGATTAATCGTACTTAATGATATTCATGGGCTTGAAAAGATAAAAGGTATCGGTAAAAAAACAGCCGAACGATTGGTGCTTGAGCTAAAAGATAAATTGGCTAAACAACCGTTCGATTTAAATATTTCTCCTTTGAAACACAATACATTGCATAGTGATGCGTTAAATGCCCTGATGGCTCTGGGAATAGCCCGGAATACCGCCGATCAGGCAATCCAAAGGGTCACACAATCAGACCCTTCATTAACCTCCCTTGAGGATGTTATCAAGAAAGCTTTAAAAACTCTGTAAGCCTATCGATTGACAATTTTTACCTAACTAATTCTGTTGAGAAAGTTTTGAGCCCTAAGTTAACCACCATATCCCGGACGCTGGTAGCAGCAGTCATTTTTGCTTTCATTACTGTCAAAGTAAATGCTTCGCCATTTCCATGGGTGAATTATATATATTTTCCTGGTGATACAATTCGTCCCACACAGCCTGATCGTTATGGCGATCCTTATAATTATCCCAATCGCAATCCATTTAATTTAAAGGATACAGGTTTTATAAAAAGAACTGTTGAATATGATCCTGTAACAAAACAATACTACATTATTGAAAAGGTCGGCGGTCAATATTACAGAACACCGATGTCATTTTCCATGAAAGAGTTTATGGATCTGAAAGGTAAGGAAGATGAAAAAGAATATTTCAAAACAAGAGCAAGTCTTCTCGCTAACCTTAATCGCAGAACTTATAAACCTAAACCCGATTTTGTAAGTGATTGGGTAAATAGAATTGTTGGTAATGGAAAAATTGAAATTAAGCCAACTGGTTTTGTTGCTCTTACTATGGGTTACCAGGGACAAACAATAAATAATCCAACGCTGCCAGAACGATCACGTAAAAATGGTGGGTTGGATTTTGATATGAACAGCCAGTTCCAGGTAGATGCAAAGATTGGCGATAAGCTTCAATTGCCGATCAATTATAATACACTTGCCAATTTCAACTTTGAGAACCAATTGAAATTGGATTACCAGGGAAAAGATGATGAAGTATTAAAACAATTCCAGGCTGGTAATACAAGTTTTACATCCAAAGGAACTTTGATCCCCGGTGCACAATCTCTGTTTGGTTTAAAAACACAATTACAATTCGGAAAACTTTTTGTTACTACCGTATTTGCCAATCAGCGTTCGCAACGCCAAACATTGGGATTACAGGGAGGTTCTTCAACACAGGCGTTTACTTATAAGGCTGATGAATATGAAGAGAATCGTCACTTCCTGATGGCAAAATATTTTAGAGATAATTATAATAACGCAATGAAGGATCTTCCGATTGTAAATTCTCTTGTACAGATCCTTCGTGTAGAAGTTTGGGTAACAAACAGAACCGGTGCAACAACTGATACAAGAGATGTTGTTGCATTAATGGATCTGGGTGAAGGTCAGCCTTACGGTCCATGGGGTGGGTTGGGAAATGTACCTCCGAGAAATGATGCAAATACACTTTACTCATCATTATTAAGTACACCCGGAGCAAGAAGTTCTTCATCAGTTACGAGTGTATTATCAGGAGCAGGGCTTCAACCTGTACAGGATTTTGAAAAAACATTTGCCCGCAAACTTCTGCCCCAGGATTATTATTTTAATCCGCAGGTTGGTTTTATTTCATTAAATCAGCAATTGCAACCTGATGAAGTATTAGGTGTCGCATTTCAATATACTTATAACGGAAAAGTATACCAGGTTGGTGAATTTTCTACTGATGTTCCACCGGACTCAAGTGGTACATCAACCCCTGTTCTATATTTAAAACTATTAAAAGCAACATCACAACGTACTAATCTTCCAATTTGGGAACTGATGATGAAGAACGTTTACTCCGTTGGATTTGGTCAACTTGAACGTTCAGATTTTAAATTGGATGTTTTGTATGAAGAACCAAGCCTTGGTGAAAAAAGGTATTTACCACCAGTTGATGTAACTGATCCCTACAAAGGACAGCCACTGATCTCTTTATTAAATCTTGATCGGTTAAATAATCAAAATGACCCGCAACCTGATGGAGTATTTGACTTTGTTGAAGGCTTTACAGTTATTTCATCACTAAGCCGGATCATATTTCCTGTGCTTGAACCCTTCGGTAGGGATCTTGAATATGTTTATAAAGGACCGGATAGTCTACAGCAAAGAGAAAAATATCTTTTTTACCCGTTATATGATACGATTAAAGCGATCGCTCAAACTTATGCAAATCTTAATCGATTCAAATTTGTAGGAAAAAGTAAATCAGGTTTAGGAAATTCTGAATATCAACTTGGATTTAATATTCCCCGCGGATCAGTTACTGTATCAGCAGGCGGACAACAGCTTCGTGAGAATATAGATTATGAGATCAATTATGACCTTGGTTCTTTAAAAGTAATTAACCAGGCTATCATCAACGCTGGCATTCCTGTTAATATTCAATATGAGAACAATGCAACCTTTGGTTTGCAAAACAGGAGTTATTTCGCATTGCGGTTGGATTATCTTGCCAGTAAGAAACTTACTCTTGGAGCAACGATGGTAAGACTAAGTGAAAGACCTTTTTTTATCAAACAGAATTATGGCGATGACCCGATCCGCAATACGATGTATGGTGTCGATTTCGATTATCAAAATGAGATACCGCGACTTTCACGCTGGCTTGATAAACTTCCGTTCTATTCAACAAAAGCAATGTCAAGCATAAGGGCTTATGGCGAAGCAGCGTTTCTCGATCCTGGTCATGCCAAGCAGATAGGTAAAGGAAATGAAGGAGTGATCTATCTTGACGATTTCGAAGGTACACGCAGTAGCATCGATCTTCGGTTTCCGCTGATAAGTTGGACTTTGTCCTCAACTCCTCAAAAGGCGCAGGATGCAAACGGAAACATTTTATTCCCTGAAGCACAGCTTAATAATAATCTTGCTTATGGATATAACCGCGCCAAGCTTGCCTGGTACAATATTGAACAAGTATTACAGGAGTTAAACAATTCAAATAACCCATTAAAGGGAAATGCGGATGAATTATCAAAACCTGAAACAAGACAGGTTTATTCAAATGAAATTTTTCCCAACAAAACAACTGATTTTGGACAATCGCTTATTACCACATTTGACCTTGCATTTTATCCAAAACAAAAAGGACCTTACAATTTTGAATTCAGGAACACCCGGATAAATTCAAATGGAAATTTATTAAATCCAAAGGAGGCATGGGGTGGTTTAATGCGTAATCTTGACCAAACAGATTTTGAAACTGGCAATATTGAATTTATAGAATTTTGGTTGCAGGATCCTTTTGTGAACAAACCGACAAGTACAGGGGGGCAGCTATATTTTAATCTTGGAAATATATCTGAAGATGTTTTAAAAGATGGCAGACGGTCTTATGAAAATGGTTTGCCAACATTAAAGAATCCTGCCATACCTGTAGACACGAATTCTGTTTGGGGTCGTGTACCATCCAATCCAATTCAAGTTACTAATGCTTTCAGCAACGATCCGGATGATCGCCCTTACCAGGATGTGGGCTATGATGGCCTGACCGATTCTTTGGAAAGAACTAAACGGGCATCCTATTTAGCAAATCTCCAAACAAATTTTGGAACCAATTCTCCAATTTATACAAAAGCAGTTTTAGATCCATCAGATGATAATTTTAGAAACTATCGTGATCCTCTTTATGATCAGCAACAGACCGGAATTTTAGGCAGGTATAAAGAGGTAAATAGCCCTCATGGCAATTCACCTATATCTGATAACAATACAGAATTTATTAATGCATTTACATTGTATCCTGACCAGGAAGAATTGAATCGTGACAATACTTTGAATGAAGTAGAAGAATATTTTCAATACAGGATCGACCTAAAGCCATTCATGACGGTAGGCAATGAATTTATCACTGATAAAAGAGAAGTGGTAGTTACACCTGTAAATGGACAAACAAGAAGAGAGAATTGGTATTTATTCAGGATACCTGTTACTCAATTTCAAAATAAGGTTGGAAATATTCCTGATTTTAAATCGATCCGTTTCATTCGTATGTTCCTTACCGGTTTTGAGGATTCAGTGGTTTGTCGTTTTGCAAAACTTGAATTGATACGCAATCAATGGCGTCGCTTTTCTTATGAAGTAGATACGACAGGTGTATTCAAAAAATTACCAGCTAATGACCCTGTGAAAGTGGATGTATTGGCTGTTAACGTTGAAGAGAATGATGAAAGACAACCTATACCTTACAAGGAGCCACCCGGTATCGAAAGACAACAACAACTTAGTAATAACAATGTTCCTTTATTATTAAATGAGCAATCATTAAGTCTTAAGTTCAATAATCTTACTCAAAAAGAAAGCAGGGGTGTATTTAAAACTATAAGTTATGATCTTCGGCAGTATGGTAAGCTCGATATGTTTATACATGCTGAAGAAGTGCTATACCAGGGATTCATAAAGGATAAGGATCTGAATGCGGTAATACGCATCGGGAATGATTTTGTTAGTAATTATTATGAAATAAGAGTGCCTTTAAAAATTACGCCATGGGGTACTACCGATTCATTGGGTATTTGGCCTGAAATAAACAATCTTGCTCTTGATCTGCAGGAATTAGTTCGCTTAAAAACAAGGAGAAACCGGGCTATGGTTACGCCGGCTCAATATTATAGTGAAACAATTGGTGATAGAAAATTTGCAATTATAGGAAATCCAAATCTTGGTGAAGTAAAAGGTATTTTTCTTGGTATCGAAAATTTAAAATTCGAACCTATAACGGCAGAAATATGGTTTAATGAATTACGACTTTCACATCTTGATGAAAATGGTGGATGGGCAGCTATTGGAAGGCTGGATATCGTTGGAGCTGATCTTCTCAACATAAATGCAACTGTTGGTGCCAGGAGCACCGGCTTTGGTACGCTGGAACAAAAGGTAAACGAACGCAGTCGCGAAGACTATGCACAGTTCGATATATCTGCCAACATTGATGCGGGTAAATTACTTCCGCGAAATTTCGGAATGCAGATCCCGATCTATGCAGGCATTAGTCATAATAGTGCCACACCTGAATACGATCCTTATGACCTGGATATAAGACTCAAGGATAAATTGAAAGCGAGTCCGAAAGAAGATCAGGATTCGATAAAGAGAGCGGCTGTTGATGAAACAACGATCAAAACAATAACACTGACCAATGTAAAGAAATTAAAACTTAATAATAAACAACCGCGGTTCTGGGATATTTCGAATCTTGATTTTAATTATTCTTTTACAAAGATCAATAGAAAAAATCCATTGATCGATCTTGATGAAATAAAAAGGACCCGTGGCGCCATCAGTTATAATTATGCTCCACGACCAAGATATTTCGAGCCATTCAAAAATTTAATAAAATCAAATTCGAAATGGTTGTCGTTTATAAAAGATTTTAATTTGAATTACAGCCCCACGCAAATTTCCTTTAGGGCAGATGTGTTCAGGCAGTTTGGGGCGTTGCAACCCAAGAATGTAGGAGGCGGCCCTTATAAAATTCCTGAGAGCTATGATAAATATTTCACTTTTGATCGTTACTATATTGTTCGGTGGGATCTGACTAAATCAATAAGCCTGGATTACAATGCTATTAATTATGCAAGAGTAGATGAACCTGTTGGCCGTATTGATACGAAAGAGAAAAAAGAGACAGTAAGAAAAAATTTCTTTGATGGCGGAAGAAATACTCGTTTTCACCAGGACGCAACATTTACATATAATTTCCCGACCATTAAATTCCCGCTTATTGACTGGACTTCTTTAAGGGCGAGTTATAAAGCAGATTATGATTGGATCGGCACATCCCTACTTGCAAAAGATCTTGGTAACATAATTACAAACGGGAAAACAATGAATTTAAATGCTGATCTTGGTTTTGAACAACTGTATAACAAATCGAGATTTTTAAGAGCAGTTTATTCAAATGCACCACCGGCAAACACCCAGCAAAATAATAACCCTCCGCCAAATAGTAAGACAGTAAATAAAACTGCGAAAACTGATTCGCTTACAAAAAAGGAAGCAAGAAAACTCAGAAAACTTCAACGTAAAGAGGCAAGAAAATTAAGAAAAGCACAGAGACAGAATTCCTTACCAACTGTAAATGGAATAGTAAAGGGTGCTGCTAAAGTGGTTACTTCTTTAAAGAGAGTAGGAATTCAATACACAGAAACGGCCGGAACCTCGTTGCCCGGTTATCTTGACAGCACAAGATTTTTAGGACAGAACTGGAAAAGCATGCAGCCGGGCTTTGATTTTATTTTAGGTTATCAGCCTGATACAAATTGGTTAAACCAGAAAGGAATGGAAGGGGTTTTAACTAAAGATCCGCGTTTCAATGCATTGTTTCTACAACGTTACGATCAACGGTTAAATCTTTCAGCATTGGTTTCACCTGTAAGAGATCTTACTATTGATATTAATATGGATAAAACTTTTACTAAAAACTATTCTGAATTATTTAAAGATACCAGTGCTAACCTTACAGAAGGATTTAAGCGACTGAATCCTTATTCACTTGGTAGTTTTAGTATCAGTTATATTTCTTATCAAACATTATTTAAGAAGTTTGATCCGAATCTTGTATCCGAAACATTCAGACAATTTGAAAACAACAGGATCATTATTTCCGAAAAGCTTGGCAAAGAAAATCCATATAATACAACCCCAACACCTGGCCCTGATGGTTATTACCAGGGTTATGGCAGGTATGCACAAGATGTAATTATTCCTGCATTTATTTCTGCATATACTAACAAAGATCCTTTAAGTATTTCGTTGGTGAAGAATTCAAATCCGAAAACCAGTTCAAATCCATTCAGCGGTTTAAAAGCAAAGCCAAACTGGAATATTACGTACAATGCAACTGGCATAAAAGGTCTTGAAAAGACATTTACCAATCTGATGTTTCGTCATGGATACCGCAGCACATTAAGTATGAATAGTTATAATTCAGCCTTATTCTTCCAGGATCCTTTCAGCTATGGATACCCATCTTTTATTGACCCGCTTACGAAGAATTTTGTTCCTTATTTCTTTGTTCCTAATATTACGATCATGGAAGAATTCAGCCCGTTGGTCGGAGTTGATATGACATTTACCAACAGGCTTACTGCAAGGATGGAATATCGAAAAACAAGACAATTAAGTTTGAGTCTTATTGATTACCAATTGGCGGAAAATCATTCAACAGAATTAACGATTGGTGCCGACTGGATAGTTAGAGGTGTGCCACTAATCAAAAAGATAGGTAAGCTGAAATTGGATAATGATATTACGTTCAAGTTTGATTTCAGTATTCGGGACGATGCTACTGCAAATAGCAAACTGGATCAGAATACATCTTTCGGTACAGCCGGACAAAAGGTGATCAATATTAATCCAACGATAGATTATGTTGTTAATAGCCGTATAAGAGCCACATTCTATTTCCAGCAGCAAAGGACAATTCCTAAGATCGCCACTACTGCGCCGATCACAAATACAAGAGCAGGTGTACAATTGACACTTTCATTGGCTCAGTAAACCTGGAACCATGATTTGTAGGATTAGAAACTGATCAAGAGGAAATCTGGAAGTAATTCTTTTGCTAAATGATCTATGAATGATTAAACACAAAGAATAACACAGCTAGATTATCACTATAGGAGAAATTGAGTAGTGGGTTAAAAACCGGGAGACGATCTTCAATCGAAAGGAATCATGGATAGTGGATTTGGTACACCGCTAATTTCCTAATAATCCTAACTAAAATCTTGTAAATCGGGATTCTTACTTCACCTTCTTAAACATCATCACATAACCACAGAGATTCTTCTTCTTTTGTTTGTTTACTTGTACAGGTTTCATCATGTGGAATTCGGAGAACTGTGGTTGATAATTGTAAGAGATTATGTTACCATCAATATCACCCCATTTTTTTTGTTTGAAGACAACTTGCTTTTCATTCCAGTCGAACATGCGAACTTCATAAAGACGGCTGGTATAGTCACCAATAAAAACAAACTGATAAAGACTTCCTTGTGTTAATGGAACGATCACCGGCATTTCAAATTCACTTTCCATGGTGATTGAAGCTTCTTTTAACAGCACAAATCCATCATCAGAATATAATTTTTTGAGACTGTCAACCTGGTGTGTAATCAGCTGATCGCTGCAAGATTGTAATCTGATCACATTTGATTGTGAATTGGCAGAGAGGATACTCAACGTTAGTGTAAGCAAAACCAGGTAGGGCTTTTTCATAAGGGTTCTTAACAGGTATTGAAATGATAACGACATAAAAGTAGATTCTATTACCCTGTGTTCTAAATTTTTAATTAATAATATTCACGACCTGGTACAAATTCCACGATGAACTACGTAAGTTTAAAAAGATGGACAGGGAAAAGCAACAAGTACTTAATTAAGGAGGTGGGACCTATAATCGTAAATCTACGAAATTGATTTAACTAGCTGAAAAAATGTTGAGGGCAGTCAAACTTATTTGCGATTAAAGTAAATCGCATTTGCCTGCTGGGTGCAGGTCAATACAAGATCATTTATACAAACATGCGGAGGCAATGTAGTACAATAATAGATCACATCGGCCACATCTTCTGCATTAAGAGGAGTAAGGCCATCATATATTTTTTTTGCAGTGGTTTCATCACCCTTAAATCGAACAAGTGAAAACTCTGTTTCTGCAGCACCTGGATGTATAGCTGTAACCTTAATTCCATGTCTTAAGAGATCGACCCGCATCGATTGTGAAAGAATATCAACTGCCGCTTTGGTGGCGCAATAAACATTTCCTTTTTCATAAACCTCTCTTGCTACCGAACCCAAATTAATAATATGAGGGGATGAACTTTTTTTAATAAAAGGTATTAATGCTTTTGTTGAATAAATTAATCCTTTCACATTCGTGTCGATCATCGTGTCCCAATCATCTATATCTGCTTCATCAAAATAATCTCTGCCAAGCGCAAGACCAGCATTATTTATCAAAATATCTATATGCTGCCATTCACCAGGAATATTTTTAACTGCTTCAAATACTTCATTCCTGTTTCTTACGTCAAAAACAGAAACGAGAATTGCTGTATTGTATTTTTTTTCAAGATGTTCTTTTAATTCAAGAAGTTTATCCTCGCGGCGTCCATTAATAATTACATCATAACCATGACATGCAAATTTTTCCGCACATGCTTTTCCAAATCCTGATGACGCCCCGGTAATAAAAACAATTTTAGACATAGAATGATCGCTGAAATAAGAGTATGAAGAAAGAAGGCGAAGATAATATAAGTGGCACTTACCTGATTAACGTTGAAGTTCCTTTTTGGAAAATTGGTTTACCTGTATAGTCAACCGCTTTTACGGTCCAAACAAAAGTATTCGTTGTTTGAGGTTTGCCGCCGATCAGGCCATCCCATCCCTTGCCATTTATTGTGGTAGTGAAAACAAGCTGACCCCAACGATTATACACGCTGAAATATTCAATACGCTCAACCCCTACGGCAATAGGTTTTAAAACATCATTTAATCCGTCACCATTAGGAGTAAAGCCGGTAGGAACAAATATCTGAGGATTGGTGCGAAAGATCTTTACAAGTATAGATGCGGAATCAAGACAACCTATAAGGTCGGTTACATAAACTTTATAACGAATGCTGTCTATACTGGAATTTATCTTAGCAACTGGATTTGAAATAGAAGTATTATTTAAATAAGCAGGTGGTGTCCATACATAATTCTCACCGCCGCTGGCATTTAATTGTAAGGGTTGTCCGAAAACTATCATCGTGTCTTTGCCTGCAGATGCTTGCACTCTTGGACGAACTGTTACTGTCACAGTATCATATCCTGGTTTGGGGCATCCTAAGGTATCTGTTGCTGTTAAAATATATTTTGTTGTCAAAGCAGGATGAGCAATCGGATTCAAAATATTTGGATTATTAAGAGAGCCTTGAGGTCTCCAATAAAAATTACTTGCTCTTACATCTCCATTTAATTGAACCGACGTGTTATAACAAATACTGACATCAGGCCCTGCGTTTACTGCTGGATATGGAGTAACAAAAACTCTCACATCATCTGTTGCGGAACAACCACCAATCCTCGCAGTGAGTTGGTATGTTCTAGCAACCGGGGGATTCGCAATTGGGTTAAGTATATTCGGATTATCGAGATCCAGAGTAGGAGCCCAGGAAAATTGTAATCCATTCGTGCTTGCACCTAATTGTACGCCATCACCTTTGCAGAAAGTAGTATCTGTTCTCGTAGCAAGTGTTACATGATCAACTACTCTTACTCTTATTGAGTCGTTATTAATGCAACCATTATCATCTAATTGCACTTTATACCACGTTGTTGTTTTGGGATAAACAAATGGATTGGCAGTATTTGCTGAAATGATATTATAATTCGGCGTCCATGAAAAAACACCTGAACCTGAAGCGCCTAATTGAAGTGTATCTACAATACATACAAGTGTATCACGGAAAGGAAGAGTAATAGGAGGTTTATCAATAATGGTGATATCTTTTTTTACTGTATCAACACATCCTTTACTGCTTTGCACAATTAATTGTGCACTCTTTGGGCCAACAGTTGGGTAACTAAAAACAGGGTTTCGCAAACGTGATGTGTCATTGCTCGCCGCTAACTCTCCAAAGTCCCATTGCCACCCACTTACTACGCCATAGGCTGTTGTAGTAGCATCGGTAAATGAAGTTGGTTTCGTAACACAAATACCCGATGAAACAAAATCGGGAAAGAAACCGGGATATAGACCGATCTGCATTGTTGCTGAATCAGAACATGGAGCACCCGGGTTAACAACGAGTTTTATAGTATATAACCCTGTATCAGGATAAGTAAATGAAGGTGCTTCGACGTTAGCTGTATCGGTTAAGGTGCCGTTGATACCAAAATCCCAATGCCAGGAGTAAATAAGTGAAGTTGGAGTTTGATTTGCAAAACCAACATTGAAATCGTCACAAAATACTGCTGACAGTGGTAATTGTGCGGCTACAAAATCACAATCTGCGACTTTTAAAATAAAATCTTTACGATGAGTATTAATGATGGCACCGTTTCTCCATTCGTTTACACAAACAGTAATAACATAAGATCCCGCACCGGGTGCAATGCCCGAAATTATCCCAGTAGTTGGATTAATGGTGACTGCCGGACCCATTGGTGAGGATGAACTATAACCACTAGCATAAGGAACGGAACTGTAAGGGGGAGGAGGTGGATTGGGTACAACCGGACTTCCTTCGGTGCCACCGGAATATGCATCACAAAATTCATAAGTTAATACATCACCGTCAGGATCAGATGCGCTGAAGTCAAGTGTAAAATTCCTGTTTTGACAAACCAGCGCAGTATCTCTTAAATAAAATTGAGGACTTGAATTATGATTGCTAGTCATGCTTCCTAAAGTACTACTGCCAGCTATACTCCCTACATACGTTGCACCTACTCCAATAGCCACACCTATGTTAGTAATATTATCTACGCGGCAACATCTTTGAAATGTTATCCAATACCCCAGTTGATTATTGGAAAGGGTCACCGTCAAATAATAAAAGCCCACCTGGTAACACACTTGCGGAGGATTTATGATGCAAGCAATATTTCCACCTTTCTGTATTTGCTGGACATGGTCAAGATTCACAGCAAATGGGGATCCACTAACTGCGCCGTTTGAAAGTTTATCAAATATTCCAATGTTTACAGTAGGATCAAGTGTTGCTCCGCCTGAAAAACAATCTCTGAAAAGTTTAAGTGTGATTTTATAAGTACTGGTTCCCGGTGTTCCACCCGGGCCGATGTATTCATAAAATATTTCACCCCCGGTAATATGACGGGCGAATGAAGGAACTACGCAACAGATAAAAAATATAACCAATAACTTTTTCATGCCGGATATGGTTCGTATGTTCTTTACAGTAAGCTCTTTTCGGGATCGAACAATAACTAAGCTCGAAGGATTGTTTCCACCGGGCCGGAATCGGGTTTAAAAGTACAAAAATTAAATTGCATATCTAATTGCAAACAAGGTTGCTAATTCGTTAAAAGACCTTGATAAATAAACGAATGCTGCACAATAAAGTTGTAATAAAAAAAGAAAAACTCTGCTGCAAAGAGGGTTTTATAAAAAGTTATTTCCACCTTGTCACCTGGCAAGCAGCACAGTTCCCTTTTTGAAATGGACATTCCCAAGAATATCCGTTGCCTTTACCATCCAGATAAATGTACCTGTGTTTTGCTTAACCCCTTTAATTGTTCCATTCCATCCTTGACCATCGTCTAGTTTATGGCTATAAAGTAAACCGCCCCAGCGATTATAAACGCTGAAATAATCTATTGTTTTCATTCCAACATAAATTGGTCTGAATACATCATTACGTCCATCGCCATTTGGCGTAAATCCTGTTGGCACAAAAATTTCTGGGCCAGTTTTAAACACATGTAATGAAATGCTTGCTGTATCAAAACAACCTGCCTGGTCTTTAACAGTAACCATATAGGTTACAAATTCCTGGTTACCATCCAGCATAGCTATTGGCCCTTGTATGTTCGGATTATTCAATCCTGTTGCAGGTGACCATTGATAATTTACACCGCCGGTTGCTTTTAACTGAAACGGAAGGCTCGCAATGATAGAGCTATCATTTCCTGCGAATGCATTTACTTTGGGCAAGACAGTTACTGTAACAGTATCATAAGAAGGTTTCGGACAACCCGAAGATATATCAGTTGCTGCTAATATATATGAAGTAGTTGCTGCTGGAGAGGCAATAGGGTTCAGCACAGTAGCATCACTTAAGCTCGATGTATTAGACCATGTAAACGCTGTTCCATTTGTTTGCGCATTCAATTGTGTTGTTGATTGATAACAAATATCAACATCATTACCTGCATTTACTATTGGTTTTGGTATTACTGTTATAACTACACTTTCAGTTGTATTACATCCACCGATCCTTGATGTAATTTGATAGGTTGTTGTGCTAGTAGGGGTAGCGATCGGATTTAAAATATTGGGATTGCTTAATGACGGATCCGGCGACCATGCATATTGTAATCCGTCCGTATTTGCAAAAAGTTGAACAGGATCGGTTGCACATATAGAAGTGTCATTACTTGTGCTGAGATTAACACGACTAACAACTCTTACTCTTACGGAATCAATATTGCGACAACCATTTTCATTAAATTCAACAGTGTACCATGTGGTTGTTTTTGGAAAAACGAATGGCGTCGCTGATGTTGAATTTAAAATATTGTAATTCGGGGTCCAGGAAATGGCACCGCTTCCACTTGTGCTTAATTGTATAGTATCTACATTACAGATAAGTGTATCACGAAATGCCATCAGGATCGGAGGTTTGTCAATAACAGTTACAGGTTTATAAATAGTATCACGGCAGCCTTTAGTACTGCGAACAATAAACTCAGCAGTATAGCTTCCAATATTTAAATAGGTGTATTGTGGACTTTGCAGTCGGGAAGTATCACTTAAAATAGAAGCAACACCAAAATCATATCGCCAGAAATTGACACTACCATAGGTGGCAATCGTTCGGTCGGTGAATTGAATCGGAACATTCATACATATACCCGTAATATCAAAATCCGGAAAGAAGCCAGGATAGACTTTAACCTGTGCAGTAGTTGAATCAGAACATGGCTGGTTTCTGTTGGCAACCACTTTTACCGTATATATTCCTGTATCCGGGTATGTATAACTAGGAATGTTTGAACGTGAAGTATCAGCAAGTGTTGCCAGATCTCCAAAATCCCAGAAATAATTATTGATCAGGGCACTTGGAGAAAGATTAGAAAATGTCATGGTTAGATTATTACAATTAATATAACCAGCAGGCTCAAGTGTTACTGTCGCTACATCGCAATCGGCAACTTTAATTTGAAGATCTTTCCTTTGCGTGGCAATCAGTTCTCCATTACGCCATTCTTTTACGCAAACTGTAACAACATAAATACCAGCTGCCGGAGCTATGCCTGATATCATCCCACTTGCGACATCGATCTTGACAGTGCTTCCCATAGGCGAAGCGCCACTGTACGGAAAATTATAAGAAAGAGCATTATAAGGTGGTGGCGCCGGCGGATTCGGAATTGTTCCGCCAGTGTTGGTATACGCCTCACAAAACTCATAAGTCAGTTTATCGTCATCAGGATCTTTAGCGCCAAAATTGTATGTAAAAGGATAACCAGCACAAATGATCACTGTATCTATACCTAAAAATTTTGCACTATTATTAACTGGTCCTGTTGGCTCTGAGAAATTGCCGGGTATTTCAGCGGTATACGTAGCGCCGAAATTAGAAGAAGGAGGAGAAATATTAGTTATACTACTTACCCTGCAGCATCGTGCCCATGCAATTGTATAACCAAATTGAGATGCAGGAAGAGAAAGAGAAAAAGTATATAGCCCAACCTGGTATGATACAAGGGGTGGATTAATTATACACGGACCAGGAGTAGCTGTTAATGTTGATAAACTATTTTGAGAAACTACCTGGGTATGAATAAGCGTATTTGAACCTTTAGCATATACTGCTATATTGATCGGATTATCTAAAGCGGTGCCGGATGTAAAATCCTTGAATAATTTTACTGTAACTGAATAAGTATAGATGCCTCCTGCCTGGCTTACAAACGTATACCACATTTCACCACCTACTATATGATTTGCATAAATAGATAAGGAGAGTAATATACCAATAATAAGACCCAGGAATTTTGTCTTCATTTCTCAGCTGACTTAGTTTTCATTTCCCCAGCAAAAATTCTTCTAATATCCGGTTGGCATTTTGTGTCTCTTCTATCATTCCCATATGGCCGGATTTTTTTAAGACATGAAAGTAAGATTTTTCAGGTAGATGGCATTGCTTGAGGATGTCGTTTAGCGGGACAGCATTATCGTATTCTCCCGCAATGAAAAGCACGGGATTTTTTGTGTTTTGGAGTATAGAAGTTCGGTCAGGCCGACTCATCATTGCTTCATAGTATGATATGAGTGCTTTAGATGTAAAATCTTTTAAGCTTTCTATAAGATCGTTTATGGAGTTTGGTATTTGTTCTTTGGAGTTTGGAGAAAAAAGGTTGGGCGTTGCTGTTTTTAAAAACTCAAAAGCTCCATGTTGTTTTATGAATTCAATTCCTTTTTTCCTTGTTTCTTTTTTTTCTTCTGTATCAGCAAAAGCAGAGGAATGAAAAAGACCAAAAGCATTTACATGGTTCCAATAACTTTCAACAAGAGCTAATGTGATATAGCCTCCCATACTATGACCGGTCACTGTACACTTGTCAATATTTTCTTCATGAATAATTGTGTGCAACACTTCGGCCATCCCTTCCATGCTCATATCATCGATCATTTCAGATCGACCACTTCCCGGAAGATCGGGAACGATAAGATGGTGTTTTCTTTTTAAATGTTCAACCTGCTTATCCCATACATTCCCATCTTCGCCAAAACCATGAACCAACATTACGGGATCACCAGCGCCATTGCTACGGTAAAATATTTTTTTGTCCTGGTATAAAATTGTTTTTTCCATTACTGGTTTCTTTTGCTTAAGAAAAAACTTCTTATTAAAATGATCCCAACTACAGGAAGTAAAGCTGTGTTGAATTGTTGGGGGAGAAAGAACCATGCCAGTAATAAGGCAATCGTATAAAAAAAGATAAAGCGGAAGTAACTATTAACCCATCGTTTTTTGCTGAACAACATAAATGCGACTGGTAAATGTGTTGGCAATGCCCATAAGATATTGAAATTATTTTTACACATAGCATGCTCTGTTCCAAACCACATGAATAAGATCAGTACACCAACCAAACCAACAATAACCAAGAAAAAGAAATCAAATATTTTGAGAAATAAATTCCATTTTTTGAAAACAAAAATGCTCAAGGCAGAGATCAATAAAAATAAGACCCCAAAAACAATAAAAGGGGTAATGCCAGTTTTTGTTTTGTAAGCATCAAAATAATTGAGCAGGATTTTTTTCTCACTGACGACAGGTTGCCCGTTCAATTTAGAACTATCAAATGCCATTAATAAATAATCAGGCAAGAACATTGCTTCCCGGTTTGTTACTTTCTTATCCATTGGATTTCCAAGGAGCATATCAATACCCAATTTGCTCCATTGCTGACCGCCCCTATTAAGATAGACATGTATTAAATTCCTGAATGTTGTACCAGGTTTTGGTAAAATATTTTTTGATTCAATTTGTTTGCCTGCTGCTTTTTCTAACATGTCACGAAGCCGGCTGGTGCAGTTGTCATAATTAAAGTCGTAGCGATACTCTCTGTTTTCTTCTTTTATATTTTCATATAGCGCTGCAAACAATTTTTGTTTTTCGTCACAAGAAATATTTATCACTTGTTCTGTCACTCCTCTTTTAAAAAAATCATATTCATCCATGAAGACATCCACGGAACTAGTATCTACATAGTAGAGTAACTTGCCTTTTATAAATTTTGTATAGAAGTCGGGGTCAAAATAATCGAAAGTGCCATAATTGAAAACAAGGTCAGTATTGTTGATGCTATCAACTACTCTTAATGCGCTGTGACCAAATGTTGAATAAAGCTCTGTGCCCGGTGTGCAAGTGAGCAAACTGATACGAATACCACAGCTATCTGTTTGTGCTGGTGAAAAGTAAAAAGTAAAAAGTAAAAATGTAAAAAGCAGTCGCTTCACTTAAGCTTGTTTTGGTAAAAATATAAGTTTTATTTTATGCAAAGTCGCAAAGAAATGCTAAGAACGAAAAGAGAAACTTTGTTATTTGCTGAATAGAGTTGCCAAAAGTACAAGAGTGCGACGCAAGGAACGATGATAGTAGTAATAGGGATGACTACATAAAAATAATAATCACATCATCGCATTACCAAATTTTCCACATTACTTCCTGCTATAATTTGGCGCTTCCCTTGTTACTTCCACATCATGCGGATGACTTTCTTTCATTCCTGCATTGGTTATTTTAATGAATGTTGCCTTCTTTAGATCATCAATACTACCTGCACCGCAATAACCCATACCTGCACGGAGACCGCCGGTGTATTGATAAACGATCTCTTTCAATGTGCCTTTGTATGCAACACGACCTTCAATTCCTTCGGGAACAAATTTCTTTACATCATCTTCGACATCCTGGAAATATCGATCGCTGCTTCCTGTGCTCATGGCGCCAAGTGAACCCATGCCGCGATACTCTTTGAATTTTCTTCCTTCATAAATAATTGTTTCACCCGGGCTTTCTTCAGTGCCCGCAAATACACTTCCCATCATTACACAATCAGCACCAGCTGCAAGAGCTTTCACCATATCACCTGTGTAGCGAATACCACCATCAGCGATCAGTGGGATGTTTTTTTGTTTGAGTTCGCGGTATG
>Ga0193738_1000499_pt1 | contig 19885 bp, 14 predicted proteins | sample L2a1metaG_FD_144927 | JGI IMG/M metagenome (GOLD analysis project Ga0193738, IMG submission 144927) | Soil microbial communities from a riparian zone of the East river system, Colorado, United States - L2a1 | ecosystem: Environmental > Terrestrial > Soil > Riparian zone | place: USA: East River...
ATTTCCGATGACTCGACAGGATTTGCTATATTGCCGACAGTTCGTTCTTTGCATCATAAACAATCATAGCCGTTGCTGGTTTCTCCCGATCGGGAGAATTAATAAGGAACCGTGTGTAAATCACGGGCTGTCGCGCAACTGTAATCCTGTCCCCCGACGAGTCGGAGGAAAAAGCTTTGTTCAATATGCCATTGTCTCAACCATTTGAGGCGAGAAGGCGGACAAGGTCAGGAAAGCCAGGAGACTTGCCACTAACGCATTGACATTGCTTTCGCGAAACTGAAGCATCTGTCAGGCATCGAATCGTTCGCGCCTTAATCCTGGTGGTGCGCACTCTTTTTATCCTGTCTAAATTCTATTTCGCGCAAGCATCGTTTAGCTGTTGAGCAACGAGCATTAAATTAATGTTCAACTTAACCAAGCAAACAAATGCTTACACACAATCTCGGCTACCCGCGAATTGGTAGTCAACGTGAATTGAAGAAGGCCAATGAAATCTATTGGTCCGGGAAATCAACCCTAAGAAACTTAGTGCAGGTTGGAAAAAATATCCGACAAGAAAACTGGGAGTTGCAAAAAAATGCCGGAATCGATCTGATCCCCTCTAATGACTTTTCATTCTACGATCAGGTACTGGATATGTCACTAACAGTCAACGCCGTCCCTGAACGTTATCATGAAGTGATCTTGAATAAGAACAATACTGAGTTGGATCTGTATTTTGCAATGGCGCGGGGCTACCAAAAAGACGGGTTGGATATAACGGCCATGGAAATGACAAAGTGGTTTGATACGAACTATCATTATATCGTACCCGAATTTCATAAGGACCAGCAATTCCGCTTGTTCTCAACCAAGATCATTGACGAATTCTACGAGGCAAAACAAATTGGAATTATCACAAAACCTGTTCTTATCGGCCCCGTTTCTTATTCGTTACTGGGCAAAGAAAAGGAATCAGTCTTTGAAAGAATTGATCTGATCGAGAATCTTCTGCCAGTATACATTGAGGTGTTAAAAAAACTGGACCAGTTGGATGTGCAATGGGTTCAGTTCGATGAACCATTCTTGGCACTCGATCTAAATGAAAAAGAAAAAAAGGCGTTTACTTATGTGTATTCGGAAATAAAAAAAGAATTCCCTGCTATCAAAACTATTGTCGCCACGTACTTCGAGGGGCTTCGCGATAACGTAAGATTAGCATGTTCCTTACCGGTGTGTTGTTTGCATATTGATTTGGTCCGGGCGCCACAACAAATAGATGATCTTTTAACCAGCTTGCCGGATCAGATGTCATTGTCATTGGGCGTGGTCGATGGACGCAATATCTGGATCAACGACTATTCAAAATCCCTTGTTAGTATCAATAAAGCAATAGAAAAGTTGGGAGAAAAAAGAGTCATGATCGCTGCCTCGTGTTCTCTTATTCATTCCCCCTGTGACCTTGAGCTGGAGACGAATGAAAAGGCTCTGCTTCCGGAAATCAAAAAATGGATGTCGTTTGCCAAACAAAAATTAGGCGAGATTGGCGACCTGAAGAATCTTGCAGTTTCAAACAACTTAAATTCATCAGCCTACGTCACGAACCAGAAAGCTATTGAAAGGAGAAGGATTTCTACACTGATTCACAATCCTGATGTAAAGAAACGTGTGGATACTATTACAGACTCGGATGCAGAAAGACAGAATACCTTTAAATTCCGAAAACAAAAGCAGCAAGACGCCCTTGGTTTACCAATGTTTCCGACAACAACGATTGGATCATTTCCCCAGACCGCGGAAGTAAGAACATGGCGAGCGAAGCTGAAAAAGGGAGAGTTGACACAACAACAATACGATGATGCGATAAGGTCTGAAACAACTAAGGCCATTCGGTGGCAGGAAGAGATCGGCATCGATGTACTGGTCCACGGTGAGTTCGAACGCAATGACATGGTCGAATACTTCGGTGAGCAACTGGCAGGATATGTTTTTTCAAAAAACGGCTGGGTGCAAAGTTATGGATCACGTTGCGTAAAGCCTCCCATCATTTTCGGTGACGTATCAAGACCAAATCCTATGACGGTGTACTGGACAAAATTCGCACAGTCCATTTCAAAGGCTCCAGTGAAAGGAATGCTTACCGGACCCGTCACCATATTGCAATGGTCTTTTGTCCGCGATGATCAGCCACGAAAGGACACGACTTTTCAAATAGCACTTGCTATCCGTGACGAGGTTCTTGATCTTGAACGAGCAGGTATAAAAATAATCCAGATAGATGAGCCAGCGATAAGGGAAGGTTTACCTCTTCGAAAGGCCGATTGGCAGAACTATCTGGATTGGGCAGTGAAAGCTTTCAGGATCTCGGTCAGTGGTGTGCGCGACGAAACGCAAATACACACCCATATGTGTTATTCGGAATTTAACGATATCATTCAAAATATCGCAGATATGGATGCGGATGTTATCACGATCGAATGCTCGCGTTCGCAAATGGAATTGCTGGATTCCTTTGCCGACTTCAATTATCCGAACGATATTGGTCCAGGTGTCTATGATATACATTCACCCCGAGTGCCTTCCAGGAACGAAATGGTATCGCTAATGAATAAGGCCCGGAATGTTGTTCCGGTTGCCCAACTGTGGGTGAATCCCGATTGTGGTTTAAAGACGCGAGGATGGGATGAAACAAAAAAAGCCCTGATTGAGATGGTATCGGCTGCAAAGGAGTTGCGTCAGTTAGTACGGGAGACAGTCCCACATAATTAGACTAAGCAGATTTCATTGCGATGTGTTTACATGAGTATAATTACTGTCCCCGCTGCAACGCACAGATAGAATGCAAAGTAGGATCAATCCTACTTTGCCAGTGTGCGGCAGTTGAACTGAGTGATCCTGAAAGGGATTATATTAAGAATATGTATGACGACTGTCTATGTGCAAAATGTATGGCCCAACTGAGGGTGGAATTTCACAATAGAAAATTATTGATCGCCTTAGAAAGGCTTATGCGGAAATAGCTCCAAAACCTATTAACATGACTATTGAAGAAAGAATTACCAACTCGACCACACGAATATTCAAAGCAGTTTTTCCCAACACCACTAATCATTACGACACGTTGTTCGGAGGCACCGCGATGCTCTTAATGGACGAGGTCGCCTTTATCACTGCCACGCGATTTTCCAGGAAGCGTGTTGTAACCGTTTCATCTGACAAGATCGATTTCACCAAGCCAATTCCTGCCGGCACTATTATCGAACTAGTCGGAAATGTCACGTATGTTGGCAACACGAGCGTCAAGGTTAAAGTTGAGATCTTTGTTGAAGAGATGTACTCCGAGGCACGTGAGAAGGCCATCAGCGGGAGTTTTACGTTTGTCGCAATCGATGAAAGCAAGAGCAAGATTTCAATAAGGTGACCCTGTAGCGATCCAACTTATAACCTTTTACTGTCATTCGCACGCCCTGGTGATTGAAGTAGATGGTCCCGTGCACGACAATAGCGAAGCAAAATTTAATGATAGCGTGCGCTCGAAAGCTATTGAAAAATTTAACATCGAAGTCATGCGATTTACAAACTTAACTTTCTCTCATTTCGAAGACATTCCCCTGAAGGGGCTAGGGGGTGACTTTCCCCTGAAGGGGGCCAGGGGGTACCCTGATCGGTTTCGGAAAAACCTCGCCCGCATATGAACATCTTATAATGTTGAACTCGCACCTACGCAGTCATAACGGCTTAAATGAGTTTTGGCACAATTATTATTCCTTCTTTTAGAAAATATTATTCGACTCGATGAAAAAGTATCATTTGGGAGAGTTTGAAGAGATCGTACTTCTGACCGTCGCGATCCTTCATAAAGGTGCTTATGGTGTGGGCATCAAAGAGGAAATTGAATTACGACTGGCCCGTGACGTCAGCATGGGTGCACTACATGCTGCCCTGCTGCGGTTGGAGAAAAAGGGATACATCAAGTCATTCCTGGGCGAAGGCACAGAAGATCGTGCCGGCCGACCGCGACGCTATTTTCAAATGACTGCCCTCGGAAAAAAGGCGTTGGAATATTCACGGCATACAAGAGACGAACTTTGGAAGGCAATCCCGAAGATCTCATTGGAGCTGAAGATCATAGGCAGTTGATCCATGGACGAAACAAAGCCATACCCACCAAAACTCTTTCTTCGCTTCTTTCGAGGGTATTGCCATCCACGGCTGATAGATGACATCGAAGGAGACCTGATAGAAATATACCGAAAGCGAGTACTGAAGAAAGGAAAGAGAAACGCAGACATCAGGTTTATAATCGATGTACTGCTGCTCTTCAGACCTGGCATTATCAGGCCTGCTGAAGGATATCAAAATTTAACCAACTACGGTATGTATAAAAGTTATTTGAAGATCGGGTGGAGAAATCTTGTGAAGAACAAAGGATACTCATTCATCAACATAATGGGTCTCGCTATCGGCCTTGCCGTAGGGTTTTTAATCTATCAATATATTCAGGTGGAATTAAGTTATGACCGATTTCACGCAAATGCACATAGGATTTACCGTCTGCCGATATCGTATTCTGGAAGTTTTTCATCGCTTAGACCTTCAGCAACTACGCATCCTGCTATGGGACCGATGCTCAAGGCCGACCTTCCGGAAGTTCAGGATTTTGCCAGGCTTGTGCGTGCGTCATTATTCATTCCGGCAGCGACAGTTTCGTACACAAAAGGAGATGGCGCACCTATCATCTTCAATGAAGAAAGAGTTTACCTTGCTGATCCGTCATTCCTGACGGTGTTCTCTTTTCCTCTGACAGATGGTGATGTAAAAACTGCACTGAGTGAACCTAAGTCCATCGTCATTACAGCACGCATAGCAGAAAAGTATTTTGGTTCTGACGATGCGTTGGGAAAGATACTGCAACTAAATCAGCAGGATTTCAAGGTCACGGGTGTATTGGCCAATATTCCTGTGAACTCGCACCTTCAGTTCGATATCCTCTTATCATTCTCAACATTGGGCGACAAGTGGGGTTATGACAATTGGGCCTGGCCGGAATTTTATAATTATATTTTGCTAGCACCTGGAACTGATCCCAAAACCGTAGAAGCAAAATTGCCGGGCTTCATGAAAAAGTACCTGAGCAAAATTTGGGAAGAACATAAGTTCGAATCCAGCACCTATCTGCAACCGATAACGGACATCCATCTAAAATCAGACCTGGGTCTTGAGCAGGATATCAATGGCAGTGAACGCACCGTTTACTTTCTGACCCTACTTTCATTGTTTGTATTGGTTATTGCCTGGATAAACTATGTGAATCTTTCCACGGCAAAGTCCCTCGAGCGCTCGAAGGAGGTTGGGCTGCGGAAAGTTTCAGGCGCGACGAAACGACAGCTGATTACCCAGTTTTTCTTCGATGCCTTGCTTGTGAATGTGTTCGCCATTTTGTTTGCTGGAATCTTGCTCACCTTCGGCATTCCATATTTTGAGACTATCGTAGGCAAAGACATTTCCAGTGTATTGCAAACTTCTGGGACATGGTATAGTTTTTCATTCTGGGGAATTGTGCTTGCTGCGCTCTCCACCGGTATTTTGATCGTTGGAATTTATCCGGCATTACTACTATCCAACTTTAATCCAGCTTTGGTATTAAAAGGCAAGTTTTATAAATCCCGTTCAGGAATTGTACTTCGCAAAGGTTTGGTTGTCTTTCAATATGTACTTTCCATTTTTCTTATTGCAGGCACGATAACGATCTCCAGACAACTGAACTTTATGCAGAAAGCTGACCTCGGTTACGATAAAGAACAGGTGCTGGTATTACGATCAGCGGCTATAAACGACGATTCAACTTACTCCAGTCAGATTGCATATTTCAAGAATAAGATATTGCAACTTCAGGCAGTGGAGCAAGTGACGGCGTCAGGTGAGATTCCTGGTCGAGCGATCGCAGGAAGAAATACAATTCGCAAAGCAGCTGACGATCCACAAAACGGACTGATTACCTATCACTTCAGTGTAGACGATCAAACTATTTCCACTTTCGGCATGAGCATGGCGGCGGGCAGGGATCTGGGCGAAAATGATAAATTCATTTCTTATTCAGAAAACGAAAGGGAGCTGACGGCTGACGGATACTATGTCGGTGGAGGCCAGAACAAAATAATGATCAACGAATACCTTGCCTTCCAACTTGGATTTCAGACCCCTCAGGATGCAGTTGGCCAAAACATTAAGATCAGATTGGGCCAGGGGGAATATCCTGCAGAAGTCGTCGGCGTGGTTAAGAATCATCACCAGGTTTCGCTTAAGGAAAATTATGAACCAATCGCCTACTATTATCCCCGTGAGGGATGGTGCAGTTTCTTTTCCGTGCGCATTAAGCCAGCGGGACTTACTCAAAACATCAACGCAATAAAAGATATTTACTCGGATGCTTTCCCCGGCAACGCTTTTGAGTATTTTTTCCTCGACGATCACTTTAATAACCAGTACAAGAGTGACCAGCAATTCGGTACCATATTTGGAATATTCACCGCGCTGGCAATTGTGATTGGATGTTTAGGGTTGTTAGGACTCGGCCTGTTTGCAGTAACCCAGCGAACCAAAGAAATAGGGATTCGCAAAGTCCTTGGTGCTTCTGCTCCCAGTATTCTCATGCTGTTTTCAAAGGATTCAGCCCTACTCGTGATCGTATCCTATATCATTTCAATACCACTGATTTATTTAGGCACCCAGAACTGGCTGAATAACTTTGCTTTTCACATTGGATTGGGATGGCAAATGTTCGTGCTTCCTCCCCTGCTTCTCCTGGCAATTTCTGTGGCATCAATAGTATTTGTGAGTTTAAGGGCGGCCCTGATGAATCCGGTGATTTCATTGAGGCATGAGTGAAAGCAACCATGCAGGAAACAAAACCTTACCCACCAAAACTTTTTCTTCGCTTCTTTCGACGGTATTGCCATCCACGAATCATGGATGATATCGAAGGAGACCTGATAGAAGTATATCGAAAGCGCATACGGAAAAATGGAAAACGAAACGCAGACATCAGGTTTATCATCGATGTGTTACTGCTCTTCAGACCGGGCATTATTAAACCGGTAGACGGATATCAAAATTTAACCAACTACGGTATGTATAAAAGCTATTTCAAAATAGGCTGGAGGAATCTTGTAAAGAACAAAGGATACTCGTTCATCAACATCGGTGGCCTGGCAATGGGTATGGCTGTGGCCATGTTCATTGGGTTATGGATCTATGATGAATTGGAATTCAATATGTATCATAAGAATTATGACAGCATCGCGCGGGTCATGAGAAATCTCAATATGAATGGGGAAACTTTATCGACCCCAATCTTGCCGAATGCCCTCGGCGATGAGTTGAGAACCAAATACGGAAATCATTTCAAACACGTGGTGATGACGGCTTTGGCTCATGACCATATCGTTTCAGCAGGGGAAACAAAATTATCGCTGCGTGGCGGGTTCATCGAAACTGCCGGACCTGAAATGTTCACGTTAAAAATGCTTCAGGGCTTCAGGTCCGGATTGAATGATCCTCATTCGATTTTAATTTCTCAGTCCGCCGCAAAAGCTCTCTTTGGAGACGATGACCCTATGGGCAAGCTCCTGAAGATCGATAATAGCGACCGGATGGATGTGAAGGTTACGGGCGTCTATGAAGACCTGCCCTATAACAGCGATTTCCATGGCATGAAATTTTATGCGCCGTTCGACTTGGCTTTTTCGGCCAATGAGTGGATGCAAAACGTAAGCTTCACTAACGACTTTCTCAATATCTATGTAGCGATCGGCGATCATAGCACCTTTGAATCCGCTTCCGGTCAGATCAGGGATGCGATCCTGAATAACGTTAGGGAAGACAAGGGCTATGTATCCGTTAACCCGCAGCTCGCTTTACATCGCATGAAGGATTGGCATCTGCGATCGGAATGGAAGAATGGTGTCATGGCAGGCGGAGCTATTCAGATCGTGTGGCTTTTCGGGTTTGTTGGCGGATTTGTATTGCTTCTGGCATGCATCAACTTCATGAATCTGAGCACAGCCCGTTCTGAAAAAAGGGCAAAAGAGGTCGGCATCCGAAAAGCAGTGGGATCGGCGCGCACGCAATTGATGAATCAATTTTTCAGCGAGTCGTTCTTAGTGGTCGGTCTTGCTTTTGTAGTGGCTCTTGTCGTTGTATCGACTTCATTGACCTGGTTCAATGAATTGGCCGGCAAGCAAATGGAAATGCCCTGGACGAACATTTACTTTTGGTTGAGTAGTTTTGTTTTCATCTTGTTTACCGGATTGTTAGCGGGTAGTTATCCTGCGCTTTACTTATCCTCTTTCAATGCCGTCAAAGTGTTGAAGGGATCTATACGTGTTGGCCGGCTTGCATCCGTTCCCCGCAAGGTACTTGTTGTTACGCAGTTCACGGTGTCGGTCACGTTGATCATCGGCACGATCATCGTCCACCAGCAAATCCAGTTTGCCAAAGCCCGACCGGTAGGCTATAGCCGGGAAGGCCTGCTCATGGTCCCGATGACTACGCCGGAATTCTATGGTAAGCACGATGTGCTTTTTACGGAATTAAAGAATACTGGCGCGGTGTTAGAAATGGCGGAATCGTCAGGCTCTCCGACAGGCATCCAGTACGAGAACGGTGGTTTTGACTGGAACGGAAAAGACCCGGCATTTGTACCTCAATGGGCAACCGTGACGGTAACCGCCGACTATGGCAAGACACTAGGCTGGCAGTTTGTGAGTGGTCGCGATCTTTCAAGAGACATAGCCAGTGATTCCGCTGGTTTTATAATCAATGAAGCCGCGGCAAAATTATTGGGTTTTAAAAATCCAGTAGGTGAAACGATCCGATGGCAAAATGGATGGCGAAGCAAATACAACAGTTTTACCGTAATTGGTGTCACTAAAGATATGGTTATGAAATCACCGTATGCACCGCCTGTGCCTTCGGTCTTCTTCTTAAGTAAACAAGGCACAAACTCGATCAACATCAGGATCAATCCACAGACCAGTACTGCTGAAGCGCTTCCAAAGATCGAAGCAGTCTTTAAAAAAATAATTCCTTCCGCTCCATTCGGTTATAGGTTTGCAGACCAGGAATATGCATTAAAATTTGCTGCGGAAGAACGCGTTGGAAAACTAGCAACTGTTTTTGCTGTGCTCGCCATACTCATCAGTTGCCTGGGACTATTCGGGTTGGCATCTTTTGTTGCCGAGCAACGCACAAAGGAAATCGGTATCCGTAAAGTAGTGGGTGCTTCTGTTTTCAATCTATGGAAAATGTTATCAAAGGATTTCGTGGTGCTGGTAGTCATCTCCTGTCTCATCGCCATTCCGATAGCCTATTACTTTTTAGGAGAGTGGTTGAAGAATTATGAATACCGTACTGAAATGTCCTGGTGGATATTCGCTGTTACCAGTATTGCTGCACTGGTAATTACTCTATTGACGGTCAGCTATCAGGCCGTGAAAGCTGCTTTGATGAAACCCGTAAATAGCCTTCGCTCTGAATGAGCTAACGCTCGCGCTGTAGCTTCAGCGTAGGAGCATGGCTCTCGAGAATAATTTGCGGTCTGCGTAAAACTTGCCGTCGTTTCACTTCTGCTTAACCGGCAACGGTTAGATGTTCTTCACCGGTGCTTGATTGCATTCAGGAGGCTCATCGTGGTATCGTGTGGGCCTACCTGATTGCTTTCTCTTACAGCATTCTAAAAACCGGACACAAAATAGGAGCCTTTAATTGTCATCGATCACCTGCAACGGATTGGGTACTGGTAATGGGTATTAATTTATTATTGTTTTAAGGGTGATTAGGATACCAGTCCTCAAACTCCGTGTTTCACCTACGCTCACTTTTGCCCGGATCCGAACAAGCTTGAGGGGAAATTTCCCTGTCCTGGTATCATAATCGCGCCATGTTCCCCATGGCATACTATTTGTTCGCTCAAATTGAATATAATACCCCTTGAATCGGTATGCGAAAGACGCAGTTAGGAGAATTTGAAGAAATTGTTCTGTTGATTGTTGCCACGCTTGGTGACAATGCATACGGAGTGTCGATCAATGAAGCCATTGAACTTCAAACCGGAAGGGACTTGAGCATAAGTGCCATTCATGCCACACTTCATCGACTGCAGAAGAAAGGTTACGTCAAATCGTATATGGGTGGCGCCTCGGCAGAACGAGGCGGCAGGCGTAAACGTTTTTTTATAATAACACCACTCGGAAGTCGTGTCCTTCACGCGATTCGGGAGTTGAGAGAACAACTTTGGAATCAAGTTCCTAACGGATTATTACACTCTAAAACGACATGACACAAAAAGGAACTAATAATAGTGCACCGCCAGCATGGCCTGGTCGAGTTTTAGAATGGTTCTGTTCTTCCATGCTTGTGGAGGAAATGCAGGGTGATTTGCTTGAACTCTATGAAAAATGGACGCGTAGGTTCGGGGTGACAAGAGCAAAATTTCTTTATGTACTTCATGCCCTTAAATTCCTTCGACCCTATGCGTTCAAAAGTCTATCCGCTAAACAAAATTCCCAGATCATGATCAAGAATTATATAACATTCGTATTTCGTCGCCTCATGCGAAACAAGACTTTTTCCGCCATTAACATCTCCGGATTAGTATTGGGCCTCGCTTGCAGCCTCATCATCTATTTGTGGGTGCAGGACGAGTTGCGTGTGGACAACTTTCACAGCAAGGGCGATCAATTGTATCGCGTCTACGTCCGTCGATACTTTGGAGACCAGATCAATGCCAACTACAACTCACCGGCTTTGCTTCCGGAAACGCTGAAAGAGGATTTTCCAGAAGTGGAGAATGCATCAGGATATGCGAAAGTCCTGCGCCTCAGCCAGCAGGGAGATACTTATGAATCATTTCTACTGGGAGATAAAGCATACAAAATGCGCGGTAGCCGCGCGGGCAAGGATTTTTTCTCCATGTTTTCCTATCCCTTGTTGGCCGGCACTCCGTCGACAGCATTGAATGAACCCAATGGTATTGCTATTTCACGAAAGATGGCTGTTCTCTTTTTCGGTAGCGTAGAGAACGCATTTGGATCAACGCTGAAATTCAGCAGCGAAAGTATGAGCAGGGACGTTAGTGTAACCGCTGTCTTCGAAGATTTACCGCCATCTGCCTCAGATCAATTCGATTATCTCGCGAATTGGGAGCACTGGGTTGAAAATGACGATTTCAAAAAGTACTGGGGTCATTTCGGAACGTACACCTATGTTCAACTCAAACCCGGAACCGATCCAGCGCAGCTGGAAAAGAAATTGATTGGCTACCTGGACGAACGTTTGGATATCCAGAAAGGAAGCAATGTTAGAGTCGAATTGGGTTTGCAGCGCTTTGGGGATCAATATCTATATGGAAATTTCGAGAATGGGAGGCCCACAGGTGGCCGCATCGATTACGTCAACTCTATGGCTATTGCTGCCGTGGTTATCATGGTCATTGCGTGTGTGAATTTTATGAACCTTTCGGCGGCAATCTCACTGAAGCGCGCCAGGGAAGTAGGAGTACGGAAAGTGGCTGGCGCAAATCGCGTCACCCTGATAATTCAGTTCATGTCGGAAACTTTTATATTGGCAGCGTTCGCGATCGTTGTCTCGCTCATCGCCGCTTACATCGCGTTGCCGGCGTTCAATTTATTAACTGAAAAACAAATTACTCTTCCACTGCGTGACCTATCGTTTATTGGCAACGTTGTGCTCACATTGATAGTCGTTGGTATTGTTGCAGGTACCTACCCTGCGCTATTGTTGTCCACGTTCAGACCTGTGAAAGCACTTAAGGGAAAGGTGATATTCAGTTCCCGTACCGCAGGTTTCGGTAAAAGTATGGTTGTTTTTCAGTTTGCACTTTCCATCCTGTTGATCATCGTAACGATGGTCGTAGGTTTCCAGACGGCATATATCAAAAACAAAGATATAGGCTACAACCGGGAGAGTGTTATTTATATACGCCTCGAGGGTGCGTTGATCAAAAACTACAAAGCCTTTAAGCGGGAGGCCATGCGTCTGCCCGGTATCGCTTATGTTGACAGGAGTTCCCAGACGCCACATACAATGGGACTTTCGGGACCATTTGTCAATTGGGAGGGCAAGAACCCGGATCATGCGGTGAATTTTATTCCCACTTCCGTTGGATACGATTTTGTCGAACTCTTTGGTCTGAAGGTCATTGAGGGCAGGGATTTTTCGGACGAATTTCCTGCCGATACAACGGGCTTTCTCGTCACTGAATCGGGTGTCAAAGAAATGGGTCTGGACGCACCGTTAGGTGCAGTCATCTCCGTGTTCGAAAAGAAAGGACCAATCATTGGGATTGTAAATGACTTTAACGCGCAGTCATTGCACCATAGCCTCACTCCAATCGTGATGGACTTTAAAGAAAGTCTAAACTTTGGAACGATCCTCGTAAGGACGAAACCGGGACAAACAGAAGAAGGAATCAACAGTCTTCGGAAGGCCTATAGTATATATAACCCTGGATATGCGTTCTCTTATTCATTCCTTGATGACGCTTTTCAGCGATTGTACCGGAGTGAACAAATCATCAGTAAACTCTCCAGCGTCTTCGGAAGTATATCCATATTTATTTCCTGTCTCGGACTCCTTGGCCTTGCGGTCTATGCCGCTGAACAACGCACCAAGGAAATGGGTATTCGAAAAGTGTTGGGTGCAACAACGACACAGATATTTGTACTTTTCTCACGAGGTTTCGTCAAGCTTATCTTTGTTGCCATTCTTATAGCTGTACCGTTGGCTTGGGTTGCATCAGATGCCTGGCTACAACGTTTTGCTTATAGAATTGACCTGGCATGGTGGATCTTTGCGTTAGGGGGCGCATTTGCACTTTTATTGGCCCTTGTAACAATCGGCAGCACGGCCGTGAGGACTGGTGCGAGAAATCCTGTTGAAACATTGCGAACGGAATAATTCCCCTGCCCACGAGGCGCTCGCTCCTCGCCCTCGTTGGTGTTCTGCAAACCTGCATTTGCGAAGTGTTGGTGTAGAACACCACACGGTTCGTTGACATTTATAATTCCATTATTGATCCTGTTGATAATTTCGCTTGCAACCGTAAGTTTCCAGGCGATTAGAACAGGTCTATTGAATCACCAGCTCAATCGTCCGACTTTTTAATCTGATCGGTATGGCAGGTTGGATAGTTAATCATTCTGCAGCGATGATTGAATCACCCAATAAAAACTCAGGAAGAGTCCGACATTAGTCACTAATCGAAGCTGAAAATCCCTTCCGATTCTGTGCGTTGTGATGGTTGTAAGAATGCTGTAAGCCGATCGCTCGATACAATCTCTATACTTCGTCCGGGAATCTCCACGGTGTATGATAAATTAGAACGGGTGGATGGTTTTAATACGATAACCTCTGTTTTACCGTCAAGCAGACATTTGCTGCCGGGTGTTATTAAACTTGTCATTAATTATAAGGATGAAATAAAATTTGCGATTGCGTTAGAGCAGGTAGTTCTTTATGGAATTTTCGATTTCCTGGTAGAAAAGCTTTTCATTATTGCTTGAAACAACGAGTGAACCGCTTTTCCTCATCTCCAGAATAATCTGACCGTAGTGAGAAAGGTCAATAGGTGTCAGATTCAGTTCTTTTAGCGCCCTTTTAATAAATTCTCTTTTGATCAGGGATACTTCTGAAATGTTAAACGTTTCCTTCACGTAAAGGTTTAGTTCGTCATCATGAAGTAATTTGCTGATAAGGTCACTTCGACGCTCTCTTACAAGTTCAATAATGTTGTCCCCGGAAAGGCGAACAAGTGATTCGTCGGTTGGCATCTATGAATTAAGGCGACGGCAAGATACGATCAATTTCAACGTAACCCTAACGCGTTTGCATGAACAATGTTAAGCAATTGTGACCGCCGTTGTTTCGGTCTAAGGTCATAGCAAAATCTTTTGACTCTCAGACACATCATGGATGTGTCCAATTTTTCCATTGCGGTAGTCAGCGTATAGATTCCTGATTTCATCCATAGAGTCGGCGATAAAAGGTCCGTAAGAAACAATCTCGTGGCGCTGCGGCTCTGCTGAATAAAGCACCAGGCGAGCACCTTCATCTCCTGCTTCCAACAGCAACGTACTCAGTGATTCGTCAGCGCGATCAAACCATCCTACCTGATCCTTGGTAACGATTCCTTTTTCCTCTCCGGCTTGCACACTACCCTCCAACACATAAATAAAAGTCGTAAAGGCACCGGGCAAAAGTTCACGTAATGATTTCCCCTCCTCGATTTTTATTTCCGCCAGAATCATTGGCGTGTGATTTAGAACGGGAGAACTCAATCCGAAAAATGAGCCGCTATAAGTGCGCACCGTAACACCGTTGTCGCTCCGCGACGGAGTATGCGCAGCGCTCAATTTTTGCACCCTTGGCTTCGCCCACCTGTCCTTCTTCGGCAGGTTGAGCCACAGTTGCAGAATGCGCAGCTTCGTTTGCTTGGTAATAGTTTCGGTATGAACCACGCCCGCGCCTGCTGTCATCATCTCGAAACTATTACCAAGCAAATTGTCCGGGCCCTCTCCTATTTCGCCTTCAAGCATGAGCGTTACCGTCTCGAAACCTGCATGGGGATGGGGCCCACCTGCAGGAGCATCATCTTTCTTATCCAGCATGTCGTCCATGAGCATGATGAAAGGATCACTTTCAGAAAAATCCAGTTGAATAACGGGACGCGCGATATGACCTCGTCCTAAGAATCCCGCCTGAGCCGGGGGACTATATATCTGTTGTAATTTCTTGATTGTTGTCATGATTGTTTGTTTTCGTTATAACACCAAAACCCTTGTATTTTGCTTACCAAAAGTAGTCACTTTACAAAAGGTAAGTAGTTACCTTTAGGTAAGCGAATTCGGCACCCCATGGAAAAGGATGAAGTAATGAATCATTTTGGCAAGGCCTGCATTACCAGGCTTGCATCAATTGGCGATGCGTTGTACGCTATTGGAGGAAAGTGGAAACTGCGCATTATCGTCGTTCTCCAGGAGCGAAAGAGTCGTTTCAACGAACTTCAACGAACGATCACGGGCATTTCCTCCAAGGTGCTTGCCTCGGAATTGCGGGAGTTAGAGTTGAATGGTTTTGTGAAACGTCACGTACTTCCCCAAACGCCCGTTGTCATTGAATACGAACTTACGGAGTATGCCAAGACGTTGTACCCCGTCCTGGAATCGTTAAGCGAATGGGGGATTAAGCACCGCGAAAAAATCAGGCAAGAGATAAAAGAGAACGGTGCTCCTGTTGGGAACAAGTAAGTGTAATCGCAGACACGCTTGCCAATCCATTGCCCCGCCTTTCAGGGCGGGGATAATAGCATTGGGGTAACTGGGCCTTTGCCCAAACCTTCGGGGTAAAAACGCCCGCAACGAACACACTATTCTATCTTGTTAACACAACACACGGATGGCTCCAGAGGAGCATTCTGTCTGTAGCAAACCGTTAATTCGTGATCACCGGCTCCGGAGGAGCCTCCTTTTCGGGCGATGCACTATTCAAATAGCACTCGCATTCTATTTTGATAACTCGATGCGTAAATCAGAATGGTTGATCCGAGTCTACGGACAACCCTCGGCAGAGATTTTAATTAAGGAATGCCATGCAAGGCGGAATAATATCACCCTTGAACTCAAGATTGAAAATTTTCCATTTCAATCAATTTGTATCCCATAGCAGGACGCGTGGGTTAGGTGGCTCCTCTGGAGCCCACGAATAATTGCCTGTATTGTTTCTACAGACAGGCGGCTCCTCTGGAGCCAAACATTCAGTTGATTGCATTCGCTACAGAAGTTATCAGGCAAATCGGTTGCCCCGCCCTTCAGGGCGGGGATAATAGCATTGATGTAACCGGGCTTTAGCCCAAACCTTCGGGGTACACATCCTCCCGGCGAACACATTGTTCTATCTTACTAACATCGCACGCCTGGCTCCAGCGGAGCCTTCTGTTTGTAGCAAAATGTTAGGTGGTGATCCCTGGCTCCGGAGGAGCCTCCTCTTCGGGCGGTGCACTTTCCAATAGCACTTGTTTTCCATCTTGATAACTTAATGCACGTAAATCATAATATTGTTCCGAATACATGAACATTAAAACATTTGTCAAACGTTGCCAACCCCCAGGCAGAGATTTTAATTTAAGGAATGTTATAAGAAGCGAATGGATATTTGTTTCCATCTCAAGATTGAAAACTATCCGTTTCAATCGATTCATATTTCCACAGCCACACGCGTGCTTTAGGTGGCTCCTCCGGAGCCCACTAATAATTGTCTGCATTCTTTCTACAGACAGGTGGCTCTTCCAGAGCCAAACAACGATATAGAGTCTCCAATAGAAAAAACCGTTCACCGAAAAAATTACCCATTATTAGGTATTGCACAAACTTGAACGGGTCTCTACATTCATTCAAGAAATGAGAGAGCCCATCTACTCATCATGCTTGCTTGAATAAGGTAAGGTGGTGAAGAGATGGGCTTTCTTGCTTAGCGCAGTCGAAAAAGAGTGCTTGATCTGACCCGATATACCGGCTAGTGTTACAACCTGCCGCCGACGCGTCGTGGATCAAGCCTGAATTCGCGAATGCCTTCTGGTCTTTTTAAGATTTAACCTCAACTCCATTGGCTATGACGACAAGACACAAGATTCTTGCAAAGAAACATTCAGACTTCGCATTTTTAATAAGCAGTCTGTTAATTCCTTTTTTCACGTTGATCCAGACCCTCACAATTGCTCAAGACGCCGATTCAGTAACGTTGAGTAAAAAGGAGTTAAAGAATTTAATAACGTTAATTAACGAAGATGTCGGCGATGACGACCAGGAGGTAGTGGGAAAGTTTTTTTTGTTCAAAACGAAAGTTCGAGTGTTTAAGAGCCCAAACGGTCGAACTACACCCGATAGCACCAAGACTGTCAACATTAAAAAAGTCAAACTGCACATTAAGGACGGAGTAGTTTTCGACATTCAGGTTGTGACTGATGACAATCTAACTTTTACAAATTACTACTCACCGATTAATATTAATCTATTCAATGAAACAAGCGGAAATGTGACCTGCCTGAACAAGGGAAAAATTGAATGGATATTTCTGAATAATTTTTTGAGATGGGAACGCGAACGTGGTTACAATCCAAGAGAAGAGTTAGCAATACTTAGCGATGTCGGTGATTCAGTAGAATTAAAAAGAGGTGTGGGAATTAACTACGTCGTAGATTTAAATTTATTCACCGACTTACCTGGTCTGTTTGGTGACAAACCAAACGGAATCACCCAAACAGAAGCCTACACTAAATTTGTCACCAACACAAGTCATGTAAGGTTTAAGAAAAATAAGACATATCCCCAACTAGGGAGAAAGTCGCCTATCTTGTTCAAGTATTTTTCTGTGCGTGCAATATTTTCGAAATTTGACAGCAAATACGAAACCACTGTGTTGGATGAGGATTTCTCACGGCAGGAATTGTTGCAGAAGGCCAATGTAAATGTCGATTTTACGCTGAATCTTTTGAGTTCATGGTTGCCTCGCAAATCGCCAAATTGGTTTTCGATTAACACTGGCGGTGGTATCTATTCTTCTTCGTTGTCAACTGAAACCGATACATCTAACGTTATCCTTCCGTATTTCTTTTTTGAACCGTACATTGAGTTAAGGAGTTCCCAAAATTTTGGACTTGACTTCTCGCTCCGATTCTTTCGCCAACAAGCAAGGCAAGTTGAGGGTTTCGAAGAATGGCGCTGGATTTTCCGTCCTCAGGCAACACTATTTTGGAATCCTGTGGACGCACCCAGCAGTAAAATTTTTGCCAGGATCAGTTATTACAATGATTTGGATGATAAGGAGAATCCTTTTTTTCAATTCCAGGTAGGCTATTCTCTTAGATTAAGTAATGTGATAAATCCGGCAAAATAGATTACCGGATATCGATCATATTTTGTAGTCTGTTTTTCGTCTAGTAGAATCACTGGAAAGTTGGCTAGGGTTTTTTGAGGAGAAACAGACGTAATGTGTTAAGAGTGACAAACGATCATACTGCTTCAAGCATTCATTGGCAGCTTGAATCTTGAAAGTACTCCTTTTGAAAATGTGTCGAGGAAAAAAGGTCATTTCTCTCGGTATCCCAATCAAGTAATTGATGAATTGATAAATGGCTTGTGGCATAACCCTTAATTCCTAACATCTATGGACAAACGAATTTCCTTGGCTATTGCCATTGTTTACCTGGTATCCGTACTCTGCCTCATACTTTTTGCCGGTTATGCTGTTGTCATGAATGATCTATCGAATTTCGAAGTATTCCGGTTACTACTCAAATGCATATTAATTGGAGGCATTGGAGGTGTACTTTATTGTTTGCGTGGTGTGTACCTCAACTATAGCGTAAAAGACCAATGGTCAGATAAGTGGCTTGTGTGGTATCTCATAAGACCGATTGCCAGTTCAATTTGCGGCGGGGTCAGTTATATTTTCTTAAAAGCAGGCTTGCTTGTTCTTGAAGCTCAAAAAGAGTCTGATGCTACAAATCTGGGTTTTTATGCACTCGCCTTCATCGCGGGTTTGAACGTCGATAATTTCATCTCTAAGCTAGAAGATGTAGCGGACGCTACTTGGGGCATTAAAAAAAGCCGAGCATCCAAAAATCAGGGACCCGAAGAATAACAATTTGACTTGCTGCTACGTATTAAAAAAGTCAGGAAAACCAGATTGCTCAATCACGGTTCATAGCGTTTTTTCGTTCCATCGAAGCTATTGCCATCACAAAATTCGGAAAGGATCTCTATTTAATAAGAGCACATCATGTTACATCGGCGCATGAGGTTGAAAAAATACCAGAAGTAGTGGAACTGCTTAAAGGCAGGGAGCATGAAATAAAGCCGCATGATCACGGCCTTTGGCTATTGCGCATCCTTTGATGCCGTGTGCAAACATCAGTACGATGAGCGCCGAGGATTGCGTAACAGCGACTGGTGTGCCCCGACGATTTGGGCTAAAGCCCGATTTCGATCGATACATTAGAACCCCGCCCTGAAGGACGGGGCAAATGATTTTATCACCTTTATCACACTATTCACACTATTACACTATAAGCCTCAGGCGTGCCCCGACGGTTCAGGGCTAAAGCCCGGCTTCGATCATCACATCAAACCCCGCCCTGAAGGGCGGGGTTAACAAAGTTGCGGTCAAATTATCAAGACCTACAACCATCCTGACGGACGGGGCCTAACAAAATGCGTTTACTTTATCGCACTTTAGTTATGTGACGTGCAGAGTTACTTAATCTCGTTAATGGTTTAGGCCCGTCCCTCTCCCCTTTGCTGCTTCCGAAGTAGTACCCGTAGATATCTTTCGCGATGGCTGCAGCCATACCGGTAAGATTTCCCACGATAAAACTTTCCTCGGAATTCATCGAGCCCAGGCCGTGCGAGATGATATAGCCAGTGATCGTGAAGAATGCCACGATAGCGGCATACGCCAGGATATTCTGGGTAAAGTTGATGGATCCCGACCTTACCACATCTACCTCGCGTTGTCTCGCAGAGCGGCGGTCCTCCAATTCGGCACGCATGATCTCCTGTTCGTGGTGAAGGATTAATTCCTTAAACTTCATTTCAAGAAGCGATCTTTCCTCCTTGGTCGTTACCACTTCGTCGATAATGTCTCTGACTTTCTCGAGCAGTTTACCACCCTCGAAAATCGACTTTAGTATTCCATTCATGTGCGAAACTTATTTGTTGTTCTCATTAATAAAGAGTCGATAAAAGGAAGCCCTCCCTGCCCCGGGACAAGAGAGAGCTCCCAGAAGTTACCTACAGGATCTTTTCAGAAGTTGTGACATTACCTGCCT
>Ga0193738_1000500_pt1 | contig 19846 bp, 16 predicted proteins | sample L2a1metaG_FD_144927 | JGI IMG/M metagenome (GOLD analysis project Ga0193738, IMG submission 144927) | Soil microbial communities from a riparian zone of the East river system, Colorado, United States - L2a1 | ecosystem: Environmental > Terrestrial > Soil > Riparian zone | place: USA: East River...
CGGCATGTTTTACATCATCTTTTTCATAAGCAACATTGATCGACTCGTCTTCAGCTAACTTTACAAATTCATCTAATTTGTCTTTACTTACTTTTTTATCTACGTTTTTTTGTATCCATGCTTGTGGATTTTTATTTGGATCAACCTGTTTAGATCTGAATATAGCTAAACCACTAATTGCAATTATTCCAATTACAGCTGCAGCAACCGCCAGGCGATACCACTTGCGTTTTGTTATGGAAATTACTTTTGTTCCTTTCTTTTCAACTTCTGTTTCAAGTTTTTCAAAATATCCTGCAGGTGTAGAATAAGGGTTCTTATTTTTTAAACTGCTAAGTAATGGTGATAAAGCTTCAATTTCCTCTTTACTTGTCTGATGATCTTCATGCTCACTAATTTTTTTCAAAACATCTTCACTCAGATCTTGAAAAAAACTTGCAGGAACAGCATAAGGCATCTCTTTAGAAATATTGCTAAGGAAAGGAGATAGATATGACAACTCTTCTTTAGCATCATTAGCTTCTAATGCTTTTATGCGATTCAGAATTTGATCAGCCAAAACTTCAAAATAGCCAGCAGGTACTACATAGATATTTTGCGAATCATGATTGGCTAATAAACTTCCCAATTCTGCTAACTCATTCAATATGGTATTCCTGTTTGTCATTTTACCGTATTTAAGACGGCTTTTGGTCTTGTAAGTTTAATGATTCTTAATGTAATCCTCTATTTTTTTAACCGCATGATGGTAGCTTGCTTTTAGAGCTCCTTCGCTGGTTTCCAACACTCTACTCATTTCTTCGTAGGGCATTTCGTCATAATATCTAAGCTGAAATACAATTCTCTGCTTTTCAGGAAGTTGCTGTATGCCTAATTGAAGTTTCCACTCCAGCTTATTTCCATCAAAATTCTGATCAGCTTTTATTTTGTTTTGCAGCCCACTTTCAACATCGCTTAATGACACTGAAGCTCTTTTCTTTTGCTGCTCCAAAAAAGTTAAACATTCATTGGTAGCCACCCGGTAAAGCCAGGTATAAAGCTGGCTGTCTTCACGAAAATTCTCGAGCCCATTCCATACCCTGATCATTACATTTTGCAACACGTCATTAGCATCATCATGGTCAACCACCATACGGCGCAAATGCCAATATAATTTTTCCTGGTATTTTTTAATGATGGATGTAAACGCCTTTTCCTTTGTAACCGGGTTACGGAATTCTACGAGCAATTCACTATCGCTTAAGGTTGTCAGGGCCATTGGTTCGGTCTTTAGTCAGGTTTAGAATATTGGAATACGGAAGCGTTTAACCTGTTCAACAGTATAAAAATATAATTTTTTATTTTGTTATACCAGCTTTAGTTTTTCATAGCATCGCCAGTTGCGACGCAATCACTTTATCGTCCGGTAATTCTATTGGGCAATAAAAAACCGTCGCCATTGAAGCAACGGTTAAGCATAGGAATATTTTTGAAGTTATTTTTTTGCCATTACTTTTTCTGCAGCAGCAACAATATCCGGCACATCTAATCCATATTTCTTTAATAATTGTGCAGGAGTTCCACTTTCACCAAATGTATCTTTTGTTCCCACATATTCTATCGGCACTGGAAAATTCTTTGCTGCACACTGTGCAATTGCATCACCTAATCCGCCAATGATATTATGCTCTTCAGCAGTCACCGCACATTTTGTTTTACGAATTGAATTGATAACCGCAGCTTCATCCAATGGTTTTATTGTATGAATATTTATTACTTCAACACTGATCCCTTTTTCCTGTAATATGACGCCGGCTTGAATTGCATTCCATACAAGATGACCACAAGCAAAGATCGAAACATCGGTTCCTTCTGAAAATATTTGTGCTTTACCGATCTTAAAATCTTCTTGCTTAGTAAATATTGGCCAAACTGGTCTTCCAAATCGTAAATAAACCGGCCCTACATAATCTGCGATCGCCAATGTTGCGGCCTTCGTTTGATTATAATCACAAGGAACGATCACCGTCATACCTGGTAACATTTTCATCAAACCAATATCTTCAAGTATCTGGTGTGTTGCACCATCTTCTCCCAGAGTAACTCCGGCATGTGAAGCACATATTTTTACATTCTTACCGGAATATGCAATTGACTGGCGAATTTGATCATATACACGACCAGTCGAAAAATTTGCGAATGTAGTTGTGTAAGGAATTTTTCCACCAATAGTTAATCCTGCTGCAATACCCATCATGTTTGCTTCAGCAATACCACATTGAAAAAATCTTTCAGGGAATTCTTTTATAAATTGATTCAACTTTAATGAGCCGGCAAGATCTGCAGTAAGCGCAACGATATTTGAGTTTTTTCTTGCAGCTTCAACAATACCGTCACCAAAGCCACTGCGTGTATCTTTATTTCCAGTTGATTGAATTTCTTTAAGCATGTTTGATTTTTGTTCCAGTACTTCCATATTTTAATGCAATAAGTTGGCGCAAAAGTAAGGGTTGCGCAGAAATTGCCAGTTGTCAATTCAATTCTCCCGGTTTGCCAGCGAAAACTGTCTCATCAGCTTTCAATCTTTGTTCCCATTTCCAGGCCGTAGCTACCATATCATCAAGACTATATTTTAGCTCCCAGCCTAACGAATTTCTTGCAAGATCATTACTAGCATAAATTGATATTACATCTCCGGGTCTTCTTGGTCCGATCGTATAATTTAGTTTAACATCGTTCACTCGTTCAAATGCCTTGATAGCTTCCAACACGGTTACGCCATTACCTGATCCCAGGTTAAATACTTCGCACTGAGATTTATTTTTTCCTTCCGCTACATAATCCAGCGCCAGCGTATGAGCATGGGCAATATCACAGACATGAATAAAATCCCTTACACAACTACCATCACGGGTATCATAATCATTTCCATAAACGATCATTCCCGGTAATTTGCCAATTGCTGTTTGTGTAATTGCCGGGAAAAGATTTTGCGGTTTGCCCACCGGCATTTCACCAATAATAGCTGACGGATGTGCGCCAACCGGGTTGAAATATCTCAATAAAATACATTTAGTAACTGCTGCACTTTTTGCGAATTCATTTACAATTTGTTCGCCCATTTGCTTTGTATAACCATAAGGTGATTCCGCCGGTTTCGGCGGTGTCGCTTCTGTTACAGGACTAGTATCGGGCATGCCATAAACTGTACATGAAGAAGAAAAAACAAACCAGGGAATTTGAAAATCCTGAACACATTTTAAAAGATTGATCAGTGAGAATATGTTGTTTTCAAAATACAGTAGAGGCTGTTCGACAGATTCACCTACCGCTTTGTATGCAGCAAAATGTATGACGCCTCGTATATCTGTATTTTCCTGGAAGATGGCAAACGTGTCATCAAAATTGCAAAGATCAACCTTGTAGTTTTTTATTGTTTGCCCTGTGATCTTTTCTACTCTTTCGAGCATGCTGGCATGTGATCTTGAATTGTTATCAACTGAAATAACATCATAGCCATTCTCAATAAGATCGATCAACGTATGAGAGCCAATATATCCGCAACCGCCTGTAACAAGGATCTTCACCATGAATAAAAAAATTTATCCTGCAAAAATCGGAAAAAGTGAAGAGATAAGCTTAGAAAAAAAGTTTAACTATCGAATAAACGCCGGCTGCAAGTAATCCGCTTACGGGTATTGTTAGGATCCATGCCCAAAGAAGATTCACTGTTACACCCCAGCGAACGGCGGATAATCGTTTTGTAGCGCCAACTCCCATGATCGCCCCGGTAATTGTATGTGTAGTGCTTACAGGAATTTTTAATGCTTCTGTAACAAACAAAGTAATTGCGCCAGCTGTTTCAGCAGCCACGCCTTCAAATGGAGTAACCTTCGTAATTTTTGTACCCATTGTTTTTACAATTTTCCATCCGCCACTCATTGTGCCTATTCCAATGGCTGCGTAGCAAGCTATGGGTACCCATGCAGGCATACTCTGAAAATTTGGTATCGTTCCTCCTGCGATCAAGGCTGCAGTTATAATACCCATAACTTTTTGGGCATCATTACCTCCATGTCCAATACTAAAAGCTGCTGATGACACGAGTTGTAATCTTCTAAACCACTGATTGGAACGATTAGCATTTAATGTATTTAGGTAAAATGTAAAGACAGCCATAATAACTAAAATAAATGCTAATAACATCCACTTAAAGTTTTTTGAATAGAAGATCACCTTCATTATATAAGACTCATAATGCGTAGTTAATTTTGCAGCATCAAGCTCAAGGTTTTTATAAAGAAAAAGACCTACTAATATTAGGATGATAATTGAGATAAGCTTGGGAATATGACCTTTTCTAAATGAATTTAAAAACCATAATGAGAATATTAATGCCATTATCATTCCTACAATTGGCGCAAGAAAAATAAAGCTTGCTGTTTTTAAAATTATTGCGCTGTTAATTGTACCAAATCCGCCGTGAGCAATCGCTGCTCCTGCAAATCCGCCGATCAATGTGTGTGAAGATGAAGATGGAATTCCAAACCACCAGGTAAGCAAATTCCATGCAATTGCTGCGATCAAACCGGAAAAGATCACAACCTTCATACTTTCCCCGGAGATCATATCGCTATGTACTGTTTTTGCGACAGTATCTGCTACTCCGTGATCTTTAAAAATAAAAAAGGCAACAGAATTAAACAAAGCGGCCCATAGAACTGCCTGGAAAGGAGTCAAGACTTTGGTAGATACAATAGTTGCTATTGAATTGGCAGCATCATGAAAACCATTAATAAAATCAAAGATCAATGCTAGTGCTATGATAACTATCAAAAAGGTGGTCATATTAATTAGCAAATTTGCTAATTAGCTAATTAGCTAATTAAGTTAGGCGTATTTAATAATGATTGACTCAATTACATTCGCAGCGTCTTCACATTTGTCAGTTGCAATTTCCATCACCGTATAAATTTCTCTTTTCTTAATTACCTCTTTTGCATCTGGCTCGGTTTCAAATAGACGTTCAATACTCATGTCAAATACATCATCTGCCTGGTTCTCAAGACTATTGATCTTGACAAGCGATTCTGTTACCAGGCGCAGGTTCTTCATATCCCGTAGAGTTATAACAGCAGCTTTAACTAAAGTGGCACTTTGATCAATGATCTCTGCTAATTTTTGTATTCCAAGGTCATTTGGATTGACCTTATAAAAATTTATCTTTTTGGCAGCTGCATAAATGGTATCGGCAATATCATCAAGTGAAGTGGCAAGGTAATGGATATCTTCCCTGTCAAACGGAGTGATAAAGTTTCTTCCCAGTTCTGTAAAAATGTTATGTGTCAGCTCATCATTGGCGTGTTCAAGATCTTCTATCTGGTTAATGATCGCAGTCCTTTTATCAAAATCAGGCTCTGACACCAAGGCCCGAAGTTTGTTTCCCATTAAAGCTGAATTAGTAGCTACTTTTTCGAATAACTCATAAAACACCCTGTTTTTGGGAACGAAGAGTTTCATTATTGAATTAAACCCTGCCATAGCATTTCTTTTTATTGTTGGGCGAAGATACCCGCTGAGGTAAAGGGCTAAGGCCTTGCGGGTAGAATTAATACAAACTTAATATAGAGGTAACGATTTATTAAAGACCCCATAACAAACTATTCTTATACCTAATTTTAACTTGCGGCACTTTATTATCCCAGTATTAAAAAACTATTATTCAATGATTAAGTTTTGGTTAAGATCGTTAACCCTGGTTGCAATAACATTACTACATATCAATACAAATGCACAAAGATTCTTAACCGATATAGACTCATTATACTTTATTAAAGACACAGTTAGACCTGTTATAAAACGATTTGAAAATCTTTATTTTTCCGGTTATATGCAGCCCCAATTTCAGGTAGCCAGTGCAGATGGAGCTGCTTCGTTTGCCGGCGGAAATTTTTCTACTTATTCAAGTTCCCGTTTTATGCTACGACGTGCAAGGATAAAATTAGAATATATATTGAAGTCAAAGGAAAACCTCGCGGCTGCGCAATTTGCCTTCCAGATCGATGCAACGGAACGGGGTGTGATCGTAAGAGATATGTTTCTCCGGGTATTTGAAACAAAACAAAATGTGTTGTCAGCGACAGCCGGTTTTTTTGCCCGGCCATTTGGATACGAAGTGAATCTAAGTTCTGCATTCAGGGAAACCCCGGAACGGGGCAGGATGTCGCAAATTCTAGTGCCAAGCGAAAGAGATATTGGAGCTATGTTATCTTTTGAACCACAAAAGAGAACTCATAAACTTTATCACTTTAAATGGGATGCTGGTTTTTTTAATGGACAAGGCACTTCGGGTACAACAGATTTTGACAGTCATAAAGATTTTATCAGCCGTCTTACTATAAAACCCTACGCATTTAATAAAATGGAATTGGGAGGAGGGATTTCAATATTAAGAGGGGGATGGATCAATGGAACAAAATATGTTTATGAAATAGGTTCACATCCAAATGGCGATAAGATTTTCGTAGTTGATTCATCGGAAACCAACCTCGGCAATGCTTCTCCGCGGCATTATTATGGTGCGGATGTTCAGTTTAAAATAAAGCATGGTTGGGGTGCTACGGAGTGGCGTGCTGAACATTGGTTCGGTACACAGCCAGGTACCGCTGCCAGCACAACAAACCCAGGATCTTTACCAAACACCAATGGTGTACCTGCTCCAACTTATGTTCGACATTTCAATGGGTCATTTTTTTATTTTCTTCAGAATATTATTAATACAAAACACCAGTTACTTGTGAAATATGATTGGTATGATCCAAACACCAAAGTAAAAGGAAATGAGATCGGAGTAACCGGCTCACATACCGGTCCTGCTGATATACGCTATAATACACTTGGATTAGGCTATGCGTTTTATTTTAATCCACAGATCAAATTGATCTTATATTACGATATGGTGAAGAATGAATCTACTCAGCTTGCGGGATATACCTCCGATCTTGACGATAATATTCTCACGTTGAGGCTTCAATTCAGATTCTAATTCTGCTTAACATTAAGTTAATACGGAGGTCACAATTCCATAACGGCGCATTAACACGGGAATAATGATGCGGTCTTTCTTTTGCGTGTAATTAAACGCAAATGAAAAGATCTCTATTTACATTATTGGCGCTGCTGGGATTGGTATTTGTAAGCTTCTCACAAAATGAAAAACTTTCAGGTAAAGTCTTGAATAGCAAGAACGAACCTGTTGTTGGCGCTTCCATAAAATTTGAAGGCTCAAATACCGGGGCTATTTCGGGTGTCGATGGCAGCTTTACACTCACACTTGCAATCGGAAAAAAATATACAATTGTTATTTCTTCCGTTGGATATGAAACTAAAACTATCCAGGATGTAGAGGTAGCGACAGGTCAGACAAATGAATTGCAAGTTTTAATGGTTGAATCTGCAAAGAATACATTAGGTGGAGTTACTGTTACTGCAACCGCTTCTTCTGCGAGGAAAGAAACATCAGCAGCTTTAATACAGTTTCAAAAAAATACAAATACAGTTGCTTCTGTTATTTCTGCAGAATCAATCAGGCGTTCACCTGATAAAACTACCGGTGAAGTTTTGAAACGGGTACCCGGCACCAGTATCATGGAAGGAAGATTTATAGTGGTAAGAGGGTTGGCAGACAGGTATAACCAGGCGATGATAAATGGAATTTTATTAACAAGCACAGAGCCTGATCGTAAAACGTTTTCTTTTGATCTCATTCCAGCCAAGATGATCGATAATATTATTATCAATAAAGCATTCGTGCCGGAATATCCCGGTGAATGGGCGGGTGGTTTGATACAAGTAAATACAAAAGATATTCCTTCAAAAAATTTTTTCAATATTGAAATAGGCACTGGCTTCAATACACAATCAACCTGGAATAGTTTTTATAAAACTCCTGGTGGAGACCTGGATTGGTTGGGAATTGATGATGGTACAAGAGGATTTCCCGAAGGATATACTACGAAAAATGAGTTTAGCATTTTACCAGCTGGAGCAAAAACAGCAATTGGGAAGGGCATGAGAAATGCATGGGCAGCAACTGAATCTACCGCCCCATTAAATATGGCCTTCCAGGCAAACGGAGGTTTTAATACTTTATTATTTGGTAAAAAATTAGGTGGCACATTCGGTGTTATTTATAACAGAACAAAGAAAAACATCCAAATACAAAACAGGCGTAATGTAATTGACCAGAATTATAGTACAACTGTAGAAACCGATATGCATGACCAACGATATTCTGATGAAATTTTTGCAGGTGCCCTGGGTAGTCTTTCTATGCAGCTTAATCCGCTCAATAAGATCTCACTTAAGGGAATCATTAATGTAAACACCAATAATTTTTATACGCAACGTAATGGCACGGACATAAGCAGGAATGATAGTTATTTAAAAGGATCAGAAGCTACGTTTAAAGAGAATGTATTCTTTACAACCCAATTGACCGGGGAGCATAGCCTTGCGCCATCACTTACTTTAAAATGGTACGGAGCATTTAATATACTGGATGGTTATGTTCCAGATCAACGCCGGTTGGTTTATTCAAGAATTAATACAACGGATCCATGGCGGGCAGTTATTTCCAATACACTTTCCCAACAAAGTGGTAGTCGCATTTATCAAAGCTTGAGTGATTATATATATACTGCTGGTGGCGACCTGGCCTATAAATACAACTGGCTTGGTTATAAGCAAACAGTAAAGGGTGGTTATATGCTGCAAATAAAAGACAGGCTGTATGACGCATTACTATTTGCAAACTATCTTCCCAAGGATAATGATGCCTTAAAATTATTGCCAGATGGAGAAATTTTCCATCCTGAGAATTTTGGTGACGGATCTGCAAACAGCAATCTCTTTGCTTTTGATGCATTAGTTGGTAAAACATATCGTTACCTGGCAAATACTATTCTGAATGCGGGATATATCCAATCTGATAACCAGTTTACAGAAAAGCTGAGAGTAGTTTGGGGATTGAGAATAGAAGATTATGATCAGTTGATCGGAAGTGTAAAAGCATATGACGATCGTCACACTCATACAAGAGTTACCGATTTTCTTCCCGGTGTGAATGCTACTTATAAGTTAAATACTAAAACGAATATAAGATTGTCCGGTTCTCAAACTGTAGTTCGTCCTGAATTGCGTGAACTCGCTTCGCTGAACCTTTACGATTTTGAATTGAATGCTTCTGTGCAGGGTAATCCAAATCTTGAAAGAACAAAAGTTATTAATACAGACCTGCGGTATGAATTATATCCCGCATCAGGAGAGGTATTTACGGTAGGCGTTTTTTATAAGCGTTTTGATAAACCAATTGAGCAATTATTAAATGAAGGCGGTGGTGGCGCCAGTACATTTTCTTTTCAGAATCCTGAAAAAGCAGTTGCGTATGGAGCTGAGCTGGAGTTCAGAAAGAAACTTGCTTTTATAAATGCACTTAAAAATTTCACCTTCCAGGGAAATGTGGCCTATATCTATAGTAACGTTAGCGATCAGGGTTTTGATCTTGACAGACCATTGCAGGGCCAATCACCTTATGTTTTAAACTTTGGTTTATTATATGATCTGGAGAAACCCGGGTTCAGTGCCACTTTATTATTCAATCAAATTGGAGAAAGAATTTACTTGGTTGGAGACAAATCTGCCGGAGCAGGAACACCAGATACTTACGAAGCACCACGTCCTGTTTTTGATCTGCAGTTTGCAAAAAAGATCATAAAGAAAAAAGGAGAATTGAAACTCAATATTTCAGATATTCTTAACCAGACTCAGTATTTCTATCAGAATACAAGCAGTGGTAAGACATTCCAAAAGAATTCCGATGCTTATCGATTTACACGTAAAGTAGGAACTACGTTTTCGTTAAGCTTTAATTACTCTTTTTTAAACTAAACTATTTAAAAAATAAAAAATGAAAAAGAACATCTTCTATTTAGTAGCCATTTCAGCAGTGTTTATTACCAGCTGCAGAAAAATTGAAATGGATGGCGAAAAGGAAATTATAATTATTAATGGAGGAGGTGGTGGTACTACCGGACAGACAATTACAGTTTCAGGAAGGATCAATGCCGATACTACTTTTCGTAAAGCCAATACTTATATTTTAAAAGGACTTGTATATATAGTAGGTAATCATACACTCACTATCGAGCCAGGAACGGTTATCAAAGGTTCATTTAGCGGAACTGATGTGGCTGCACTTATAATTACACGTGGATCTAAACTTATGGCGGCTGGTACAGAAACTGAACCCATCATATTTACATCTTCATCACCCAATCCTCAATCAGGTGACTGGGCGGGAATTGTTCTTTGTGGCAAAGCAAGCATCAACGCAAGTTTTAATGGAACAAATGGTCTTTACCAGGTAGAAGGCGGTATTGACAACGCAAATGGAGATGGTCTTGCTGGTTCAGGCGATGCGACTGCTCTTACACCCGTTGATAATGATAACTCAGGTACCTTAAAATTTATAAGAATTGAATATGCAGGGTACGGTTTTCAGCCAGACAAAGAGGTCAATAGTCTTACGATGGCTTGTGTTGGCAGTGGTACAACGATCGATCATATACAGGTAGCATTTGCAAAAGATGATGCATATGAATGGTTCGGTGGCACTGTAAATTGCAAATACCTGATCTCTTATAAAACACAGGATGATGATTTTGATACTGACAATGGTTATAGCGGAAAAGTTCAGTTTGGCCTTGTACTTCGTGATTCATTAATTGCTGATATTTCGACTTCAGAAGCATTTGAAAGCGATAATAATCCGAGTGGAACTACGGCAACTCCGAAGACAAGAGCAATATTCAGTAATATCACCGCTATCGGACCCCGTGCTACATTGAATAATATCGGTAGCTCATTATTCCGTTGTGGCGCACAAATAAGAAGAAATTCGGCTATTTCAATTTTCAATTCAATTTTCATGGGATGGCCACAAGGGATTTTAATTGACGGATCAACAGGAACACATACCGCTTTAAATATCGAGGACAGCAGTTTGCGTCTTCGCAACGTTACTCTTGCAGGGAATGGTAATTCAGGAGGTAGTGTACCCCTCGCATTTTCGGGTACCGGTGGAACAACAATTAATTCCCTGGCAACATTGACAACCTGGTTCACCAACTCATATTATGGTAATGACCTTTTAACAAATGCTTCAGATGCAAAACTGATCCAGCCATTTAATTATACTGCATGGGATCCAACACCTTTTGCAGGTAGTAATGGTAACCAAAAAGTTATTTTGGGTGGAGATTTCACGGATCCAAAATTTACCGGTGATCTATTCTTTGATAAGACAGCTACTTTCAGAGGCGGTGTGGCTCCGGGTGGACCGTTGTCAACCTGGTGGAAAGGATGGACAAAATTTAATTACAACTGATAAAGAGTCGTGAAAAGCGATAATAAAAAGGGCCGGTCTGACCGGCCTTTTTATTTAATAATGTTTATTGGTTTTGTGGCTTGTAAATATATGCCACTTCAAAATTTTCTTTTTTAAGTTGTGGTATCGATTTTCCTAAATGAAGATCTTTTTTTTGAGGCGTTGGTTCACATACATAATAAGGTTCGCCATCATAGACAATGGGTTTGCCAACAGGCTTATCGAGTTTAACGGCAACTGTTACATGACTTGGATATACTAAAACTATCATGGGAAGATTATAAATTTCTTTAACGAGACAAAAGAATAAGGCGGCCCTGTCTTCACAATCACTATGCTCATATAAAAGAGTTTCTTCTGCGGATAAACGCTTTTCTCTGCCAAAGATCACAGTATCTTTTTCGTAAAGAAATGAATAGCGGGTAAAACGCATTAAGTAATCTACCCCCTGCGTAATGTTCATCGGGCTTATGACCTCCTTTAGCTGTGGAATAAGGGAATTATAAGTTTCCTTGCTAAGGGGTATGGAAAACTGGTTACTGTAATCGGAAGTGGGATAATTAGTAAAAATATTCTTAATCTCAGGATTCACCTTTATATTAAAATGATATTGCTTCCTGGAATAGTTGAACTCTATATTTTTTTCGATGTAATTGTCTGATTTAATATCAGGCAAGTGATTGACTTTATATGTAAACGCTTTTTTTTGTTCTGGTTGATCAATATTGACATTGCTAAAATGATCTCTTCCAAAATCAATATTATTACCATAATCATGATAATTTAAACATACATACTGTTTATTATCCTGAAACAGGTAAGGTATATTGTATATCAGCTCATCGCATTGGACATAAAATAAAATTTTGTCTGCAGAGATCCTTAGCAGGGCGTCATATCCTGACCTTGTGAGTAAAAACCATTTATAAATTGTGTAACTAAAATAATTTTCGGCTTTTGGACTTATTTGCTGTGCAGCTTTCCGAATTAGTTGGTAATATAGCCAGTCATCAAGCTTTTCTTTGTCTTTGTAAATAAGGAGTTCACTGATCAGTTCCTGATGATCAGTTGAATTTAATTTTTCATTGAAATCCTGTATTGAACTTTCAGTTAAGGTTGATGTATATTTTAAACCTGGAAATGGATTCCCTCGCATAATAACAGTTGTTCCGAGGAAATTGAAGCTTAAGTCATGTTTATCAAGTTGAGTTTTCCCGGAGAAATGGATCAGGATAAGGCCGCAAAACAATATGATTTTCCTCATTTTCATCGACTGATAGTAGTAAGTTACAATAATTTAATAATAAGGTAATATTAAGTTTTAAAATGTAATCTGATTTTCCATTATTGTTTTCATCTGCACACCTAAAATTATTTTTAAACAATAATTTCAATAGACGGCCTGCATGTACTTATTTCCAGACTTAATGTTTTGATAACTGAGCTATAACCTTGATATAATAATTGTATCTCAAATTGCAATCAGTTCTTATCCATCAAATATATATACAGCATCCCGGACCGGTTCTCCGGGGTTAGTAAGTTGATTCCTCATGCAGTTGCCGTCCCGATATTCATCGGGACGGTTTTTTATTTCTTAACACTGAGGTAATATTCGGTTCATATCTTGATTAAAACTACTGCATGGAAGATTATAAATCGGTGTTCATTATCATCGCGGGGCTTGTATTGTTTTTATTTGCCCTGAATAAATTATCTGATCATCTAAAAGAGTTAAGTGGCGATAAAATGAAAAAAGTGCTGGACCGGTTTACCAGCAATCTTTTTACAGGTATACTTACAGGGACGATCGTAACAGTACTTCTCGATTCATCTTCTGCGGTTATTATTATGGCGATCGCTTTGGTGAATGTTCATGCAATGACCTTTCGCCAGGCAATGGGAGTTGTAATGGGAGCAAATATTGGCACCACAATGTCAAGCCAGATCTTTGCATTGAATATAGGAGAGTATGCTGCTTTACCCGTAGCTGTAGGTTTTCTGTTAATGGTCATGCATAAAAGAAAAGTTTATCGGGATATTGGCGGAATAATTTTCAGTTTTGGTCTTATCTTTTTTGGATTGTTTACAATGGAAGAAGCTGTGGCACCTTTAAAAGACAGTAATTATTTTGTCAGTTGGATGCACTCACTTGATACTACATGGAAAGGGGTTTCGACAGGTGCATTTGTTACACTGGTGATACAATCATCGTCTGCTACTGTGGGTATGGTGATCGGTCTTGCATCTCAAAACCTGATATCTTTTACGGCCAGTGTTTCTGTAATGCTGGGAGCTGAATTGGGAACTTGCGCTGATACATTGGTAGCAACGATCGGGAGAAACAGAGCTGCAATAAGAACTGGCGTATTTCATCTTATATTTAATATTATCACAATTACACTCGGAGTATTTTTCTTATCTGCATTTACAAAACTTGTTTTATTGATATCCGGGAATGCCCACATTGAACAAAAAATTGCAAATGCTCACATGTTGTTTAACGGATTGGGGGTACTAATTATGATACCTTTTGTGCATTGGTTGGAATTGCTAATGAAAAAATTGGTGCCGGATAGATCGGCTGCGAAACATTCTAAAAAATCTATTGAGATGGCAGAAGTGTAAGATCAAATTCTTCATGACCCAGGTTATTCCTTTTTTCTTTTAAATGCGCAATTGAAAGTTTCATCACATTTGCAATGATGTCTTCTGTCGAATGATCGTAATTTATTTTTACGGGTTTTGCCTGCACCCATTCATTAAATTGACCGGTAAAGTCATCATCCAATTTATCCAGCTTATTGATTCCCATTTGCTCAAGGGCTGCAGCATTGCATTGTTGTTCATATTGTCCACTGATTGGTATTACCATCAATTTTTTTCCCAACTTCAGTGCTTCGGCAGGCGTTTCAAAACCGCCACCTGTTATTATTCCTGAGCAATTGATCAATGCTTCGTTGAACAAAACTTTATCAACCGGCATAAAAGTGATATTGCCGCTACGTTTTATATTTTTAGTTTGCCATGAAAAAATATGAAAGCGAACCGGTGCAAGCGGATGAAAATATTTCTCCATTATGTGTTCACAATAGGAAGGAAGATAAACCGCAAAAAAATCTTTATCTGCAGGCTGTGCCCTGGTAATTTCTTTTTTAATTACAGGAGGTAAAATAAAATTATCATACTGTTGAAAATGCAAACCAATATAAAAGGATGCACGGGCATAATTCTTTAAGATCCATTCTCCCATTTTACTTTTTTCTTTTGGTCTTGGTGTATTGGCTGAATAAAAACTTGCCTGGTGACCAAAATTTACAGAAGGGATCTTTTTTGTTGCACAGGCCATTGCGGTGATGCATTCAAAATCATTCAATACAAGATCATATTTATCTACCGGGAGATCTTTTACTTCTTTCCTGAGACGTAGTGGAGAAAGAGCAAATGCAATTTTAGTATAATCAAGGTGTCCTTTGCATGTATAAAATAAACTTAATCCTTTGCTGCGGTATTTTATCGGGAAATTAAAATTAAGACTGCTGTTAGCACCGCTTAAAAAAATATCTACATCGCCGTATTCATTTAAATAAGGAAGTAGTTCCATAGTACGGCTAATATGTCCATTACCCGTTGCCTGTACAGCGTATAGTATTTTCATAGATTAGTTTTTAATACAAGTGATGTAAGAAAAAGATCAACTTCCCTTTTTATTACAGTTGTTTCTGGCCTTTGGATCCTTTTTATCAGTTCTGTTTCTTTAAATTCTTCATCACAGTAATGATAGATATGCCAGCCATGTTCATAATATTCAAGTGATGTAAGATTTTCTATCCAATCACCTGAATTGAGATAGATCACTTTTCCATGTTTATTAGTAATTACTTTTTGTTGTGGTTGGTGAATATGACCACAAATGACATAATCATAATTATGTTCGATAGCAAGCGAAGCAGCAGTTTCTTCAAAGTCGCTGATATAGCGAACTGCTTTCTTTACACTGTTTTTTATTTTTTTTGAAATGGAGATCTTTTCTTTTCCCAGTTTTTGCAATGAAAAATTGATAAAACGATTTACTAGTATAAGCATATCATACCCTTTGCCACCCAGTTTTGCAAGTAGCTTTGCACTTCCTTTTGTTGTATTATCAAATACATCACCATGAAATATCCAGGTGAGCTTGCCATCGATCTCAATAATTAACTTATCGGTGAGTTGAAAATTGCCAATGTTAAGATCACTGTACCGGCGAAGAAATTCATCATGATTGCCTGTTATGTAAACTACTCTTGTTCCACTATGCTGCAGGTTGAGAATTTCATTGATGACTTCTAAATGTGCAGCGGGAAAGTATCTTTTATTGAATTGCCACCCATCGACAATATCTCCATTCAGTATTAAAAGATTGGGAGAAATGCTTTGCAGATAATTCACGATCTCTTTTGCATGGCAACCATAAGTACCTAAATGGAGATCTGATATCACAACAACATCAACATGCCTTTTTTCCATTGTAAAGAGGGGTTTTACAAAGGACCATCTTATTTATTACTCCATTATTAAGCTGGTTTTATTATAGTATGACTTCTACATGAATAAAATGTTACTTAAGACTTTATTGGAGGTAATCGAACAAAACTATTGTTGCGTATCTTTTGATTGTCAACAATGGTCAATTCCAGATCCAATTTCTAAATGTATGACTGAAGCAAATGTGCAAACACCTGATGTAAAATCAGACAAGCAAAAGGAATCCGATAACGAGCTGGTGATCTCCTTCCTGACATTACGAAACCTGATCGGTATTTCCGGAATGTTGTTGCCGATCGTGTTAACCTTATTTACTCCGAGGGATGAACAAGATAAAGTGATGGAACATTCGATCAGTGAATATTATTATACTAAGAATGGCGATCTGTTTGTTGTGCTCTTAAGTGTGATCGGTGTTTTTTTATTGACCTATAAAGGATATGATCGTTTCTGGGAACGTGTATTGACTTTAGTTGCCGGATTTTGTGGGATCGGTATTGCCTTTTTCCCAACTGCTACATCAATGGGCAATTCATTAAGCATACATAAGGTGAGACAAGAGGTACCAGAATTTTTTGGACTTGTTCAATGGCATTTTATTTTCGCGACTCTTTTTTTTATTTCATTAGCTCTTACCTCACTTATTTATTTTCGGAAGACAAACGTTAATGACCTAAAGTCAATTGATGAAGGAAAGAAAAAACAAAAGGCAAAGCGAAATATAGTTTACAAGATCTGTGGATGGACGATGCTGATCAGTATCGCATTGATGATCCCTTATTTTATTATAGACCCTCCTTCGCTTAGGAATATGCCTGTTATTTTTGCACTGGAAACTGTTGCGGTAGAAGCTTTTGGTATTTCATGGATCACAAAAGGGCAAACGCTTTGGCCAGACGGAGAGCACTATATGAAAAAAGGATTGCGGAGAGTAAAACAGAAGATTGAGCAAAGCACTTAAAATTCTTTAAGTCGATAATTGGTATACAAGATCTTCAGCTGGCTGTTTTCAATTATTTTTTTGCTTCATGTATATCTAAAACAATTTAATCATTCATTCATCTACAATTAAGAATCGCTTCACATAGTTGCTGCAATTTCGCAATGTCAAAATAAAATATCGGGAAGCAACATAAGTAGTACAAGCAGTAGAATTTCTCATGTGTATAATGGCGATTCTTTTCCAAGCGTCGCCTTTTTTATTTAATTAAATGTGCTGCGCATCTAATTAATTTTCAATTAGTTATGTCATTTCCGGCTTACACTTTCATTGTTTAGCTTTTTGAGAAATGAAAACTTAACATTGGTGAATTGTTCTCATTATTATCTTTAAGTTATTAGATCATTAAATATTTAATTATATGGATACTCCGCAAATCGAGGGCAAAAAATCTTTTAAGAAACAACTTTTCGAAACAATTCATAGTCGTCTTGATCAATCACTGATTCAATACAAAGAATTATTGGGCGAAAAGAAGTTAAACCGTTTCCTTAAAAACACGAGTAAAGAACTTGCATCAGAGATCAATAAAAGATCGAAGAAGGCAGAGAAACGCCAGGAAAGATTGCAAAAGAAAGCCGAAAAATTAAAAAAAGAACAAAGAGTATAAATACATACTTATCCATGTTCAAAAGCCGTTTCGAACCGAGAAACGGCTTTTGTTTTTATATGAACTGATAGCGGATTTGATGGTGCCGGAATGACCTTAAGTTTGGATTTTGCGAACAGTTGTTCATGAAAAAACTTTGTCTTTCAACAAAGGAGACTGACGTCGATTAAGTTATTATTATTTTTTGTCTGGCAAGAATTTTGAGTTTTAATATTCTATATATTCATCATCCCACAAAAACAACTGCACCATGAATATCGTTTCTGTAAAACAACTTCCGGGACAACAGGATTATCTTTTAAAAGAAGATGATAAAACGGTTTTAAAACTACGTTACAAAAATGATCTGCACACAGCAAGATTGGAAACAGAAAAAGAAAGAAGAGTGCTGATCATTGATGATGAAGGATTGATTAAAACAAAGTCTGTTTTGAAAAATGAATACGGTGTCCGTATCGGTTCATTGAACTATGATAATTTTTCTGATTCACAAGGCTCGGTTGATATTGAAAATATAAAGTATCGTTTTAATGTAAAGAATGGAGAAACACCCGAATTGAATATTTATAAAGGTTCCCGTCGCAATCTTGTTTATAATTGTCAGCTTGTATCTGATGATATTAGTTCAAGGATTAAAGGATCACAAACCGCATCGTTGATCATTGCGGTTTCATGGTATTTGTTTTTGAAAGAAGCAGTGAAACTAGTGCCTGCCTTTAACGAGGCCATTATCTTATAATATGAATTCTTTTTGATTGATAGTCCCGCTTTAGCGGGATTTTTATTGTGTTATCACTATTATTCGAATTTAACTTGGAGATTTTATTACATTTATACTATGCGAAACTTTTTATTTTTTGTCCTGCTGATCTCTTTTTATGGTTGCAAGCAATCACCTATCAAGCAAAGTTTTTCAACTGCTGATAGTCTAGTGATCCATTTTAAAGATGAGCAAGCAGGAGCTGTTACCAAAACGGTACAGACAACAGAATCAAACGCAATGAACAGGATGATAGATTTTATTGATGCAAAAGAAACAGAACAATTCAAATGTGGTTATGATGGAAAAATGTTTTTTTATCATGAAGGACAAAAAATACAGGAAGTGGATTTTAAAATGAAAGACGACTCCTGCAATCATTTCTCTTTTTTATTGAACGGGAAAATCATGAGTACTAAAATAAATAGTGAAGCAGTTGATTTTTTAGATGCATTGGAGAAAGGGATGCCATATTATTATTAAAACTTATCCTTAGTCTTTTTTTGTTTCCAACGTAAATCCAATAGTGGTTCCTACGCCTTCAGTACTTCTTACATGAATAGTTTGTCCGTGAGCTTCAATGATGTGTTTGCAAATGGCAAGTCCTAAACCACTACCGGTTATATCACGGCTGCGTCCGCCTTCGGTCCTGTAAAAGCGTTCAAAAATTCGTTGTAGATTTTTTTCGGGGATGCCGATGCCATCATCACTCATTTCAATCAATATATGTTTTTCATCTACTTTATAAATACTGGCAACAATATGACCACCATGTTTTCCATATTTAATTGAATTATCAAGAAGGTTGATAAGCACCTGTCTTATTTTTTCTTTGTCGGCAAAAACGGATAATGGGGATTCGCAACCTTTTTTTATACTAAAACCAATTTTTTGATTTTCGGCCTTAATTGAAAGACTCTCAAAAACTTCTTTTACAAAATCCTGGATGATGAAATTTGTTTTGGTGAGCACTAACTCGCCCCTCTCCAATCTTGAAATTTCGTCAAGGTCCTGGATCAGGTTGGTAAGCCGTTCCACATTTTTTTCGGTTTTTTCTAAAAACCTTTTATTGATCTCCGGATTATGCATGCCACCGCTGAGCAGGCTTTCCACATAACCCTGGATGGCAAATACCGGCGTTTTAAATTCATGAGAAAGATTTTGTAAAAACTCGCGGCGGAATTGCTCATTCTGTTTCAGCACTTCCATCTCCTGTTTATTTTCTTCGGCCCATTGTTCTACGTCTTCTCTTACTTCATCAATACTTTTTTGCGGCAGAATGTATTTATAATATGTCTCTTCTTTTTTTGTGGCTTTTGTCTGGTAGATCTGTTTATAAATGAGTTTTATTTTCCGATAAATGAACCGCTCCAATACAAATGAAATAAGATAATAGCTGCCGCCAAGGATAACAACGAACGAACCCACGCCCCAGCGCCAGTCTTTTTCAACAAGGCCGATCAACAAAGCAACAGGCACTGATAAGATAAGTGCGGTAAAAAAGGAAAGTTGACGTGGGGAAAG
>Ga0193738_1000501_pt1 | contig 19831 bp, 15 predicted proteins | sample L2a1metaG_FD_144927 | JGI IMG/M metagenome (GOLD analysis project Ga0193738, IMG submission 144927) | Soil microbial communities from a riparian zone of the East river system, Colorado, United States - L2a1 | ecosystem: Environmental > Terrestrial > Soil > Riparian zone | place: USA: East River...
ACGAAACTCATTGGGAACCAACCCGGCCGTAGCACACCGTATGCCGCCGTTAGAGCGCCGAAACCGCGTGGTCACGGCTCGCGCGATGCCGGAAACCGTTGAGCCAATTACGAAATCGAATCAGCCCTCGAGAAGGCGGCGAGCGCTTCGACGTGCGGAGTGTTGGGAAACAGGTCGAAGCCGCGTAAAAAGTGCATCTGGTATCCCGCGTCGAGCAGGCGGCGCGCATCGCGCGCGAGCGTCGGCGGATCGCAGGAGACGTAGACGATCCTGTCCGGAGACAGGCGCACGATGGCCGCCGCCGCGTCGCGCGACAACCCGGTACGCGGAGGATCGATCACCAGGGTAGCCGGTGCCCCGCCGCGTCGCCCGGCGAGGTAATCTTCGACGCGCTCCACGCGGGCGCGCAAACCCGGAGCATGCGGCCGCGCGTTCTCTCGAAGGTCGGCGCCGCTCGAACGGTCCCCTTCGACGGCGGTGACCTCGAGATGTCCGCCGGCCGCGATCGCCACGGCGAACAACCCGACGCCGGCGTAGAGATCCACGACTTCCCCACCGGCCGGGATCGCATCCACGACGGCGCGAACGAGGTCGGCGATCAGGAAGCGATTGCCCTGGAAGAAACTCTCGGCACTGCGGCGCAGCGTCCCATCACCCACGCCGCCTGCCGTGATATCCGAGAGCCGATCGTGAACCATCGGCAACCCGGCGGCAAGCGACTGCCCCGTCTTCATGTCGTGTGACGCCAGGCCTTGCAGCTTCGCCGCCGCGACCGCGCCGGCGAGCATCGCCTCGCTCACCTGCGCGCCTGGCGCCAACTCCACGTACGCGGCTCGCTCTGTCCCGGGCATGTTCTCGCTAATCGAGATCGACACCACCGCGCCTGGAGCCTCACGCGCAAGCACGTCCGCGATCGTCGTGGCGGCATCGAGACAGGCCGGCGTGAGCTGCCGCGTCGGGCCGGCATCACACAACTGGTGCGTGCCCTCGCGAAAGAAACCCACGCGCGTGCCGTGGACGTGAAGACGCGCGCGCATGCGATAGCCCTCTTCCGGCGAGGCCGCGACATCCACCGGGACGTCGAGCGGGTGCCGGCCCAGACGCCCGAAGGCGTCGCGGATGACATCCGACTTGAGCGAGAGCTGTCGTCGGTACGCGATGTGAGCGTAGAGAGCGCCCCCGCAAAGCGGATCGCCGACCGTCGCGCGCCGGTCAGCCGATGGCTCGAGTACCTCGCGCGTGACCGCGTAGGCCATGCGCTTCTCGGCTTTCTCGATCCAGGCGAGCACACGCTCCCCGGGAATGGCGCCGCGCACGAGGACGATCTCGCCCAGGTGCCGGGCGATCATCCGGCCGCCGGACGCGGCCTTCTCGATCGTCAGTTCGACCTGCTGCCCTTCCACCAGACTCATCTGTCGCGCCAGCCTCCGAGCACTCATACTATGCTGTCGTGACCGTGCTCGACTCCATTCGCCAGGATGTGGTCTACGCGCTACGAGGTTTCCGCCGGAGCCGCGGCTTTACAGTGGTCGCGCTGCTCGTGCTCGCGTTCGGTATCGCGGCCAACACCACAATCTTCAGCGTCGTGAACGCCGTCCTGCTGCGGCCGCTCCCCGTGGCGCAGCCGGAGGATCTGCGTTTTCTCAGCGTGGTCTTCATCCGCGAGGTGAAGGTTCGCGGCTACGGCGTTCCGCCCCACACGGTCGAGCAGCTCGCGCAGCGCACCGACGTGTTCAGCGGCGTCGCGGGATTCTTCAGCGACGGCGCCAAGCTCGGCAGCGGCATCAGCGCGAGCCGCGTCGTCGGCGAACGGGTCACGACCGGCTACTTCGACGTGCTCGGCGTGCACCCAGCCTTAGGGCGAACCTTCGCGCCCGCCGACGATCTGCCAGACGCCGAACCGGTCATCGTCGTCAGCGATCGGTTCTGGCGCACCAAGCTCGACGCCAATCCGAACGTGCTCGGCACGCCGATCGATCTGCGCTCGCCGTACACCACCGGAGGGACCTATTACCGCCATCACCGGGTGTACACCATCGTCGGGGTCATGCCACCGGCGTTCAAAGGCATCTCAACGGTCTGGGTGCCGAGCGATTACTGGGTGCCGCTCCGGCAACGCGCCAGCGATCTCGTCGAGGCGCAACGGGAGATCAGCGGCCGACTCGATGACGCTGCGAGTGCCCGCTACATGGAGGGCCGAATGCGCGCGATTGCGATCGCACGGCCGCTGCCAGGTGTGAGCGACGCGTCGGTTCTCGCGGCCGCGCAGGCGGCTGAGCAGGAGATGCCCGAGACCGCCTGGGCAACCGCCCGTGGTGTGCGCCGCGAAAGAGGCACGATCGTGTCGGAACGCTCGCTGGAGGGACGGCTGCCCTTCGATCCGGCCGGCAACGTCGTGCCCGAGCGTCTCGCGCTCGCGCTGATGCTCGTGCCGATCATGGTCGTGCTTATTGCCGCGACGAACCTCGCCGGGATCCTGATGGCGCGCGGCGTGGCGCGTCGCGGCGAGATCGGCGTGCGGCTCGCGCTCGGCGCGAGCCGTGGACGGATGGCGCGGCAGATGGTGACGGAAAGCCTGTTGCTGTCGCTGGGGGGCGCCGCAGCCGCAATCCTGTTGTCGCGCGGCATCATCACGCTGTTCGCCGTCTATATGCCGCGGCTCGGTGGCGTCGGCGGCTTCAGCCTGGCGGCCGTCTCGCTCGACGTGCCGCTCGACGGGCGCGTCCTCATGTTCACCATCGCGCTGAGCGTCGGCACCGGCGTCTTCGTCGGAATGGCCCCGGCGATCCAGGCGCTGCGCACGGACATTCTCACCGTTCTCGCGGGGACCGCGCAGGCGGCCAGTCCGCGATCGCGGTTCCGCCGCTGGATTGTCGTTCCGCAAATCTGTCTGTCGGTTGTCCTGCTGCTCGCGGCAGGCGTGCTGGTACGGGCGCTGGTGCGCGCGGAGTTCGCGGATCGCGGCTTCGATCCGAACGGCGTCGTCTACGCCGAGCTGGCCAGGCCCCTCCGCTATTCGGGGAACATGACACCGGAAGAGCGCCTGGCCGAGAACGCGCGGCAGAAGGCCGAGTACCTGCAGCTCCTGGAGGACATCAGGAGGCTGCCCGGCATCGAAATCGCCGCGATGGCGAACAGGGCGGTGTGGACCAACCAGGACAACGTTCCGGTCGTGACTCGGAAGAGCCATCTCGAGGGACAGAACCGCTGGGCGGCCGGCGCACATGTGTCGGACGGCTATTTCGAGGCGATGAAGCTGCCCGTCGTGCGCGGCCGCGCCTTCGACAGAAACGACACCGCCGCGTCACCGCCCGTGGCCATCGTGTGCGAGGAACTGGCGCGCTTGCTGTGGCCGGACAAGGACGCGCTCGGGGAATATGTCGCCAGCCCGGATCGAGCGACCGGAGCGCCGCCAACCTGGCTGCGCGTCGTCGGTATCGCCAGGGGCGTCAGGATGCCGGGGGACGATGACCGACCGAGGCCGTTCATCTACATGCCGATCGCGCAGCGTCCGTCGCTCTTGGCCGCAAGCATCGTCGCACGCGGCCGCGCCGGCACGCCCGATTTGCTGAAGACCCTGCGCGCGGCGATAGTCGCGGCGCAACCCGATGCAGAAGTACCCCGGGCGCGGACGATGACCGAAGAAATCAGTGAAGCGATGTATCCGACGCGACTCGGCGCAACGGTCCTCGCTGTCTCGGGCCTGTTCGGCCTGCTGCTCTCGGCCGTCGGGCTCTACGGTGTCGTGTCGTACTCCGCCGCGCAGCGCTTGCGCGAGATCGGCATTCGATCGGCGCTCGGCGCGGAACGCCGCGACCTCTTCGTGCTGCTGCTTCGCGATGCGGTAGTGGCGCTATCAGTGGCGATCGCGCTCGGTGTCGGCCTGGGCTTTGCCGCCGTGCGCATCGTCTCCAGCCTGGTCGTCGCGCTGCCGCGACTCGACGCCATCACACTGATCGCGATTCCCATGGTTCTCTCGGCCATCATCCTCGCCGCCTGCCTGCGGCCCGTGCGCCGCGCCGCGCGCGTCAATCCGATCGACGTCCTTCGCGCGCTGTGAAAGACCCGCGGCTCAGGAGCTCACAGCTCGTGCCGGCTCAGGATCGGAAGGTTCATGGCATCGCGCAGAAGACGCTCGAAGGCGGCCTCAATCGCGCGAGCCCTGGCGTCCGCGGGCATCCGCGCCGCGAACGGGGCGATCTCCGCTTCCGCGGCAGAGCGCAGCGACGACAGCCGCGCGGCATCGAGGCCGGTTCGCGCTGCCGCGAGCAGCGACGCGTCGAGCTGTTGCAGCCGCTCGAGAAGGCCTTGCCGCGCGTCACCACGCGCCTGCTTCGCGGCCGCGCGCAAGCCGTCGAGCTCCCGCACCGCTGTTTCGAGCTCGGCTCCGAGCGCCGGTGAGGCGGCGCTGCGAGCCGCGGTCAAGCGGGCGATCGCGCGATCGAGGTGTGCGGGGAGCGAGTCGCGCTTCGGATCCGCGCGTTCCGCGACATCCTCCGCCGGTTCGCTCGCACCGGTGACGCCGACCGCCCGTCGCCAGTCATCGAACAGCGTCAGGATGTCGGCCTCGCAGAACTCCACGCGCACCGGGCGCCGGCGCGGTCCCTTCGCGTAGTACCGCTCGCAGTACTGATCGATGCCGCGGAAAGCGACCGCGAGCGGCACGCCCTGCTCCGCCCAGCCGGTGACTTGCTCGAAGACAGGACCGACAATCCGGACCAGGTGTCCTTCGTTCTTCCGGCACAGATACGTTTCGATCTGCCGGCAGTACTCCGCGGCGTCCATCAGGAGCGGTTCTTGAGCCAGATCAGACGAAGGCCGTCGAGTGTGAGGTTCGCGTCGACGCGCGCGATGGTCGTGCTCTCGCCGGAGATCACGTCAGCCAGCCCGCCGGTGGCGATAATCACGGCGCTTTCGCCACCGTCGAAAGCCGCCCGCATGCGGCGCACCAAGCCGTCCACCATCTCCACGTAGCCATAGAACAGTCCGGACTGCATCGCGTTCACGGTGTTCTGGCCGATCACCGCCTCGGGCTTCCGGACCTCGACGCGCGGCAACCGCGCCGCGCGCTGGAACAGCGCGTCTGCCGAAATGTTGATGCCGGGGCAGATCACTCCGCCGAGGTATTCCCCAGTCCTCGAGATGACGTCGAAGGTCGTGCCGGTGCCGAAGTCCACCACGATCAACGGGACGGATTCGGCGCGGCCGTACTTCTCCCAGGCGGCCACGGCGTTGACGATGCGGTCCGCGCCGACGTCACCGGCCGGCGTGTAGTGGACCGGCATCCCGGCGTTGCTCGCGTCCACCATCAGGGCCTTGCGCGAGAAGTAGCGCTCGCACATCTCCTCGATCGGCCGCGTCAGCGGCGGAACGACGGACGCCACGGCGATGCCGTCCACACGCCCGATGTCCACTTTGACTTGTTCGAAGAGCCGCGTGATCAGAATGCCGAGTTCGTCGGCGGTCCGCTCGCGCAGCGCCGCGAGACGCCAGCTGTGCGCCAGCCGGTCGCCGTCGAAGACGCCGATGGTCACGTTCGTGTTGCCGACGTCGATCGCGAGCAGCCTGGCTACGACCAGCGTACCTCACCTGCGATGATGCGCGCGAGGCCGCGCGGCGTGCGCGCGAGCAGCGCGCCGTCCTCGGCCAACCCCGCCGTGACGCCGGATTCCGGCCCTCCGGGACCGTCGAACTCGATCGGACTGCCGGTGGCCGAGGGGGCGAGCGCCGTCCATTGCGCGCGCAGCGGCCCGGACCCCGAGGTTTCGATCGTCGCCAGCGCACGATTGAGTGCCACCAGGACCTGCGCGAGCGCCAGGCCGCCGTCAACGAACCGTCCAAGCTCGGTCTCGATCGACGTCGCGCGATCGGCAAGCTCCGGTGGGAACGCGGTGTGCCGCAGGTTGATGCCCATGCCGAGGACGATGTAGTTGAGGCCGTCGGGACCGGATGACGCTTCGGCGAGAATGCCGGCCAGTTTACGGCGCGCCCGGAATCCCGCGCCGCCCACGGCGACGATATCGTTGGGCCACTTGATCTGGAGCGGCAGCCCCGTCGCGGCGCGAATCCCTGCCGCCACCGCGACGCCGCCTGCGAGCGTCAGCCACGGCGCGACCGCGCGGCGCCGGACGATCGTCGAGATGTAGAGGCCGGCCCCAGGTGGCGAGAACCAGGTTCGACCGAGGCGGCCCCGGCCGGCCGTCTGCGCGCCGGCCACGAACGTGGTGCCTTCAGGATCGCCGCGTTCTGCCGCGGCAGCCGCGAGATCGTTGGTGGACGTGACTTCGGCCGCGTAGAACAGCCGCGCGCCGAACACGCCACGGTCTGGCGCCGTGGCCGCCAGGGCGCTCGCGATGTCTTCGGGAATCTGCACCACACTTGTCCGCGTTCTCCGCGGGATCCGCGGCCGAGCGTTTTCCGCGCGATCCGCGGCCGAGCGTTTTCGCGTGATCCGCGTGATCCGCGGCCGAGCGTGATCCGCGTGATCCGCGGCCTGTTTCGGTCCGCGTGGTCCCCGGCCCACGGTGGCCGCGGCTAGCCCTCAGGCTCGAGCTCGAAGCTCAAGTCCGCTGCGGCGGCGGAATGGGTCAGCGCGCCGACCGAGACGTAGTTGGCGCCGGTCTTCGCCAGTTCGGGGATCCGATCCAGCGTGACGCCGCCCGACAGCTCGATCTTGGCGCGGCCGCCGATCCGCCTCACCGCTTCGCGAACGGCGTCGAGCCCGAGGTTGTCGAGCAGAATGATATCGGCCCCGGCAGCCACGGCCTCGTCCACCTGTTCGAGGCTCTGCGCCTCGACCTCGATCGGCATCTCGGGATCGGCGTCCTTCATGCGCTTGAGAGCCTCGCGCACGCCGCCGGCGAGCCGGATGTGGTTGTCCTTGATCAACACGCCGTCGTCGAGCCCCGAACGGTGGTTCGTACCGGCGCCGGCGCGCACCGCGTATTTCTCCAGCGCGCGAAGGGTCGGCGTCGTCTTGCGCGTGTCGAGGATGGTGATCGAGCCACCCGTCGCGTCAACGAAGCGGCGCGTGAGCGTGGCGATGCCCGACAGCCGTTGCAGGAAATTGAGCGCGGTCCTCTCGGCGGTCAGCATCGACGCCGCGCGGCCGCGCACCTCCGCGACCACGGTCCCGGGCTCGCAGAGGTCGCCGTCGTTGCGCTTGCGCTCGAAGGTACAGCCCGGGTCCAGCTGCGCGAAGACTTCGCCAGCGACGTCGAGGCCAGCCACGACGCACTGCGACTTGGCGAGGACAATACCGCGCGCGCGAAGATCCGGCGGGACCGTCGCTTCAGTGGTAACGTCCCCCCAGCCGAGATCCTCAGCGAGCGCGCGCCTAACGACCTCCCGGTAGAGGGCCGGGTCGAGCGGCTGAAAAGGGACCGACCTCACGCGGTCCGTTCCTGCGGCGGCTCGGGGGCGGCCAGCTCGACGGTCACTTCGAGGGCGTCGGCCTGTTCGACAACGAGTTGCTGGATCAGACCGGAGGCGCGCAGATCCGCTTCGGCTGCGACGAGCAGCGCGCGATCGGCATCGGGAAGCCGTACCACCGCCCGCGCGACGGCAGTTTTCAGCGGGCGCTGCTCCTCGCTCTTCTTCTTCCGAATCTCGCCGAGGACGGCCGCGGCGAGCTCCAGCGCGCGGGCGCCGTCCGCGTCTTCCCCGCCGGCCGCATCGAAGAGTTCAGCGGCGTCGGGCCAGGCCGCGGCGTGAACCGAACCCGGCTGCCACCACGACCACACCTCTTCCGTGACGAACGGCAGGTACGGCGCGAACAACCGCAGCAGGGCCGAGAGCGCCCCGAACAGCGCGCCGTTCGCCGACGCGGCACCCTCGGATCCCTGGTCGCCGTACCGGCGCGACTTGACCAGCTCGAGATAGTTGTCGCAGAAGAACCAGAAGAGCGTCTCGGATTTCTGAAGGACACTCGCGTAGCTGTAGTCGTCGAGCTCCTGAGTGGACTCTCGCACCAGCCGGCCGACCATCGTCAGCAGCCCGCGATCGACCGCTTCGGTGACGCGCCCGGGCGGCGCCGGGTTGGCGAGGACGAACTTCGACGCGTTCAGCAGCTTGATCGACAGCCTGCGGCCGACCTTCATCTGTCCCGTGTCGAACGCGGTATCGGTGCCGGGGCGACCGCTGGCGGCCCAGTACCGCACGCCATCGGCGCCGTGCTCCTCGAGCAGGCCCATCGGCGTGACGACATTGCCCTTCGACTTCGACATCTTCTTGCGGTCGGGATCGAGGACCCAGCCGGAGATCGCGGCGTTGCTCCAGGGGAGCTTGCCGAATTCCAGATCCGATCGAAGCACCGTCGAAAACAGCCAGGTCCGGATGATGTCATGGGCCTGCGGCCTGACATCCATCGGGAAGACGCGATCGAACAGATCCTGATCTTCCAGCCAGCGTCCGGCGATCTGCGGCGAAAGCGACGAGGTCGCCCAGGTGTCCATGATGTCGGGATCGCCGCTGAAGCCGCCAGGTTGATCGCGCTGATCGGCACGATAGCCGTCGGGCACGTCCGTGGACGGATCGATCGGCAGCTGCGCCTCCTGCGGGACCAGCGGCTGCGAGTAGTCGCGCGTGCCGTCGGCGAGCACCGGGTACCACACCGGGAAAGGCACGCCGAAGAAACGCTGCCGGCTCACGCACCAGTCGCCGTTCAACCCGTTGATCCAGTTCTCGAGGCGCGCCTGCATGTAGCCGGGATGCCACCGCAACTCGCGCGCGCGCGCGAGCAATTGCTCGCGGAACTGCAGCGTCTTGATGAACCACTGGCGGCTGGTCACGATCTCCAGCGGCCGATCCCCCTTCTCGTAGAACTTGACGGGGTGCGTGATCGGTCGCGGCTCGCCGATCAGATCGCCGCTCTCCTTGAGCAACTCCACGATCTTCCCGCGCGCCTTCACGGCCGACAGGTTCGCGAGCTGGTCGTACGCCTGCTGCGCGCGCGCCGGGTCGGTTGATTCCCATCCGGCCGAGCCCCACGCAATCGGGCGCAACGCGCCGTTCGGCTGGATGATCGCGCGCACCGGCAGCGACAGCGCGCGCCACCAGATGACGTCGGTCACGTCGCCGAACGTGCAGATCATCGCGACGCCGGATCCCTTGTCAGGGTCGGCCAGTTCGTGAGGACGGATCGGTACCCGCACGCCGAACAGCGGCGTGATGACCTCGCTGCCAAACAGGGGCTTGTATCGCTCGTCGTCGGGATGGGCGACCAGCGCAACGCACGCCGGAATCAGTTCCGGACGCGTGGTCTCGATCGCGATCTTCTCGCTGCCACTTGCCCCGAGCGGAGTCGAGGGGCCCGCGCGCGCGAACTCGATGCGGTGGTACGCGCCCGGCTGCTCGCGGTCTTCGAGCTCCGCCTGCGCGACGGCGGTTTTGAAGTCGACGTCCCAGAGCGTCGGCGCTTCGAGCTGGTAGGCGTGCCCCTTCTGCAAGAGGCGCAGGAACGAGATCTGCGAGATGCGCTGCGCGCGACGGTCGATCGTCGCGTAGGTCATCCCCCAGTCCACCGAGAGCCCGAGGTAGCGCCACAGCGCCTCGAACGCCTTCTCGTCTTCTACGGTCAGCCGCGAGCACAACTCGATGAAGTTGGGACGCGACACCGAGATCGGCTGCTTCCCCGGTTTATCCGGCGGCTGGAACCCCGCGTCGTACGGCAGCGACGGATCGCAGCGGACGCCGAAATAATTCTGCACGCGCCGCTCGGTCGGCAGCCCGTTGTCGTCCCACCCCATCGGGTAGAACACGGCCTTGCCGCGCATCCGCTGGTAGCGCGCGACGATGTCGGTATGCGTGTAAGAAAAGACGTGGCCGACGTGGAGTGATCCGCTGACGGTCGGCGGCGGCGTATCGACCGAATAGACCTCTTCGCGGGGCCTGGTGCGATCGAAGCGGTAGACGCCGGTCTCTTCCCACGTGTGCATCCATTTGGTTTCCAGCCCCTCGAGAGCGGGCTTCTCTGGCACACGGACGGGATGATTCATTGTTTCAGGCGTTCGATTTCCTCCCGGACGAGCCGTTCGGCGACGTCGAGGATTGTGGGGCGCGACTGGGTCGAGAGCTTCGCGAGCACGCGCTCGGCGACCGCGTCGATCATGTCGTCAGTGATGGCTGCCGGCGTGGACCCGGCAGCGCCTGAAGCGGCGATGGCGGCGGACGGCGACAGGCCAAGCTTCTGCTCCGCGGAGAGCAATGCCGTGAACGCGTCCACGAGCGACGCCGGCAGGGCGGTGGCCGGCGCCGCGGCCGGAGCCGCTGGCGCAACCGGAACGGCGGCGGGTGCGGCGACGCGCGGGGCGGGTTGCGCGGCCGCGACTGGAGCCGGGCGTGTCGGATCGCCGATGAGATCCGGATCCCAGCCGGCCAGCGGGTCGCCGGAGTTCGTCTGCGGCGAGGCCGGCGCGGGCCGGCGCGACAGCGGAATCGTATCCCGTTGGGAAGCGGCGGCCGTCGTGGCCGTTGACGAGAACGCGGCGTCCAACTGATCGAAGTACGCCTCGAGCGGATCGGCCGCCGGCGTTCCGCCCGCGGGCGCGCGCTTGGCGAATTCCTGGGGCGCCTGGCGCACGGGTCCCTGCGCCGGCGGCGCCGAACTCCACATGCCGGCCGGCTGCCGCCCGGCGAGCAGCTCTTTGACGCGGCTGATGACCAGCTGCGGCTCGAACGGCTTCACGAGAATGCCGTCGCAGCCGACCGACCGGGCGCGTCCTTCATCCACCGGCTCGAACGCGCCGGTCAGGAGGACGACGGGAATGTGGGCCGTGTCGGGATTCCCTTTGACGAACGATGCGACCTCGTAACCGTTCCGTTCGGGCATGCCGACGTCGGCGAGCACGATATCGGGAGGATCGCGTTGCACGCGATCGATCGCTTCCTGTCCGTTTCCTACGGCAATGACCTGGACGTCTTCGTCCGCGAACGTCAACTCGATGACGCGCTGGATCGTGACGCTGTCATCCGCAAGCAGGAGCTTGTGGGGCATGGCTCCATGATACCTTGAGCGGCACTCACGCATGGCATCCTGGCGGACGAAAGCCGCACCGGGCTGGCTGACGCTGCTCGACGCGGTCCTGCTGCTGGCGGGCGCGACGGCCGGCGTCACGCTGCTCGGCGCCGCCGGGCGGTTCGATGTGGCCGGCGTGCGCGTCACGATTCGTGCCGCCACGAATCTGATCTATGTGACGGCGCTCCTGGGGCTCTTGCGCGCCGCCCTTGGCGGGCGCACGCGCTTTCTCCCCGGCATCACCGCCGGCGACAGCCGCCGTTTCGACGCCGAGCGCGAACGGTTTGCGAACCCGGCGCCGTTCACGCCGCGCGTCGCGCTGTGCGCGCTCGCAACCGCGGCCGGATCGATCGTCTGGATCCTGCCGCACCTCCTCAATCCGCGGATGGTGCCCGACCACGGCGATCCGCTGTTCTCGGCCTGGCGCATCGCGCGGATCGCCCACCAGCTCGTCGCCGATCCGCGTCACCTCTTCGACGGCAACATCTTCCATCCGCTGCCGCTGACGCTGACGCTCTCGGACGCGACCTTCCTCCAGGCGATGCTCGGCGCGCCGTTCGTGCTCGCCGGCGTCGATCCGCTCCTGGTCGCCAACGGACTGACCATGATCGCGTTCCCGCTCTGCGGGCTCGCCTTCTTCTACGCCTCGTGGCGCATCACGGACGATCCTTACGCCGCCATTGTCGCGGGGCTGCTCGGCGCGTGGTACCCGTTCCACGCGGAGCATTACAGCCATCTCGAGTTGCACTGGGTGATGTTCGCTCCGCTCGCCGCGGTGACGGGGATGCGCATGCTCGCGGATCCACGCGCCGCGACCGGGTTGCGCTTCGGCGCCGCGGTCGCCGCGCAGTGGCTGGCCTCGATGTATCTCGGGATCATGCTCCTCTCGTTTCTCGCGCCGTTCCTCGCCATCGTCGCGCTCGCCTGGCGCGTCCGCCCATCGCGGTCCGTGGTTGTCGCATTCGCGGCCGCTGGAGCCATCGCGGTGCCGGCATTCGCCGGGCTCGCGTGGCCCTACCTCGCCGCGCGCGATATCCGTGGCGATCGAGCCAGGCAGGAGGTGTTCGACGGCAGCGCGACCGGGCTGGATTACCGGCACGCGCACTATCGGCTGACGACCTATCGCTGGCAAGGCGCGCGCGGGCATCGGATCGAACGGGAACTATTCCCTGGAACGTCCACGGTCGTCCTCGCGGCAGCCGGCGCGGTGCCGCCGCTGGGAACGGCCTCAGTGGCGGCCGTCGTCGCCGGCGCGTTCGCGTTCGACTGGTCGATGGGACTCAACGGTCTGACCTACGATGAGCTGTACCGGCTCTCATCGGTGTATCGCGGCATGCGTGTCACGGCACGGTTCAGCGCGATCGTCGGCGTCGCGCTGGCGTTGCTCGGAGCGATCGGCATGGCGCGCGTTCTCCGGCGGACGCGTTCGCAGTTGGCGCGCGCGACGATCACCGCGGTGGTGTCGATCGGCGTGCTCTTCGATCTACGGATGGAACTCGGACTCGTCGCCTACCACCCTGGCGTGCCGCCGATCTACTCGAGTGTCACGCCCGACATGGTGCTGATCGAACTGCCGGTCGATCGCCATATCGATTACATGTATTTCTCGACCCGGCACTGGGCCCACCTCGTCGGTGGTTACAGCGGCTTCCCGAAATACACGGTGACGCTGATGGACGGCTGGAAAGCGTGGCCGGCGCCGGAAGCGATCGACTTCTATCGCCGGGCCGGCGCCACGCACGTCACCTACAACTGCGCGCTCGAAGACCGACCATGGCGATGCGCGATTGCGCTCGAGATGCTCGACGCGCACCCGGGTCTCGAACGGATCGCGTCCGGCCTCTGGCAAGGCAAGGACACCCGCCTTTACCGCATTCGGTAGACCAAAATTGTGTCGAACGTTCAAAAGTGTACGTTTGAAGGTTTCTTGAGCCGAAATGCCCCGACTTGTCGTCTTAGGATACTGTAGAGCGCCTGTTAAAAGACCCAGGGAGGGTTTCGTGAAGCAGTTATTCGTGGTTCTTGCGGTAGTTGGTGTGTTCGGAGTGACGGAAGCGCGCGCGCAGGATCGCGGCGGCGTCCGCGTCGGTCTCAACCTTGCCAACCTCTCGGGCAACGACGTGGCCGACCTCGGTGATACCGATTCGCGCGCGGGGCTGGTCGTCGGGCTGTTCGGCGTCGTTCCGCTCAATCAGACTATTGCGTTCCAGCCGGAAGTGCTCTTCAGCCAGCAGGGCGCCAAGCTCGAGGATGGCTCCGACGACGCGACCATCAAGCTGGATTACCTCCAGGTCCCGTTGCTGGCGCGGTTCCGCCTGGGCATGAGCCCGTCGGCCCCCGTGCATGCGCTGTTCGGCCCGTCGTTCGGGTTCCGCACCAACGCGGAAGTGGACCTCAACGGCGAGACGATCGACGACAACGATGAGTTCGAGGACCAGACGGAAAGCTTCGACATCGGGCTCGTGGCGGGCATCGGGGTCAACGCCGGTCCGGCGGTCGTGGACGCCCGCTACATGTGGGGCCTTCGTAACCTGAACAAGATCGACGACGGCGCCGAGATCAAGAACCGCGTGTTCTCGGTCTCCGTCGGCTTCCGTTTTTAGTTGGGGGGCGGCGCTCGCGCGCGCGGCTAAACCTGTTCGACTCTCGGTCGGGCGTTCGCCTGGATGAAGTCGATGATCTGCTGCATGGGGCTTCCGGGGAGAAAGATTCCCCGGACCCCCATCGCCTGCAGCTTGGGGATGTCCACGTCGGGAATGATGCCGCCGACGACCACCAGGACATCGTCCAGCCCTTTTTCCTTCAGCAGCTGCATGACCCGCGGGCAGGCGTGCATGTGGGCGCCCGAGAGGATCGACATGCCGATCACGTCGGCGTCCTCCTGGAGCGCCGCGCCGACGATCTGCTCCGGCGTCTGGCGGAGACCGGTGTAGATGACTTCCATGCCGGCGTCGCGCAGCGCGCGCGCGATGACCTTGGCGCCGCGGTCGTGTCCGTCCAGGCCGGGCTTGGCGATGACGACTCTGATTTTCTTCATTAGATAAGAGGAACTTCCTCGTACTCTCCCCAAACGTCTCTGAGCGCGTCGCACATTTCGCCGACCGTGGCGTAGGCGCGGACGCAATCGAGCAGCGGGTACATCGTGTTGCCGGTGCCGCGGGCGGTCTCCTTGAGCACGTCGAGCGAGCGGCGCACCTTCTCGTTGTCGCGGGTCGTCTTGAGATCCCGCAGCCGCGACAGCTGCCGCTCCGCCGTGGACTCGTCGATGTAGAGGATCGGGATCGGCGTCTCGTCTTCCTGCACGAAGTCGTTCACGCCGACGATGATCTTGTCGCGCAGTTCGACCGACTGCTGGAAACGGTAGGACGCCTCCGCGATCTCCTTCTGCGGGAAGCCCTGCTCGATCGCCTCGACCATCCCGCCCATGCGGTCGATGATGTCGAAGTACTGCCTGGCCTCGCGCTCCATGTCGAGCGTCAGCCGCTCGAGGAAGAACGATCCGCCCAGCGGATCGACGATGTTGGTGACGCCGCTCTCGTGCGCGATGATCTGCTGCGTCCGGAGCGCCAGCGTCGCGGCCTCGGCGGTCGGCAGGGCCAGCGCCTCGTCGAGCGAGTTGGTGTGCAGCGAGTTGGTGCCGCCCAGGACCGCCGCGAGCGCCTGGAGCGCGGTGCGGACGACGTTGTTATACGGCTGCTGCGCGGTCAGGGACACGCCGGCGGTCTGCGTGTGGAAACGCAGCTTCCACGACCGCTCGTTCTTCGCCTTGAACCGATCCCGCATCACTTCCGCCCAGATCTTGCGCGCAGCGCGGAACTTCGCGATCTCCTCGAAGAAATCGCTGTGCGAATTGAAGAAGAAGGAAATCTGGGGCGCGAACGCGTCCACGTCGAGCCCCGCGTCGATGCCGTACTGCACGTACTCGATGCCGTCGCGGAGCGTGAACGCCAGTTCCTGCGCCGAGGTCGAGCCCGCCTCGCGGATGTGATACCCGCTGACCGAGATCGTGTTCCACTTCGGAACCTCGGTCGAGCAGAACGCGAAGATGTCGGTGATGAGCCGCATCGACTGCCGCGGCGGGAAGATGTATTCCTTCTGGGCGATGAACTCTTTCAGGATGTCGTTCTGGATCGTCCCCGAGAGCTTCTTCCAGTCCGCCCCCTGCTGCTCGGCGACCGCGAGATACATCGCGAAGATCATCGGCGCCGGCGAGTTGATCGTCATCGACGTCGTGATGTCGGCGAGCGAGATGCCGTCGAAGAGCCGTTCCATGTCGGCCAGCGTGACCACGCTGACCCCGCACTTGCCGACTTCGCCAAGCGAGAGCTCATGATCGGGATCGCGTCCCATCAGCGTCGGCAGATCGAACGCGACGCTGAGGCCGCCGCCGCCCGCCTTCAACAGGCCCTTGAACCGCTCGTTGGTCTCTTCCGGGGTGCCGAACCCCGCGAACTGCCGCATCGTCCAGAGCCTGCCGCGGTAGCCGCTCGGGTGGATGCCGCGCGTGTAGGGAAAGTCCCCGGGATTGGCGAGACCGCGCTCCGTGCCGAGCTCGGCGATGTCGTCCTTCGTGTACAGCCTCTCGATCGGTCGCCCTGAAATCGTCGTGAAGGGGATCGAGCGCCCGGCCGCGGTCTTCGCAGCCGGTTCCGCCGCAACACTTTTCATAACTGTTAATTATAGACGTTGACGACAGCCAAAAAAGCACGTTACCGTGGTCTATTTGGTCTGGCTGCCCGGTCACGATCCGGCGTGCCTTTACTGCGGGAGTCATATGGAATCGACTGGCAGCGTGTTCAACGCGATGCTTCAGGAGTTCGATGGGGCCGCGCGTCTTCTCGCCCTCGATCCCGGCATCTGGAAAGTCCTCACCCATCCCAAGCGCCAAATTTGCGTCTCGTGTCCGGTCCAAATGGACAACGGCGAGATTGAAGTCTTCAGGGGCTATCGGGTCCAGTACAACATCACCCTCGGCCCCGCGAAGGGCGGCATCCGCTATCACCCCGGCGTGACGCTCGACGAAGTCACCGCGCTCGCCGCGTGGATGACGTGGAAGTGCGCTGTCGCCCAGATCCCGTTCGGCGGCGGCAAGGGAGGCATCATCGTCGATCCCAACCGGCTGTCGCGGCGCGAGCTCGAAGCGTTGACACGCCGCTACGTGGCGGAGATCGCCGACGCGATCGGGCCGGACAAGGACGTCCCCGCTCCTGACGTGAACACCGACGCCCAGACCATGGCCTGGATCATGGACACCTACAGCATGCACGTCGGCCACACGTCGACGGCTGTCGTGACCGGCAAGCCGATCGAGATGGGCGGCTCGCTGGGGCGGCGCGAGGCGACCGGCCGCGGCGTCATGATCACGACCCGCGAGGCGTCCAAACACCTCGGGCTCACGATCGAGGGGGCGAAGGTCGCGGTCCAGGGCTTCGGTAACGTCGGCTCGGTCTCGGCTGATCTGATCGCGAAGCTCGGCGCCAAGATCGTGGCGGTGACCGACTGGAAGGGCGGTGTCTCCAACGAGAAGGGGCTCAATATCCCCGCGTTGATCGACCACGTCAAGCAGCACCGCACGGTCGCCGGTTACACCGGTGGCGACAAGCTCGATCCGGCGAAGCTGTTCGGCCTCGACGTGGACGTCCTCGTGCCGGCGGCGCTCGAAAACCAGATCACGATGGAGAACGCGCCGTCGATCAAGGCGAAGATCATCGCCGAGGGGGCCAACGGCCCGACGACGCCCGAGGCGCACAAGCACCTGCACGAGCGCGGCGTGTTCGTCATCCCGGACATCCTCGCCAATGCCGGCGGCGTCACTACTTCGTATTTCGAGTGGGTCCAGGATCGCCACGGCTACTTCTGGGAAGAGGAAGAGGTCAACCGCCGCCTCGAACAAAAGATGTGCGAGGCGTTCAAGGCGGTCCTCGACATGTCGATCCGCTACAAGACCGACATGCGCACCGCCGCCTACATCGTCGCCATCAACCGCGTCGCCACGGTGACCCGGATGCGCGGCATGTATGCGTAATTGAACCAACGCGCGGGGGGCGGCGTATCTGGCAGGCATGCTGTCAGACGTCCGCTACGCGCTGAAGTGGCTGCTCCGCAGCCCCGGCTTTGCCGCTGTCGCCGTGTTGTCGCTGGCCATCGGGATCGGCTTCAACACGGCGCTTTTTTCAGTGATCGACGCGCTGCTCCTCCGCCCCCTGCCGATCGCCGATCCAGCCGCCATCGTGGACGTCTATACGAAGAGCAGCGACGGCGACACCTACGCAACCAGTTCCTATCCCGACTACCTCGATTTCAAGTCGCGGAACAGCGTCTTCACGGACCTCGTCGCCTACAGCCCGTCGATCGCCGCGCTGAAGGCGGGCGACCGCTCCCGGATGGCGCTTGGAGAAGTCGTCACCGGCAACTACTTCCAGGTGCTCGGCGTGCAGGCCGTCATCGGCCGCACGTTGCTGCCGGAAGACGATCGGCCCGGTGCGCCGCGCGCCACTGTCATCGCTTTCCGAACCTGGCAGCGCGACTACGGACGCGATCCTCGAGTGATCGGCAGGACGCTGCTGATCCATGGCCAGCCCTACATCATCGTCGGCGTTGCGCAGGAACGGTTCACCGGCCTGGTGCGCCGCGCGCCACTGTCATCGCTTTCCGAACCTGGCAGCGCGACTACGGACGCGATCCTCGAGTGATCGGCAGGACGCTGCTGATCCATGGCCAGCCCTACATCATCGTCGGCGTCGCGCAGGAACGGTTCACCGGCCTGGTGCCCATGCTGCAGCCGGAGATGTGGACACCGCTGACGTGGGTCGAAGACGTCGAGCCGGCGGGCATCCAGGACGCGGTCCCCTCGCCAACTGGAACGACGCGGCTCGATCGGCGCGGTCAGCGCTGGCTGTTCATGAAGGGACGGCTGAAGCCGGGTGAATCGGCGGCGCGCGCCGAAGCGAACCTGCAGGTCATCATGAGCCAGCTCGGGGCGGCCTATCCGAAGACCAACGATCAGCGGCCAATCGCGGCTGCGGCCAACGTTCGCATCCATCCGCTTGCCGATCAGAGGCTGCGCCCTGTGGCGGCCGGGCTGACGATCGCCATCGGGCTCGTCCTGCTGGTCGCGTGCGCCAACGTCGCGAACATGCTGCTCGCGCGAGCGTCGGGCCGGCAGCGCGAGATCGGTATCCGGCTGGCGATCGGCGCCAGCCGCGGCCGCCTGATCCAGCAATTACTCACCGAGAGCCTGGTAATGGCGGCGCTCGGCGCGGTGGCGGGGATCATGTTCGCCAGCCTCGCGATCCAGGCGATCCAGGCGCTGCCGCTGCCGATCGCCGTTCCGGTGTCGCTCAATCTCCACATCGACGCGCGCGTCGTCCTCTTCACGACGCTGATCGCGTCCGCCGCGGGACTGCTGGCCGGTCTTGCGCCGGCGCTTCGCGCGACGCGTGTCAACCTGTCGGCGGACATGAAGGGAGAGGCGGCGTTCGGCGGGGGCCGGCAGCGGTGGACGCTCCGCGACGGCCTCGTCGTCCTCCAGACCGCCGTGACGCTGGTGCTGCTGGTGGCCGCCGGGCTGCTGACGCGCAGCATGATGCAGGCGCACCGTGTCGATCTCGGCTTCCGCGCCGCGGGCGCGGTCGCGCTCGGCACCGAGCTGGGTCTCGTCGGCTACTCGGAAGAGCGAGCCCGCCCGATGTTCGAGCGCGCGGCCGAGCGCGTCGCCGCGATCCCTGGCGTCGTGGCGGTGTCCCGCACCGTGCGGCAGCCGCTCTCCATCAATTACAACCGCAACAACGTTTTCTTCCCGGACCGGAACGGCCCCACCGAGCGCGGCACGACGGTGTCGGCGACCTGGGTGGACGAGCGCTACTTCGCGACGCTCGGCGTCCCGGTGCTGCGCGGCCGCAACTTCACGACCGGCGAAACGCCGTCGTCGGCGAAGGTCGCGATCGTGAACGAGGCGTTCGTGAAACGGTACTTCCAGGGCGAGGACGGCGTCGGCCGGCGCTTTCGCACGCGCGCAGCCGACGGACCCGAATTCGAAGTCGTCGGCGTCGTCGCCGACTACAAGGTCGAGACCGTCGGCGAGCAGCCGAGGCCGTACATCCACTATGCGCTCGGGCAGCGAGCGTTCACCGGCGAGGTCCTGATCGCCCGCACCGCCGGCGACGCGAACGCGCTGCTCGCCGCGATGCGCCGCGAGATCCTCGCGCTCGAACCGAACGCCGTATTCCTCGACAACCAGACGATGGAGGGGCAGGTGGCCGCCACACTGCTGCCAGCGCGCCTTGCGGCGCAGACGCTCGGCCTGGTGGGCCTCGTTGCCACGCTACTCGCGGCCGTCGGGCTCTACGGCGTCATCGCCTATTCGGTCGGCCGGCGCACGCGCGAGATCGGGATTCGGATGGCGCTCGGCGCGACGCCATCGGGGGTGCTCCGGCTGGTACTCGGACAGGGCCTCGGGATCGTCGGCGTGGGCATCGGCGTCGGACTCGCGCTGTCGTACGCAGCGGCGCGCGCGATCGCGAGCGGGCTCTACGGCGTCGGCGCCGCGGATCCCACGGCGTGGGGCTCGGCTGTTGGCGTGATGATCGTTTCGGCGGCGCTAGCGAACTACCTGCCCGCGCGGCGCGCCGCGCGTGTCGATCCGAGCGTCGCGCTCAGGTCGTCCTGAATCTCCGCGCAACCCCTTGGGAGTTGGGAGTTGGGAGTTGGGAGTTGGGAGTTAGGTCCCGACCTTGAACCCGACCAGCTGCTGCGCGCTGCCGGACGGCGTCTTGGCGGTGAGTTCGATGACGTATTCCCCTGCCCCGAGCGAGGCGA
>Ga0193738_1000502_pt1 | contig 19782 bp, 14 predicted proteins | sample L2a1metaG_FD_144927 | JGI IMG/M metagenome (GOLD analysis project Ga0193738, IMG submission 144927) | Soil microbial communities from a riparian zone of the East river system, Colorado, United States - L2a1 | ecosystem: Environmental > Terrestrial > Soil > Riparian zone | place: USA: East River...
AGAGCGAAGTTGGCGGGTGGCTTTCTTCCCGGTTTCGGTCCTCAGTTGTCCTTCGATCGTAATTGATTTCATTTTATGTTTATTTATTAGTTACTCGTTCTTTTATCTTTTCATCTCCCTTTTCTTTGTGAGTGCACAAACAAACTTGTGATGCTCTTATTTTCAAAAGCATTCCTGATAGCTACTGCAAACAGTTCAGCAACAGATATCACTTTTATTTTCGAAGTAGTTTGCCTTAAAGGGATCGTATCACAAACCACCAATTCATCCAGTACACTATTCTCAATATTTTCATACGCCTTTCCGCTTAGTACCGGGTGTGTGATCAATGCCCTTACACTTCTTGCGCCTTTTTCCATTAAAAGAGCTGCACTTTTTGCCAATGTGCCCCCGGTGTCGCAGATGTCGTCGATAATTACCACATCTCGGTCAGTCACATCCCCGATCACCACCATGCTTGCAATTTCATTCGCCCTTTTCCTGTGCTTATCACAGATCACCATCTCCGCTTCAAAATAACTTGATATCTCTCTTATCCTGTTTGCACTTCCTACATCAGGGGCCGCAAAGGTAAGGTTTTCGAGTTTTAGATTCTCTATGTAAGGAATAAAAACTGCGTGGCTGTCAAGGTGGTCAACCGGGATATCAAAGTAGCCCTGTATCTGCGGAGCATGAAGATCCATGGTTATTAAACGGTCAGCCCCTGCAGCCTGTAACATATTGGCAATCAACTTACTTCCTATTGCTACCCTAGGCCTATCCTTCCTATCCTGACGGGCATATCCGTAATAAGGGATCACAGCAATGATCTTATAAGCTGATGCTCTTTTTGCAGCGTCAATCATCAGCAAAAGCTCCATTAAATTTTCGGTAGGAGAATGAGTGCTTTGGACAAGAAAAACAAAATCGCCCCGAATGCTCTCCATAAATGTGGGCAGGATCTCTCCGTCGCTGAATCGTTGAATATTGACTTTTCCAAGCCGGCTTCCGTAGCTTTTGCAAATTTGTTCTGCTAAGCCTTGTGATCCCGTACCGGAAAAAATTTTAGCGGCTGACATGACTTGATTTGATTACACCAAAGGGACTTCTCTGGAGCGGCGAAGATAATACTTCACCCCAAATCAAATGGGAGACGGGAAAAAATGTTGATGATTTGCAGTCCTATTTTACTGAGGCTATCGCCACAGTGTTAGTAGCTGGTTCATTTGCTTTTTTCTCATTCGAGGAATAGTTACCACCATCAGTTGTGTTGCAACTATAAAAAAGCGATGAACAAATAAAAATGGAGAAAAATAAAACGACAACATACACTCCGGCAAAAAATAAAATTGGATGCAACGCACCAATTGGGGATACGGATCTTTTTTTCATACGGTCCTGGTTTAGTTTTTCAAGGGTTTGGATTCAATCTTCAGGGTCGTACCCTAAAAGTTGTATTTTCTAGGCCTAAATTATTTGTTAATCTTGGGTGATGCAAGAGCAGAAATACTCTATCAAACAATGGGCAAAAGACGATAGGCCAAGAGAAAAATTACTATTGAATGGGGTTCACACACTCAGTGATTCCGAGCTGCTTGCTATTCTAATATTAAATGGTTCTAAGGAAAAAACTGCAGTTGATCTTGCAAAAGATATTTTAAAGCTCAGTAAAGATAATTTATCAGAGTTAGGTAGACTATCAGTAAAAGATCTAATGAAAGTAAAAGGTATTGGCCAGGCGAAGGCAGTTGCTATTTCAGCTGCCCTTGAATTAGGCAGAAGAAGACAAGCAAGCAATTCCCTTCAAAAGAAAATAATTACTTCAAGTAATGATATCGCTGATTATTTTATGGCAAAACTGAAAGACTACCGGCATGAAGTATTTGCGGTAGTTTTTTTAAACAGGGCCAACAAGATCAATCATTTTGAAATTGTGAGTGAAGGCGGGATAACCGGCACTGTTGCGGACCCTAGAATAATTCTTAAAAAAGCATTGGAAGAAGATGCAGTCAGCATCATCCTTTGTCACAATCATCCATCGGGCAGTTTAAAGCCAAGCAGAGCCGATGAAGAACTAACGTTAAAAATAAAAGAAGCTGCAAAATATTTTGACATCAAAGTACTCGATCACATGATCGTAAGCGATGCAGGCTATTTCAGTTTTGCGGATGAAGGACTGCTATAGAGATTGGATGCTAGAATATTTGATACTGGATAAGATTCAATGAGTATTTATGAGCTATAGAAAATTGCAAATCTGGATTCTTGCAAGAGAAATAGTAATTGAGGTGCATGAAATGAGTTTAAATTTACCAAAGTTTGAACTGTATGAAGAAGGATCACAAATAAGAAGATCAAGCAAAACAACAAAGGCAACAATCGTTGAAGGATATGGCAGAAGAAGATATAAGCAAGATTGGATAAAATTCTTGGTTTATGCTCTTTCATCAAACGACGAAACAATGGATCATTTAGAAAATTTATGGGACACTAAATCACTTAGCGATGAACTAATATATACAACTCTAAAGAACAAAATTGAAACTCTTGGTAAAATGCTCAATAAATTCCTCCAAGCTGTAGAAAAAGATCACCAATCTCCAAAATAAGCCACTTCTAGCATCCAGTATCCAGCATCAATTATCTAGCTTAAGCCTGCGCTGATGGGCCTCCAAAATTGAGTGGTAATTGAATATCTTCCAGGTCCTTTATTGTTCCGTTGGCCACTTCATACCGTGAAATATTTTCTGTCAGCGCCTTCATAAATCTTTTAGCATGCTGAGGTGTAAAAATTATTCTTGATTTCACTTTACTTTTTGGTGTGCCCGGCATCACGTTTACAAAATCTATTACAAACTCTGCGTGAGAATGTGTGATGATAGCCAGATTAGCATAAGAACCTTCTGCTACTTCTTCTGATATTTCAATATTTAACTGATTGGGTTGTTGCGGTTGTTCCATGTAAAGAATTTAATCGGCCAAGTTAAATTAAAAAGGCTTTGCAAATGCAAAGCCTTTTCTTATGGGCAAAATATTTTTATCTCGGTCTTATGTAAGTAAGTGTATCATATCTTTCCCTTGTACCTGAACCTGCTGGTGTCCATGTGTAGGCGACATAAAATGTTTTAGTTGCCGGGTCATACCTATTAGTGACTCCAGGCGGAACAACTAATGGAGGGAATGCCAAAGCCGCAGCCCTTGACCCCACATTTGTTATGGATACTGTATTATCAGTATTGACAGTCATACGAACCAATAAGCTTGGACCAGCGGCGTCGCCAAAATAGGTTAAGCCATTAGTTGGAAAGTTGATCATTACTGTAGCAACATCCCAATCAATAGATGTCGGCCCAGAGGAAAGAAAATCCCATTCTGGAATTGTTCCATTACCGGTAATGTCTGGATTGGTTGGGTGAAATAGTTTATACTTAACTCTATATACTCCATCCCATTGATTTTTTGCACCAATTTCTACTGCCACTTGATTTTGTTCTGCACTTAGGACTGCACCATTATCTGCCGAAGCAAGTTGAAAACCCAGTCCTACTCTCCCTAACGATATAAGATCGATCGTTTTTAAATTGATCTTTAAATGTTTTACAAATTCACCTGGTTGAAAAGTTATTGTCCAGTATTGACCATCAAATGGATTATCAGGGTGGCTTTGATAGAAATCTCTGCCCAACTCCGTCACTGCAGCACCACTTAGATCGGAAAGGACAGAATTACTCTTTGCAATTTTTACTGTCTGCACCCTGTTTAGATCCGCGGCACTAGTTGCATCTCTCCTGATCTCGAGTATCTCTACTGTGATCACTGTATTGCTTAGATCTAATGCAGCTGTAATTAAATTATTACCGTCAGGTAAACTAATAGATGGTTTTTCTTGCGACTTAACCGGAGGAAATGGTTCACTTTCTTTTTCACACGATATCACTATTAAACTTAGAAGGGAAATAAAAAGAAACGACTGTAGAACTTTTCTCATGTTTAAACAAGTTTGCGGTTAAACGGCGGTAATAAAGTTATACAAATATTGCTCTAAAAAACAAAAGTGGGATAAAATTATCCCACTTTCTTAGCTGTCAATTTCTCTAAAATCATTTATGGTTTTACCCACCACATCTTACCATATTGTGAATCTTTTTCACCGCCAATTTTATAAAGTTCGGCAACTGCATTTGTATTAGTATTATTCAAATCAAAGTGTGATTGTGAAATACCCATACGAATAGGAATAATTCTGCTTGTACCAGCAGGAGCAATTGCACCTGGTGCAGGTGTTAATACAGGGAAGCCAGTACTTCTTACAATATTCCATGCTTCTAATCCATCAGGGAAAGCAGCTAACCAACGCTGAGTAATAATTTTTTGTAGTTCAGTGCCAGCAGTAAGAGCAACATTTGGCATAAGCATATAAGCATTAAATGCTGCAGCATCATAAACACCCCAGAGTCTCCAGTTCAATTCAATTCCTACTCTGTAAAGGTTGGCTGCATTCTCAGCAGTCCATCCTCTTTGAGCTGCTTCTGCACGTGCCAAAGTAATTTGTGAAGAAGTAAGAATGGGTATTGGCTGAGTCTCTGTTCCTACAGAAGGATGCATAATTCTTGCCCAATCAGGATTGGCAGATGCAAAAGCAATCGCATCATTTCTTTCCAATCCGTATGCAAATCCTACGGTAGAAGAACCCCATACATTAATACGTTCGTCACCGGTTGGATTCATAAAATCTGTAACAGTTTTACTTATTGCATAGTCAGAACGTTGTGTTATATTATAATATTTATAGAATACGCTGCTATAATTTCCACCAGGATAAGCCAATTCTATATCATCCGCATTACTTGTCAGATACCCACCACTTGCACCCATAGCATCAAGAAATTCTGTTTTGCCTTTTGTGGCATCAACAGATGATAAACGAAGGGCCATGATCATGCGAAGTGAATTGGCAAATTTTTTCCACGCAGTAATATTTCCATCAAGAAGAATATCTCCTTTTACAGCAGCGCCACCATCAAATTGACCAATTGCTTCTTTCAATTCCTTAAATAGATCTGTATAAATGTCCTGTTGTTTATCGTAAGGAATTCGTCCATTAAAATTCAATGCCTGGAAATATGGAATATCTCCCCACTGATCTGTTACACGAAGAAAGTGCCATGCTTTAAGAATTCTTGCTGTGGCAATTTGGTTTGCGTTTGAACCATTGACTGAGGACTTTTCAGCTGTTTCAGGATCTGTGTTTAATTTTATGATATTAACCAGATCATACAAACCACCAGAAAAATAAAGATTCCCTGAATAATAACCACCAAAATCGGGTTGTAATCTTTGGTATCTTGACGCTTCGGTATACTGAGTTTCAGAATATAGTTGAGCGTACAGACCCGGGTTTACTGCCCAAACTTCATCACCCATGCCTGAAAGCACGTTTGTAAGAAGCGCAGCTGTATTTGGTTCCGCTACTATATTGGGGTTCGTGTTTATATCCCCGAACTCATCAATTTTTTTGGTGCACCCAACGCCTGATATGATCAGGCCTGCAATGAGCACAATTGATGTGAGTTTTATAAGTTTCATTTTTAAAAGATTTTTATAATTAAAAATATTTTAGAATACGAATTTCAGACTTGCACCTAATGAACGTACACCTGGCAATTGTCCATCTTCACCCTGCACTCCTGATATTTCTGAAGGATCAAAATTCTTTGAATCTCTATATATGATCCATGGATTACGTGCAATAAGTGAGACCGATGCACCCTGGAATACTTTGCTTAGGTTGCCGATCTTGTTAACTGGAATGCGATATGCCAAACTTGCTTCCCTGATCTTTACATATGTAAGATCATGTATAAATGGTTCTGCAATTTGACGGCTATAGAATTGATGGTAATAGTTGAAGCCACTAATATATTTATCAACCGGCGTTTTTTCATCAACTGAACTTACACCAACCACATGTACTCCACCGCCATTGGCAACTGCATCACGAACATTATTTCCTTTATCATTTAATTCCGCAGTCTCTGCAAAAATACCAGAGAACCAACCCCAGCTTTCAGACAGTGAGAAGAATTTACCGCCGATTTGATAATCAAGACTGAAGTTTAAGACAAAGTTTTTGTAGCTCAATGTATTGATAAAACCGCCAGTTGCTTTTGGAACAACTGAACCCCAATGTTTATCAAGATCACGAATATAATAACCGGTATTAGGGTCAACAACCATTAAGCCTTCAGCATTGCGCTTGATACCACCACCAATTAGCTGACCCCAATCTGAACCTAGTTCCTGGAAAGCACGGGCAAAACGAGTTCCAAACGCACCACCGGCTAATAATACTCTTTGCTGGTCCTGGTAGAGATTTTTTATCGGATTCTTGATCAAATATCCAAACGTAGCGGTAGCATCCCATGTAAGATCTTTTCCTTTTATAATAGTAGCATTCAACTGCAATTCAATTCCCTCACGTTTTACATGCACAGCATTTACAACCAGGTTTGTGAAACCACTAACAGGATCCACCTGAACAGATAAAGGTTCCAGATCATTGTCCTCATTATAATAAACAAAATTCACCCCAAAACGATTTTTAAATAACCGAAGATCGACACCTGCTTCATATGTTGTTACAAGCGAACCTTTCAAATTTTCATCGACAACATCGTTAGGTGTACTCATCAGGAAATTACCATTCCAAAGTGCAGAAGCGGGACTATATCCAAAGTTATTTCTATAGATGGCGATCGAAGTAGGCTTTTTACCCCAGCTTGCGAATACCTTAGCAAAAGTCAACCATGGCAAGCTACCCTTTGTAAACTCACTTACTACAAAACTTGCACCTACTGATGGTGAAAACAGGCTATTCCCGATCTCAGGATCCAAAGTGGAATACCAGTCATTACGAACAGCAAATGTTACACTTGCATATTTGTTCCACTCCAAGTCACCTGCTGCGAACAATGAGTTCACTCTTGAAGCTTCACGCCTATTTCCAAGTGTTGGTTGTGCTGCTGAGTTGGCAATAGAATACAAATTTGGAATATTCAAACCATTCTCGGTAATTGCAGTGTTCTCTTTATACTGAGTTCTCAATACGTTGCCTCCACCTGTAATATTGAATGCAAGCTTATTATCAAAGTAATTATTAGTATACGTAGCAAGACCTTCGTAATTATATTCACTATAAAAAGTAGTCCTGGTGTCATATTCTGCCAAAATCCCTGTTTGAAGAGCACTCGCCTCAAGTAATGAAGTGGTGATATTCTCTGTGTAAGTTGATAACTGGTTTTTACGGATCGTAGCCTTTACATTAAAATGATTATTTAATTTATAACGTAAAGAAAAGTCACCGAATAAACGATCTCTTCCATTGACCCAATTCTTATTTGCGAAATAATCATAATAATTATACCAATAGTTTCCATTGATATCATCATAACCAGTAGCACCATCAGGGTTAGTGTAAAAATTCCATGACATTAAATTGCCATTAGGAGCTTTCATTCCTGCAAGTTCTCTCATGATGTTCATATCATTATGCCTATGGAACCATTGGTTAAATGAACCGGCTGATTGGTTTGCATATCCATCTACGAATTCCCCACGAATTGTCGTAGTGGAATAAGTAGCATTAACACCAACCGTGAAATGTTCATTTAAATCAGCTGAACCTGAAAAAAAGATATTATTACGCTTTGAGTTTGTACTTGGAAGAAGGCCTTTTATATACTGATTAGTATAGGACATACGAGTAGAGTATCCCGGGCCATTTTTGGAAAATGCAGCATTCGTTGTTGTAGTAACGCCTGTATTCCAAAAATCTCTTGCATTGTCTGGTTGCGCTACTAGCGGCGCTGTTTTAAATGAATACTGGTGACCAGGGAACCATGCATACCATGGAATATATTCCTGTCCTGTCATGCGGGGACCCCAGCTAGCATCATCCGTATAATCCGGGAAATATTTTCCGTCCAATGCCTGCCATTCTGTAGGTTGTCCTGGCGCATAATGATATTGCGTAAGAGCACTTGAACCACCACCAGAATAAAGATTTTGGTACTCTGGAAGAACGTATACATTGTCAGCCATTACACTTTGAGTAAACTCAACACCGATCCCTTGCTTTGGACCTCTTTTCTTTGTTGTAATAACTATTGCTCCACCCTTTGCTCTTTCACCAAACAAAGCTGTAGCATTTGCTCCTTTTAAAACTGATACATCTTCAACATCGTCAGGGTTTATTTCAAAAGCGTTAACGATGGTACCATCAACAATAAAAATTGGACCAACATCTCCCAATGATAAGCCACCGCGAATACGTAAAAAATCCTGATCATCTGCTCCAAGTTTTGCATTGGATTGTGATCTTGATTGTACACCGGCTATTTTACCAGCCAACGCATCAACGATGTTGGTTTGTGGAATGATATTAAGCTGTTCGCTTTTTACAACTTGTGAGCTGTAAGGTGTTGTCCGTTGAGATTTCTTTATTCCAAATGCACTGGTAACAACTACTTCTGTCAGGTTACTACCAGCTGTAGGTGCTAACGAAACCGATACATTGTCGGAAGTACCCACAGTTATTTCCCTGTCATCAAAACCGACCGATGTAATTATTAGTACAGTGCCAGAAGCTACACTCTTAATAGTGAATTTTCCATCGGCATCGGCAGTCACCCCGTTCTTGGTGCCTTTTACAGTAATAGAAGCAAATGGTATTGCTTTACCATTAGCATCAGTTACAGTACCGGAAACACTCCGGTTCTGTGCAAATACCAGCATTGAGCATAGTATCGCCGTCACAAATAGTGATGCAAATTTTCTCATGTGGAGATCAATTTTTGATTAAATAAATACTTGATTTTGAGCCTAAAAAGTTCATTTTCATGGTGGGGAGGGTACGATATTAAGACATCAACCTTTTTATAAAAGCTGCCGCAATGTAAACAATTTTTTAACAGACTAGCAAAAGAAAAGCTAACAAGCGTTAATAATTCAAAAAACAAGTCTCATCATCATTCTTATTTCAGATTTTTTTGAGCCTTGAATTTCATCAAGTCCAGACCCAATAGACTCTACATTATGATATAAAGTCTGTGACCATTTTAACCAAAATGAAATAGATGAATTCATGTCGTAATTGATGTTCAAATAATATCGGTACCCCTGATCATAAAAAGCAGGGATCGAATAATAAAAAAGAACATCATTTTCATACGCATAGATTCTGGAGTTATAATCATCAGTTTCAAAATACTGAAGCCTGATATTGCCACTATAGTTTTTTAGTACTGGTTTATAAATAACGTCAAAAAAAGTTAGAAATCCTCTTTCTGCATTTTCACCATTCTTATCATACCATAATAATTCAGTTCGGTTCCTGACCGCAAAGGATTGATTTACTTTAAAACTGATCTGGGTTCTCCAATTTTGTCGTGGCAGCGATACAATATAATTCGTCGCAAGATTATTATCAGGTTGATTGCCTTGTTTTGATTCACTACGGTATCTTGTATACACTTCAAGTTGTCGATTCGGGCTATAAGTTATTTGTGCTAAAAAATCACTTCCCTGACTTGGTGCATCTACCAAATATTTTAACCAGGGAAATTTATAAACATCAATATATGCATCAAAACGCCATCCCGAAAGAGGACGTATGCTGATACCCGAATAAAAACCATTTTCATTTGTTGGATATGTATTTTCAGTAAATGCATTTCCATTATTGGATTGATATTGCGGATCTATATTGCGATGGAGAAATGAAATATCTACCCGTGGATCAACACTAATCAATAATCCGTTTAGAAATGCTTTACTGAAATTTTTATCAACTGCTGCCTCTCCAAAAAAATGGAGGTTTCGATGAGTATAGCTGTAATCAATGCTGTAGTTACCCCAATATTTGCCACTTATAGCATAAAGATTATATGCCTCCTGCCTTTTTACTACCGGTGAAGAGAAATTAAAATTGATAGCATTAAGTCCGACGTGCCAATTACTAGCTCTATATTTTATATTTCCTCCAATTGCAAGTTGTCCTAGTTTATGCCTGCCTTCAATTTCTGCCTCTGTACGATGATACCCGGAATTAAGAAAAGATGTGATATACTCTTCATTGCTTACAGTGTCAGCTACAAAATTTGCGCTGAGTTTTCTGTAAGATATAAACCCTGTTGCTTCAAATTTTCCTTTTTGCACAGTGATGCCGGCACCGCGATGAAAACTAAATTCACCTGCTGAATTATATGGACGAAGTACTGGTGATTGTCTTTTTATTGCAAGTATATCCACACTTTTTCTGAATGCAAGGCTTTGCCATTGGATCAACCCTTGTCCCATATTCACGGTAAAATCTCCCAATGCTAATGCTTGTACTGAACCCATTTTTCTTGCAAAAAAATGAAAAGAATAAAAATCAAACCCGTATTTCTGAGCTCCTTTAAAAAATTGCTCCCCTGCATCCTTGTCTCCCACTATTCCATACTGTAATAAATTTTTATTTTGGTATCGATAACGCAAAAAAAGTTTTGGCGGACTACCAAGATATTTTGTTCCTGTACTTGTTTTTTCAAATCCAGCTGACTTCTCCAATACCTCAGAATACCGAAATGACAAAGTGTGTTCCCCTACTTTGAATCTTGTCTTAAAAAAATCAGTAAGATCCACCGGCGCAGCAACTGTAATAAAAGGCAATAGTTTTTTTATGATTTGAGTATCCCATGATGGAACAGCCTGCAATTCATAAATACTTATGAATTTTCCAACTAATTTTCTGTATGAAATAAGATTTGCTATCTGCAAGCCTGAAAGAATTTTAAGTTCCCGCAGATCATTCTCATCAGCAGTATTTAAATTAAGCGGGTTTCTTCTAAATCTCTCCCATTGCTGATGGTAACTATCATCTTCGGTTTCAGACTGATCAACGTCAGTAAGATTTTCCAATTGCTGCTCAATCGTTGATACAGGAGATTCCTGCGCTAAAGTAGTGCCTAGTGAAACGTGAGTAACGACTAATATGAAAAATATCTTTTTCAATTCTCTTTCTTCTTAAAATCATAAATGAGAAGTAAGCCGGGAGTTACACCAAGTTGGGGGTGATAACTCGCCACGACATCAAGACGAAAGGTTTTTAAAACCAAACTTGCCCCTCCATATAAATTGGAAGTATTGGTTGCAATACCAGCCCTTATCATGAACTGTGGTAAAAACTTATACTGCATACCAGCATTCACACTTACAGTTTGGTTCTCTTCTTTTTCTATTTCGACGCTTACAAAAAATTTATCTGAAGCTTCATAACCTAGACCAACAGTATATATCGATGCTAATTTTTCTTCTGCATTTTTTCCAAATTTTCCACCAACAGGGTTGTAGGCATGCACACCTGCGTTTAACTTATCTGTTAAATGAAAAACAGTTCCGATCTCAAAGTTGATAGCAGATGAATTACCATAACCACTTGCCTGGATACCATTATAATTAAATTGAACACCAACATCAACTTTGCTTCCAAGCTTTCTTGCATAAGCAAGACCCATTTGCGATTCATTATAATCACTAAATCCAAAATAGCCGGCATGAACACCAAAATTTCCTGAGTTGATTGGAATTGCGATCGCAAATTGATAAAGGCTCAATTCATTTAGCATAAATCTTCTTTCACCGTAGACCCCGACTGAAGCATGTTTCATTTGAGCTAGCGCAGCCTGATTATTTGAGAAAGAAAAAACATCAATATGATTATTACTGTAAGCGCCAAGGCCAGTATAAACTGCAGCAACAGGACGACGAACTGTTTGCCCACTTATAATTAAATGAATGGAAAGAAATAGAAGAATAAGGGATGGTTTGGTCACGCAGTTAATTTTACTTTAAGTTAAAAAATCCGGATGTTTTCTGCCAAAATAATTACTCACTACAGTTTGGGCTGCATAGCTCACAAAACTACCTTTGCGCCATGCAAATTTTAGATGGTAAGAAAGTATCGCAAGCAGTAAAAGATCAATTGAAAATAGATGTAGCACAGCTTTTCACAGAGGGAAAAAAAGTTCCGCACCTCGCAGCAATACTAGTTGGCAATGATGGCGCCAGCGAAACCTATGTTGCTTCAAAAGTAAAATCATGTGAGGAAGTTGGTTTCAAATCAACACTTGTAAGATTTGAAGCAGACATTTCAGAACATTTATTGCTGGAAAAGATTCAGGAATTAAATCAGGATCCTGATGTTGATGGAATTCTTGTTCAGCTTCCTTTGCCAAAACATATTTCTGACGATAAGGTTATCAATACTATTGACCCTGATAAAGATGTTGATGGTTTTCATCCTGTAAGTGTTGGAAGAATGGTACAAGGATTACCAACTTTTATTCCTGCTACACCACATGGCATTATGCTTATGCTGGAGCATTATAAGATCAATACTGCGGGAATGCATGCAGTAGTGATCGGCCGCAGTAATATTGTTGGAAGGCCAATGAGTATTTTATTAAGTGAAAATAAAAATCCAGGTAATTGCACTGTCACCCTTTGCCATTCCAAAACAATAAATATTGCAGAATTATGCCGCAATGCAGATATAATTGTTGCAGCTTTAGGAAGACCCGGTTTTATAAAGGAAGATTGGGTAAAAGAAGGTGCGATTGTAATTGACGTTGGGATTACCCGTGTTGCAGATGCAACTAAAAAAAGTGGATTTAGATTAAGAGGCGATGTAGATTATGATAATGTTGCTCCAAAATGTTCATGGATAACCCCGGTACCGGGTGGTGTAGGGCCAATGACGATCGCTGCATTACTCAATAATACTTACAGATCCTGTAAGATGAAAAATTAAAGCCCACAAATCTGGACGTTGAAAGACCTTATAGCATTGTAACTTTGCTTATCAATGAACGCTGAAATCATAAATCTGAAATCTGAGATCGCATCACTTCCTGTAATGGAAGATTTTTATACTTTACAAGGTGAAGGTTTTCATCAGGGCAAAGCTGCCTACTTTATTAGATTAGGCGGTTGTGATGTTGGCTGTGTTTGGTGTGATGTAAAAGATAGTTGGGATGCAGAGAAACATCCAAAGCTGAAAATTGAAAGTTTAAAATCGAAAGTAAAAAAAACGCCTGCTGAAATTGTTGTTATTACTGGCGGAGAACCTTTGATGCATGATCTTACAGAGTTAACAAAAGAATTACAGGCTGCTGGCTTAAAAACTCATATTGAAACTTCAGGAGCTCATCCGTTAAGCGGTTCATGGGATTGGATCTGTTTATCACCAAAAAAATTCAAAGCTCCATTACCAGGAATTGTTTTACTGGCAAATGAATTAAAAATTGTTGTTTTTAATAAAAGTGATTTTGATTGGGCAGAAAAATATGCAGCATTAGCTTCTCCAACATGTAAGCTTTTTTTGCAACCTGAATGGGATAAATCAGCAGAGATAACGCCTTTAATCATCGAGTATATTAAAACTCATCCGCAATGGGAACTGAGCCTGCAGATACACAAATACATTAATGTGCCTTGAGAAAAAAGCTATGAGCTTTAAGCTGCGAAAAACAGGACATTATGCAACCAAAAATACCTCCCTTTCCTCTTAACATTTATTTACTGAATAGGGAATAAAAATGTATTAGATTCGTTATAGAAATCCAACAATATCAATGAAAACTTTTTTTTATATCATACTTCTTTCCTCCTGCCAATTTTTAATTGCCAATCCTTTAAATGCGCAAGTTTCAGACCTTGCGAAAATTAATCCTCGGGCAGTCAAAATGTATAATGAAGGACTGACAAAGGCAACAGAAGACAGGTACAATGATGCGATCAGTTATTTTTTACAAGCTATTTACCTGGACTCAAATTATGTTGATGCCTATTTGTCGCTTGCAGGTGTTTACGGTCAAACAAGAAAACCTGACCTGTCCGTAGAATATTATCAAAAAGCCCTGAGAAAAGATTCTTCTGCCACTAAAGTTTATAAGCTTCCATATGCAATTAATCTTGCCGGAATGGGAAATTTTGATAAAGCATTAAATACAATTAATGATTATTTATCAAACCCAAAATTGGGAGAAGCAAGTCGTAAGGCTGGTGAGTTTCGTAAGCGTTGTTTTGAATTTGCAGTTGCCCAGGAAAAAAAGAATGCAGAACGCAATTATGAGTTTGCGCCAAAAAATGCCGGTGACAGGATCAATAGCGCAGAATCAGAATATCTTCCTTGTTTAACAATTGATGGTAAAGAATTTTTCTTTACAAGAAGACTTCGGGGTTTTGATGAAGATTTTTTTTCTGCAAAATGGGATGGCAAAGAATGGGTAAAAGCGGCTCCGCTTGGTGGCAATGTAAATACTGATCAGAATGAAGGAGCACAAATGATCTCACAAGATGGAGAATGGTTGGTATTTACTGCATGTAACAGAAAAGATGGTTGGGGAAGTTGCGATATTTATATTTCATTTAATACTCCACAAGGCTGGAGTGAAGGTCTTAATCTTGGTGGAAAAATAAATACGGATCAATGGGAATCACAACCATGTCTTTCCCCAGATAAAAGAGACTTATATTTTGCAAGCAGAAGAACGGGTGGTTATGGCGGTAGTGATATTTATGTTTCACATTTACAATTAAATGGTGAATGGACAACGCCTGAAAATCTTGGCCCGCAAATAAATACTTCTGCTGATGAATCATGTCCTTTTATACATGCCGATAATCAAACATTATTTTTTACATCGTCAGGTTTGTTAGGTTATGGTGAAGATGATCTCTTTTATGCAAGAAAAGGACCGAAAGGTGATTGGAGTGTACCTGAAAATCTTGGTTACCCTATCAACACAATTTATAAAGAAGGAACATTGTTTATTGCGGCTGATGCAAAGACAGCTTATTATGCCAGTGATCGTTCTGATAGCAAAGGTGGCTTAGACATTTATAGTTTTATACTGCCAGAAAATATCCGCCCTAATAAAACCCTTTGGGTAAAAGGAAAAGTGTTTGATAAAAAAACAACAAAGGGTTTGCCATCTGCTGTTGAGTTAATTGATCTGAATACAAAACAAATGATCTCAAAAGTACAGACAGATGAAAAAGGGAATTATTTGATCACACTTCCAGTTGGGAAAGATTATGCATTTAATGTAAACAGGAAAGGTTATTTATTTTATTCTGATAATTTTTTCCTGACCGATCATTCACCAGATTCCACTTATGAAAAAAATATTCCTCTGCAGCCGATAGAAGCCAACGCATCTGTTGTACTAAAGAATGTTTTCTTTGATGTAAATAAATTTGATCTTAAATCAGAATCAGAAGCAGAACTTGATGTAGTTGTACGATTAATGAATGATAACCCAACCGTAAAGATCCAGATCGGGGGACATACTGATAATGTAGGCAAACCCACAGATAATCTCACTTTATCAAATAATCGTGCAAAATCCGTTGTCAATTATCTTATCTCAAAAGGTATCCCATCCACAAGACTTTCAGCCAAAGGTTTTGGCGAAACACAACCAGTTGCCGATAATAAAATCGAAGAAGGAAAAGCATTGAACAGGAGAACGGAGATGAAAGTAATTAGTCAGTAGTAGATGATATTTTATTAGAGGATAGGTGATAGTTTATTTCTCCTTTTGTAAATTGCCCAAACTATCATCTTTCAATTATCATCTATCATCTCTTGAGTACAGAACTATTATATCAACTTGCCTTAACAGAAGTTCCCAACATCGGTTGTGTTCATGCAAAGATCCTTGCACAACAATTCGGTTCTGCTGAAATGATCTTTAAAGCAAAACAACAATTATTAGAAAAGATCGAAGGCATTGGTGAAGTGAGAGCACAGGCCATCAAAGCATTCAACAATTTTTCAAATGCTGAAGATGAAATAAAGTTTATTGAGAAGTATAAGATCAAACCCCTATTTCTCACTGATAAAAATTACCCACAACGATTATTGAATTGCTATGACTCTCCTACCCTTCTTTTTTACAAAGGCGATGCTGATCTGAACACGTCAAAAGTTGTTGCCATCATTGGAACAAGAAATCACACAGAGTATGGTAAACAGCAAACAGAAAAAATAGTAAAAGAGCTTTCATCGCAAAATATTCTTGTTGTAAGCGGCATGGCATTTGGCATTGATGCAATAGCGCATAAAACAGCTTTTAAAAATAATTTGGCTACAATTGGTGTATTAGGTCATGGGCTTGACCAGATCTACCCACCTGATCATTCCAATCTTGCAAAAGATATGCTGAAACACGGAGGTGGTTTGCTTACTGAATTCCGTAGTAACACAAAACCCGATAAGCACAATTTTCCAACCCGTAATAGAATCGTTGCAGGTATGAGTGATGCAACTGTTGTAATTGAAACAGGAGAAAAAGGCGGAAGTATGATCACCGCAGAGTTAGCAAACGGTTATAATAAAGATGTATTTGCATTGCCCGGAAGAATAAACGATCACAAAAGTGCAGGCTGTAATTTTTTAATACGAAATAATAAAGCGATGCTGCTTACTGATGCAGAAGAACTGATCGAGGTGATGGGATGGGAAGAAAAAAATCAAAAGTCAAAAGCAAAAATTCAAAGAGAGATATTCATTGAATTATCAAAAGATGAAAAGATAATTGTTGATATTTTAAAAGAAAAAGACCTGGTGCATGTTGATGAACTGAATTTTAAAAGCGGGTTAAGCAGCAGTTCAATGGCGGTTGCTATTTTGAACCTTGAATTGCAGGGTCTAGTTGCCACATTACCGGGAAAACTTTACAAATTGAATTGATCCAATCGGTTTATTTTTACTGCTTATTGCCTATGCAATAATAGCATTCACCTAAAAGTCATAGAGTTTGCGCTGATTGATGGATGGGGCAACGTTTTAAGCGTTGTTATTGTCTCAAGTGCAGTAAAGAAAACATTTATCTCATTTTATGCCCTTAAAGCTGCCGTGGAAATACTTTGTGGTTTTGTTAGTTCTTGTTTTTCAGGCAATCATCAGCTTTGGCCAAACCTGTACCAATTTAGGGCAAACTCCTTCCACCGCATTTCCGGTTTGCGGCACTACTGTTTTTCACCAGGCTTCCGTCCCTGTTTGTCAAACTGTAAGCTTATTTGTTCCCGGCTGTTCAAATCAACCTAACGGCGGCGCGTACCAGAATAAAAATCCATTTTTCTATAAATTCACTTGCTTCGATTCCGGGACATTAGGATTTCTAATAACTCCCCTGTCCGCAAATGAAGATTATGATTGGCAGTTATGGGACATTACCGGTCTAAGCCCTGATGCTATTTTTACAAATAACACTTTAGTAGTAACCGGGAACTGGGCGGGTACTTATGGCCCAACCGGGGCATCGGCAACAGGCATTAACTCCATAGGATGCGCTTCCGATCCCCTCAAAAATGATCCAACATTTGCTGCTATGCCGAACCTAATTGTCGGGCATGAATACATATTAATGATTAGTCATTTTACAGATGGCCAGAGCGGGTATGATCTTTCATTTGGTGGCGGCACAGCAGTTATCACAGATCCAAGCACTCCTCATTTAGGTAACGCAAAACCTGATTGTGATGGAACAAAAATTACTGTGAAGCTGAATAAAAAAGTAAAATGTACCAGCTTTACTGCAAGTGGTTCAGAATTCAGTTTGCTTCCTGCTGCAACCACTATTATTTCGGCATTGCCTGACTCCTGTGGTTTTGGCTTTGACTTCGATGAAATTACATTAACGCTTGCTGCACCGCTTAACAATGGCAATTATAGTCTTGTTATAAATAATGGTAGTGATAATAATACACTACTTGATAATTGTGATAATGTTATTCCACAAGGCGAACTCGTTTCATTTGCCTATAACAAGCCACAACCAATTTTTGCCGATAGTGTTGGCAAGCCTGGTTGTGCACCTGATTCAATAAAAATATATTTTCCGAAAAAAATAAGCTGCGGCACTATCGCTTCAAACGGAACTGACTTTTCTGTATCTGGTCCTTTCCCTGTTAATGTAATTGGCGCATTCGGAAATTGTATTGATGGCAAAACAGAGTATATCGTTGTAAAATTTTCTTCCCCCATTTCTACAAAAGGAACATACACTGTTTCATTAAAACCCGGAAGCGATGGCAATATAGTAATAGATGAGTGTGGGCAGGAAACACCTTTGCAAACTCTTTCATTTACTACAGTTGATACAGTCTCCGCTGTTTTTCAATCCAACATTTTATATGGATGTTTGAAAGACACCGTTTTCTTTTCTCATGATGGAGCTCATGATGTGAACTATTGGAAATGGAACATCAACAACTTTCCAGCAGTATTGAGTTCAAACACATCTATTATTGCTTCAGCTTCAAGTACGAATAATGTGAAATTGTTTGTGAGCAATGGAGTATGTACAGATTCATCCTCTGTTGTGATCGCATTGAACAATGAAGTAAAAGCATCTTTTGAGATGGATGACTATACTTGTCCTGAAGATAAAATGGCTGTTACAAATTCAAGCACCGGTTTAATTGATACCTGGAAATGGAGCTATGGTTCAATTGGAAATAGTTCATTAAAAGATCCACCTCCATTCCTGTTTCCTACAACAAACAGAGAAACCATTTATACAGTAAAACTTGAAGTGACCAATCTTGCACTCGGCTGTACTGATGTTGCTATAAAAAAAGTTACTGTATTCGATCATTGCAATATTGATGTACCATCCGCTTTTACTCCTAATAATGATCAGCTGAATGATAAATTTGGCCCACACAACGCATTGAAAGCTGATAATTATGATTTCAAAGTTTATAATCGTTGGGGACAATTAGTGTTTCGGTCAACTAACTGGAAAGATAGATGGGATGGAACTATAAAAGGAATCCCACAACAGCCTAGTGTATTTGTTTGGATGCTCAACTATACAAATCGTGATACAAAACAACAAGTATTTAAGAAAGGAACGGTTACACTGATCCGTTAGAACTTTTTGTTTCACGCAAAGTACGCAGAGAAGCAACGACCGCAACGCTGCGTCGCTTAATCGTAGCGATCACTGCGAGAAATAAAAGTTGGAAAGAATTACAGAACGTACAAGAGTGAGACGCAACGGAAGCACCAATAGAATTACAAAAGTTGGTCAACTACCTTCACTATCAACATAAAAGAAATACAAACTTCACCAACACTTCTACGAGCAATCTGAAATCTGAAATCCAAAATCTAAAATTCCTTCCCTCCCCCTATCTTTGCACATGGCAACAAGAAATTTTCCCTCCTCAGACAATGATTCCCAAAAATTTTTCGGCGAAGGACTCACATTTGATGATGTGCTTTTATTACCCGGCTACAGTCAGGTGCTCCCGAGAGATGTAGAAATAAAAACCCGGCTTACAAAAGATATTACATTAAATGTTCCGATGCTTTCGGCAGCAATGGATACAGTAACTGAGGCCAATCTTGCAATTGCATTGGCAAGAGAAGGTGGTCTCGGCATACTTCACAAGAATATGAGTATAGAAGAACAGGCTGCACAAGTACGTAAAGTAAAGCGCAGTGAAAGTGGTTTGATACTCGACCCGGTAACACTACTTGCAAATGCTACGATCGGTGATGCATTAAAACTGATGAGAGAAAATAAGATCGGTGGTATTCCTATTGTTGATAAAGCTGGTAAACTGGTCGGCATTCTCACTAACCGTGACCTTCGTTTTGAAGATGATCCCAAAAGAAAAGTGAGTGAGGTAATGACGAAGGAAAATTTGTACACTGCTCCCGAAGGAACTGATCTTAAAAAAGCA
>Ga0193738_1000503_pt1 | contig 19782 bp, 14 predicted proteins | sample L2a1metaG_FD_144927 | JGI IMG/M metagenome (GOLD analysis project Ga0193738, IMG submission 144927) | Soil microbial communities from a riparian zone of the East river system, Colorado, United States - L2a1 | ecosystem: Environmental > Terrestrial > Soil > Riparian zone | place: USA: East River...
ACAGATTTTCCTGATTTCTTTAAAGGTGGTCTAAGAAGAGAAGCTGCGGTTAACTCCTGGACTCCTTCAAATAAAGACGCGACCGTTCCGATATTGAGAACTACAGGCGGATTTAGTACAGATAATAGTGGTTTTGCAAACAGTTATTTTATTAGCAAAGGATCTTATTTGCGTAATAAGCTTATGCAATTGGGTTATACTATTCCGCAAAATAAGTTAACAAAATTTGGAATTGACCGTCTGAGAATTTATTTCCAGGCTACAAACTTGTTTACAATTACAGATTATCAAGGTTTGGATCCGGAACTGCCAAGTCAGCCAAATTCAAATGGGCAAATTGTTAATACTAATATGTATGGTATTGACCAGGGCAATTATCCGCAAACACCAAGATTTTTATTTGGGCTAAACCTTAATTTTTAATTCTAATCAATTTAAGCATATGAAAAGTTTAAAAAATAAATTATTACTTCTTGGAGGAATTGTTGTAACCTTCTTGGTTATTACGGCCTGTGAAAAATTCCTTGATAAACCGCCGTTGGGAACATTAAGCCCCGAAGTAATGGCAACCGAAAAAGGAGTTCAGGGTTTATTAATAGGAGCTTATTCAATGGTTGATGGCGAAGGAGCAGCCGGAGATGGTTTTGCTTCTGGTGCATCTAACTGGATCCTTGGAGGAGTAACGAGTGATGATGCCTATAAAGGTTCAGATCCTACTGACGTTGCCGAAGCTGCTCCCATGGAGCAGTGGGTATCATTGACTCCAACTAATAGTGCTATTCTTCAAAAATGGATAGCTTGCTATGCAGGAATACAAAGGAGTAATGATGTTTTAGTCACGATGGCACTTGCAAAAGATATATCAGCAACCAAAGTAACTCAAATTACTGCGCAGGTACGTTTTTTAAGAGCCTTCTATCATTTTGAATTGAAAAAGGTTTTCGGCAAGATCATTTATGCTGATGAAACAGTGAATTCAACAAACACTAACGTAACCAACACTGTAGATATTTGGCCAAAAATTGAAGCAGATCTGCAATTTGCAGTAGCGAATTTGCCTGATTCGTGGGGTAATGATAAGGGTAGAGCAAATGTTTGGGCAGCAAAAGCAATGTTAGCCAAAGTGTATATGTTTCAAAATAAGCTAGCAGCCGCTGCGCCAATACTCACAGATGTTATTAATAATGGAAAAACAGCTGGTGGTGAGAAATATGCGTTGAATACCAATTTCTTTTCAAACTTTAATCCTGCGCAAAAAAATAGCAAGGAATCAGTTTTTGCGGCTCAGACTTCTGTAAAGGACAATTCTTCTGTTGATTGGGGTGGAGACCCTAATGGCAACTATGGTGATATCTTAAACTTCCCTTATACAGGTGGTCCTGGTGCATGTTGTGGTTTTTATAATCCATCGCAGGATCTTGCGAATGCTTTCAAGACTGATGCAGTAACTGGACTCCCTTTGCCAACCACATATTTTCAAGGATTAAATGTTAGTTCTGAAACTGCAACTACATATACAGGCACAGTAGATCCAAGAATTGATTTTACAATGGGTAGACCGGGTATTCCTTATTTGGATTGGGGATTACATCCAGGTTTGGCATGGATCAGAAACCCTGTAAATGATGGTAATAAAAGTCCAATTAAAAACGTATACGCTGCTTCCCAAAAAGATGCGTTTACTGATGTGGGTAGCGCTTATTGGGGACCTACTGAGTTAGTTGCAAATAATGTGAACATTATCCGATTTGCTGATGTTTTATTATGGGCAGCAGAGTGTGCCGCAGATGCAAATGATCTGACAAAAGCAAGAGATCTGGTTAACCAGGTAAGAGCAAGGGCAGGAAATACGACTGGCTGGGTGTATAAGAACAGTGATTACAATGCGCCAACTGCCAGCTATGCTACGCAAACAACTCCTGCAGATAATTATAAAGTAGGACTGTATACAGTGGCATTTGCTGATAAAGCTGCTGCAGTACAGGCTGTGCGGTTTGAAAGAAGGCTTGAACTTGCAATGGAAGGACAGCGTTTCTTTGACCTGGTAAGATGGGGAATAGCTGCTACAACCGTAAATACATATATCGCCAGGGAGAAAGCTGCAAGGCCGTTAAAGCTAAATGCTAATTTCGTAGCTGGTAAGAATGAATATATGCCAATACCACAATCTGAAATTGATAACATGAATTCTGACGGTACGATACGTTTAGTACAAAATCCAGGCTATTAATTTTAGTACAGGTTTAATAATTTTATGAAGAGGCAAAGTATATTTACTTTGCCTCTTTTACTTTTATTCTTTTTCAAAAGTTTCATGCATGAAAACTAATAATTGGGTATTACTTTTTTTTGTCCTTGCTTTTTTTACTTCCTGTCAAAATAAAAAAACATTATTCCGCCAGGTTTCACCAAAGGAATCAGGAATTGATTTTGCCAATAATATCGTGGAAAATGACTCCGTTAATCCAATTGATATTACCAATGTTTATAATGGCGGTGGTGTTGGTGTATGTGATTTTAATAATGACGGATTACAGGATCTGTATTTTACAGGCAATACGGTTCCCAATAAGCTTTATATCAACAAGGGTAATTTTAAATTTGAAGATGTAACAACCGCTGCAAATGTGGCAGGCGATGGAAAATGGTGCAGGGGTGCGTCTGTAATTGATATAAACAATGATGGCTTGCAGGATCTGTATGTGTCGGCATCTATTTTATCAGATCCTTATAAACGCGAAAATCTTCTCTACATAAACCAGGGAGCTGGTAAAGATGGCGTACCACATTTTAATGAAATGGCGACAGAGTACGGTCTCAATGACACAACCCATACAACCATGGCTGCTTTTTTTGATTATGATAACGATGGTGACCTTGATGTTTACCTGGTCGTAAATCAAATTATAGATGGTGTTAATCCTTCCCGTTTTCGGCCGATCATCAAAGATGGTACATTCCCAAGTACAGGAAGATTGTATAGAAATGACTGGAGTGATTCATTAAAACATGCAGTGTATACCAATGTAACAAAAGAGGCAGGAGTTACAATAGAAGGTTATGGTCACGGCGCAATTATTTCAGACATTAACAGGGATGGTTGGCAGGATATTTTTGTTACCAATGATTTTATTTCTGTTGATCTGCTTTATATAAATAATCATGATGGCACATTTACCGATAAAGTTACTTCTTACTTTAAGCATACTTCAGCAAATGGTATGGGCCTGGACATAATTGATATAAATAATGATGGCTTGTCTGATCTAGTTGAACTGGATATGAATCCGGAAGATAATTACCGGAAAAAGACCATGATGAATTCCGGCAGTTACCAGATCTACCAAAACAGCGATCATTTCGGTTATCAATATCAATATGTAAGAAACGGACTGCAGCTGAACCAGGGACCAAGTGTGAGGCAAAATGATTCAATTGGCGACCCGGTATTCACTGATGTTGGTTTTTTTTCTGGTATAGCAGAAACAGATTGGAGCTGGACACCACTCGTAGCTGATTTTGATAATGATGGCTATAGAGATATTATCGTAACTAATGGATTCCCAAGAGATGTAACTGACCATGATTTTATTGCTTTTCGCAGGGAATCTGCAACAATTGCAGATAAAGAATTTACGTTGAGCCAGATGCCCCAGGTCAAACTGCACAATTATGCCTTCCGTAATAACGGCGATGTTACTTTCGAAAATGTAACAGGCAAATGGGGTTTAGAAGTGCCTACGTTTTCCAATGGCGCTTCGTATGCTGATCTTGATAATGATGGTGATCTTGATATGATCATAAATAATATTAATGATCCGGCATTGGTATATGAGAATACTACTAATACAAAGAATAATATTTCATCCAACTACTTACAGGTAAATTTTAAAGGAGATACAAACAATATTAATGGTATTGGTGCCTGGGTTGAGATCTATTATAACAAAGACCAAAAACAGTTCTATGAGAATACTCCTTACCGTGGTTATCTTTCAAGCATTGCCGCAGGCGCCTTTTTTGGTTTGGGAAAAGTAATGGAGATCGATTCTCTTATTGTTCGTTGGCCAGGAAATAAAAAGCAAGTTCTGAAAAACATAAAAACGAACCATGCCATTGACGTTGATATAAGAAATGCTTCAATAGAAGACTCATGGATTGATGATGGTATTGCTAAGAATACTTTGTTTACAGATATTACTGGTTCGTCCGGTATAAACTTTATTCACAAGGAAAAAGATTTTATTGACTTCGATCGGGAAAGATTGATACCTCATAAGCTATCTCAATTTGGGCCTGGCTTAGCTGTAAGCGATATTGATGGAAATGGATTAGATGATCTATATATTGGTTGCTCTGCAAATTTTCCCGGTAAATTTTTTCTTCAGCAGGCTAACGGTAAATTCCTGGAAAACAATATTAGATTAAGAGACACTTCTATAGAAAAAAAACCGGAAGATATGGGCCTGTTATTTTTTGATGCTGATAATGATGATGACCAGGATCTATATTGTGCAAGTGGCAGCACTGAATTTCCGGCTAATACAAATAAATACCAGGACAGGATCCATATAAATGATGGGAAAGGAAATTTTTTCCCTGACACTACTGCTTTGCCAGTAAACTACACAAGCAAGAGCTGTGTAAAAGCAATTGACTTTGATAACGATGACGATCTTGATCTTTTTATTGGTGGCAGGTGTTTGCCAGGGCAGTATCCAATGCCTGTTAGTTCTTTCATTTATCGTAATGATTCCAAAGACGGCCAGGTAAAATTTACCGATATAACGGCGGACGTAGCAAGGGATCTGCAGAATATTGGTATGGTATGCGATGCATTGTGGACAGATTTTGATAATGATGGATGGACAGATCTTATAGTTGTGGGTGAATGGATGCCCATCACTTTTTTTAAAAATGTAAAAGGGAAATTTGAAAATCTAACATCGCAATCAGGCATCAGTGATCAGACCGGCTGGTGGAATAGCATTGCCGGCGGAGATTTTGACAATGATGGGGACATTGATTATGTTGTTGGCAACCTTGGGAAAAATTCTTTTTTCCGTGCCGACGATAAGCATCCAGTAAGTATATATGCAAAAGATTTTGACAAAAACAACAGGATAGATCCGATCGTGACCATTTTTCTAAAGGATCAAAAAGGTGTAAAATATGAATATACTTCAGCGAACAGGGATGAAATTATTAGCCAGCTTCCAGGGGTAAGAAAAAAGTATTTGAAGTATAAGGAATTTGCTCAAGCTGATATTCATCACATTTTTTCTGAAGAAGAAATGAAAGACGCATTGACCCTTCGTGCAAATAACTTTAACAATTGCTATTTGCAAAATAATGGAAATGGTAAGTTCTCATTGCATCCACTACCCAGCCAGGCACAAGTGGCGCCCATCAATGGAATGGTTGTAGACGATTTTAACAGTGATGGGAATCTTGACATTGCAGTAAGCGGAAATGATTATGGAAACGAAGTTACAAATGGGAGGTATGATGGAATGAATGGACTTGTTCTACTAGGCAATGGCGCCGGAAAATTTACTTCGCAAACAATTTTACAAGCGGGGTTTTTTATTCCGGGTGATGCTAAAGCCCTGGTGAAAATGAAAGGTCCCGGCAATACTTATTTATTGGCAGCATCTCAAAACAGAGGGCCACTAAAAATATTTATTCATAAAAGTAGCAGCCAAAAAATCATTCCATTGATACAAGCCGACAAAAAAGCTTTTGTAACACTTGCAAATGGTAAAAAAAGAATAGAAGAATTTTACTTTGGAAACTCCTTCCTGTCTCAATCAGGTCGCTTTTTAAGTGTGGATAAAAATGTAGTTTCAGTAGAGGTCGAAGATTCAAAAGGGAAAACCCGTCATATAAATTTGCAATAAACCAGGAGATCACTTTGAAATTATCAAATATAAGATCAGTCGCGACTGTTTCGTTAATCGGATTTTTATCTTTTACTATGGTAGGTTGTAAGAACTATCAGCGGAATAGCAGTCATAGGGATGTTTTTATAACAAGTATAAAAAAAGGGGAAGTATTAGCAGCTAAGTATTGCCAATCCTGCCATTTGTTACCTGATCCTTCACAGTTAGATGCAAGAAGTTGGGAAGAAGGAGTTTTGCCAAATATGGGCCCGCGACTTGGTATTTTTCATTATGGTTACAAGGCTTACCCTTCTTCCAGGAACGATTTGAGCATTGGTTTAAATTTCTATCCTTCTCAACCAGTGATGAGCATGCAGGAATGGCAATACATTATCGATTATTATACTGCTATTTCCCCAGATAGCTTACCAAAGCAGGATCGAAAACTATCAATACAAAATGGGTTGTCGCTATTTACAGTTCAAACTCCACATATTAGTTATGAAAATCCCACTTCTTCATTTGTGAAAATTATTTCTGATGATTCGATACATCCATTGATCATAAGTGATGTAACTAAAAAGAGTATTTATTTTTTCAACAGTCAATTGGAAGTAAAGGACTCAGTTTATTCAAGCGGCCCCGTAGTAGAAATTGATTTTGCAAAAAATAAAATGCTAGCCTGCAATATCGGTGTCTTGAATCCTAATAATGGCAATTTTGGGAAAGCACAGTTTATAAATACAAATGAAAAAGGAAAAATGCTTGAAGACACAGTTGCTTTATTTGATAAATTAAGAAGGCCAGTTCAAATTACAACTGTAGATCTGAACAGCGATGGAAGGGAGGACTACCTGGTTTGTGAGTTTGGAAATTTGATAGGAGAGCTATCTTGGATGGAAAATACTGGGAACAGCAAATTTACAAAGCATATATTAAGAGCATATCCCGGCGCCATCAAAGCTTATATCAATGATTATAATCATGATGGAGCACCTGATATTTGGGTTTTATTTGCACAGGGAGAAGAAGGTGTTTTTTTATTTACAAACAAAGGAAATGGAGTTTTTGAAACAAAAGAAGTTTTGCGTTTGCCTTCGGTTTATGGTTCTTCTTATTTTGAATTGACAGATTTCAATAAAGACGGTTATCTGGATATTGTTTATACATGCGGTGATAATGCCGATTATTCTGTTGTGTTTAAACCCTATCACGGGGTGTATGTTTTTTTAAATGATAAGACGAACCAGTTTACTCAGAAATATTTTTTCCCTATTAATGGATGTTATAAAGCAATGGCGAGGGATTATGATGGCGATGGCGATCTGGATATTGCAGCCATTTCCTTTTTTGCCGACTACGAACACCAGCCAGAAGAAGGATTTGTTTATTTGAAAAATGAAGGCAATTTTAATTTTAGTCCATATAGTGTTCCTGAGGCTCAGTCCGGCAGATGGCTTACTATGGATGTTGGTGATCTGGATGGAGATGGCAAAATTGATATTGTGTTAGGCAATTTTACCCTGGGGCCATCGGTATTAAAATCTAAAGGAGATCCGGCACAGACACCACCATTTATAATTTTGAAAAACACTGGTAAGTAAAGAGGAATATTAAACAATAATAAAATCTTGCACTAGTCATGAAGAGGTCCAGGCTTTTTTTTGCTGCACCAATTTTTTTCTGCTTTTCAGTTATTTCGTTCTTCCCTTTAAGGATGAGTTCTCAAACAATTCCTCCTTTTAAAATGACGCTTTCAAATAATAAGATCTTCAATGCGGCTGAGCTGCCTAAAGACAAACCATTAGTTCTTATTTATTTTGATCCTGATTGTGATCATTGTCAGAAGCTGATGACCGAGCTTTTTAAAAAGATAAATAGTTTTAAGAAAGTGGAGATGGTACTTATAACTTTTAAACCGGTAACAGAAGTAGCTGCGTTCGAGAAAAAATATAATACAAGCAAATATGCAAACATGAGGGTGGGTACCGAGGGCACTCTTTTTTACCTGAAGAATCATTACAAATTAGTGAAGATGCCGTTTACTGCTTTATATGACAGTAAGGGAAATTATAGTTATTCATACAGGGAGGAAACCCCTGTGGATGATTTGATAAAGCGATTACAGGGCCTTTAAAAAGTACAGATAAACTTATATGATCAGGCTAAGTGGAAAGCGTAAAACTTTTTTATCAAAAAAAACCGAATACCCTATCTTCGCTTTTTAATGAGCCTCTCTACCAGACACCTTCTTGGTATAAAAGACCTGACAGTAGACGATATTTCCCTTATTTTAAGCACAGCGGAGCAATTCAAAGAAGTTTTACAAAGACCTGTAAAAAAGGTTCCTTCGTTGCGGGATGTCACGATCGTCAATTTGTTTTATGAAAATTCTACGAGAACAAGATTCTCTTTTGAGCTTGCTGAAAAAAGGTTGAGCGCCGATACGATCAATTTTGCTGTTTCCGGTTCTTCTGCAGCAAAAGGCGAAACGCTTCTTGACACAGTAAGAAATATTTTATCCATGAAAGTGGATATGGTTGTAATGCGTCATAGTGCAAGCGGTGCGCCTCATTTTTTAGCCAAACATATTCCTGCTGCCATTATTAATGCAGGTGATGGTGTCAATGAACATCCTACACAAGGATTGCTTGATGCCTTTTCCATGAAAGAGAAATTCGGGAAGCTTGAAGGATTAAAGGTTGCCATTATTGGAGATATCATGCACAGTCGTGTTGCGATGAGTAATATTTACCTGTTGAATAAAATGGGAGCAAAAGTTACTGTATGCGGCCCGCCGACATTGATACCAAAATATATTCGTGAGTCATTCGGGGTGGAAGTAAATTACGATATTAAAGAAACATTAGAATGGTGTGATGTGGCAAATGTTTTAAGGATACAATTAGAAAGACAAAACCAGGTTTTGTTTTCATCATTACGTGAATACAATATTGCATATGGTGTAAAAAGAAAACTGCTTGATAGTTTAAATAAAGATATTGTTGTAATGCACCCCGGCCCTATAAACAGGGGAGTGGAACTTGATAGTGATGTGGCTGATAGCAAGCAATCAATAATTTTGCAACAAGTTGAGAACGGGGTAGCAGTGAGGATGGCAGTGTTGTATTTACTTTCGGGAAGAAATCCAGCCAATAATTAGTAATTATTAATTAATAATTACTAGCTTTTCACCGCTAATAACCTTTCAATGCAAAGAATCTGTTTATTTCCCGGTACTTTTGATCCTCTTACATTGGGTCATGTTGATATCATCACACGTTCATTACCGCTTTTTGATAAGATCGTAGTGGGTATTGGTATCAATACATCTAAAGCGCCAATGTTTACTCCTGAAAAAAGATTAAGCTGGGTAAAAGAAATTTTTAAGAATGAACCTAAGGTGGAGGGTGCCGTGTATGAGGGATTGACGGTAAATTTTTGCAGGAAGATCGACGCACGGTTTATTTTAAGAGGCATCCGTTATGTCAGTGATTTTGAATACGAGAAAACAATTGCTGATGCTAATCGTACTCTTGATAAATCAATTGAAACAATTTTTCTTACAGGTGAGCCTAAATATACTTCTGTAGCTTCCACTATTGTAAGGGACATTATTAAAAATGGCGGGGATGCTTCACACTTCCTGCCGCCAGAGGTAGCAAATACATTATAGATATTTTCTCTATTATATTTTGTTTTAATAATCCTTTTTATGACTATTTGGTTTGATAAAAATGTTTCACTTGAAAGTTTAAAAACATTTGGCAAGGGGACAATGACCGAACATTTGGGCGTTGAGTGGGTTGAACTTGGAAAGGATTTTTTTAAAGCAAAAATGCCGGTTGATCACCGGACAATACAACCATATGGTTTATTACATGGCGGCGCATCATGTGTTTTAGCAGAGACAATTGGCAGTGTCGCTTCACATCTTGTTATTGATCCTTCTGAGTTTTATTGTGTGGGCATTGAGATCAATGCCAATCATATTCGCAGTGCAAAGGAAGGGTTTGTTTATGGCACATGTTCTCCTTTGCATATCGGCTCATCCACTCATGTGTGGGATATTCGGATCACCAACGAGGAGGAGAAATTAATTTGTATCAGCCGACTTACTGTTGCTATAATGAAGAAAAAATCATCAGGATGAGAACCCAGCTTCAAGTACATCATTTATCAAAGGAAATGAATTCTGTAAGTATTTTTTAAGATCATTTTTCCCAACCCATTCCAGTTTAGTTATTTGTTCTGCTGCTTGTGGAAGAAGCTTTTGCCCGATGCTTGCTTCCATTGTAAACCATCTTGTTTCTTTCAATACATATTTACTTCCTTCATGATAAGTGTGATAGGTGGTGATAAGAGGAGATATCAATTTGATTTTTTTTAAACCTGTTTCTTCTTCCGTCTCTCTTACTGCACAGTCTTCAAAGCTTTCTTTTTTATCCATTTTCCCCTTGGGCAGATCCCATTTTCCCCTTCGAAACATCATTAATACTTCCTTATTCTCATTAAGAACAAAACCTCCTGCAGCTTTTACCAAAGTAAATTTTTTAAAAAATGCATCTTTCAATTCCTTAAGATCTTTATGAAAAAAGACACCGGCATGCACGGATGTATCCTGCATCTCGTGAATCATACTTTTTACTGTATGCAGGTTTAGTTCATCTATAAATACTGCGTCGTCGTGATGAATGTAAGGCTGAAGGGTAGCATTAACATTATCGCATAAGAACAAAGGCTTGTCGTCGAAATAGATTTTTATAAACATTGCAGTTGCTTTTGGCTCGTGGCTTTTCTTTACTTTCGTCGCATGACAGATGCTAAAGTGGTAGCTGAAAAGCTGCTTCAAGTTAACGCAGTAAAATTAAATCCCGAAAATCCCTTTACCTGGGCCAGCGGTTGGAAAAGCCCCATCTATTGCGACAATCGAAAAGTACTTTCCTTTCCCTTTATCCGTGATTATATAAAATCAGAAATGTGTAACGTTGTTTTTGAAAAATTTCCGGATGCAGAGCTACTGGCTGGGGTAGCAACAGCAGGCATTGCCTGGGGTGCTATGGTTGCCGATCAATTAAAGCTGCCTTATGTATATGTTCGGCCAAAACCTAAGGAACATGGCTTGGGAAACCAAATTGAAGGCTATTATGAACCCGGACAAAAGGTAGTGGTCATAGAAGATCTTGTTTCTACAGGTAAAAGCAGCCTCCAGGTCATTGACGTCTTAAAAGAAGCCGGTCTCGGGATAGCCGGAATGGTTTCCATTTTTACTTATGGTTTCCCAGTTGCCAGCGAAATGCTTCAAATGGCAGGCATTACTTATTATCCTCTTACAGATTATCCAACTCTTATTCAACTTGCAGCTGAAAAGCAAATTATCTCGTCTGATCAACTGGAAATTTTGTTAAAATGGCAAACTGACCCTGCGGGGTGGAAAGGAGTTTTGTAATTTGCCTTAAATCGATCTCTAATGAAGAAATTATTCCTGGGATTACTGGCAGTTGGCGGAACTGTTTTGGTCAGTTCAGCACAGGTGAAAGCGTCACTGACAGTTAAAATAAAGACGCCGACCGTAGGTTGTGATGATTGTAAAAGTCGTATCGAAACTTACCTGAAAAGATATGACGGTGTTACCTATATCCAGGTAAACTGGCGCCAAAAGATCACTACAGTAAAATATTTGACAGACCGGACAAATATTGAAGAAATCAAAGCAGCAATATCAAATTGTGGCTACGATGCCGATGATATTCCATCTTTTGAAGAAGCATATAAAAGACTTCCAAAAACTTGTAAAAAGCCCGAAGATGGTGGGCCAACGAAAGCCCCAAACATTCATGCTCCGCCAGTAGCCAAGCAATAAAAAAATTGATTTACCCCTTGCTCAGCAGGGGGTATTTTTTTGGCTTGAACTTTCACATAATCTTCGTCTACCATCAGTCAGATTTTAACACTTCAATTAGAATTATGGTCCATCGATCTTCAGTTATTTTTTATTCCTGAATTTGCAGGATTAAACTACGAACCTTATTCGAATCTAACCTCGCTCTGAATTTATCACTGCCTCCTAAGGTCTTCCTTTAATCCTCTTTCTTATTGATTTTTTTACTAACCAAATATTTTCGAAAAGGGATGAGGCTAGCGATATAAGTTCCGAATTAGGGAGGTTTTTTATTGCTAAAATATTTACTATTCCTGATTTTTTGGAGCACTTCGTTTTAACCAATACAAAGGGCTAACAAAAATGTGAATAATCTATTGATAATAAGAGATTAAAGATTGCTATTTAAAATTCAAAAGTTATTTTTTTGATGCTATGGTATCACTAAAGGCCAATTTTTTAATATCAAGGTTAATCGTAGAGTATTTTACTGTTACTAATTAATAATGAGATTATAACACGAGATTACTCCACTTTCATTTTATGTATATAAAAAAATAATAGTTTTTAATAATGTTTGGGCGCACAGCCCAAAATCAGCTGCTTCTTAACTCATACGCCTTTTGTTGGCTAGCGGAGGATGGTAAGCAAAATGAAGTCGTAAGTTTCCGATGATTGAATGGAACCAGGTCTTTGGCCCTATATTAAAAATGATCTTGTCTGATCTTAAAAAAACATTCTAAAATGAGGAGGGATTATTCCTGTAAAATCGTCTATATGAACGCTCCTTTGAAGAACATTTCGGAAATCACTTTAAACCTTTTCTTCTTAACGGCTTTTTATTAACTTGTAAGCCTTTCTGGACCTTTTAGGACTAATGGATAAATGAAACTATTTAAGAAACTGCTGATCGGCGTTTTCTGCTGTGCCCTACCTGTCTTATTATTCAGTCAGGACTTTTCTAATAAAGGGAAGGAATTTTGGATTTCGTATAGCTACCATGTTGGCATGTCTGGTGGGGGCAACCCTGTAATGACCTTATATATTACGTCGGATGTAAACACAAATTATTCAGTTGAAATTTATGGAGTATCTACACTTCAATCTGGTACGATCACAGCCGGCCAGGTAGTTTCAGCAACTATTCCTACAACCTGTTTTATTAATAATGAAGGTTTATTTACAGGACGTACAATCCGTGTGATCACGGATAAAAACTCTGTCGTCTATGCATACATTACCCGTAACGCTGTAAGTGGGGCAACTGTGTGTCTGCCAACCCAAGTATTGGGCAAAGAATATTACTCAACCAACTTTACACAAATTTCGAACGAGTTGAATTCAAATTCTTTCTTCACAATCATAGCCGTAGAAGATAATACTACTGTTGAGATCACTCCTGCATCAAATACTAAGAATGGCTGGGTAGGAGGAACAACTTACAATGTCAATCTTAATAAAGGACAGATCTACCAGGTGATGGGAACTGTAAATGGTACAAATGGTTCTGATCTGACAGGTTCATTGATCAGATCTGTTGCTTCGGGAAGTAGCGGCTGCAAAAGGATAGCCGTATTTTCAGGTAGTGGTAAAATATCAATTGGCTGTGGCGCTACTCAAGGTGCAGGTACATCGGATAACTTATTTCAGCAACTATATCCAACTGGTTCCTGGGGTTTAAAATATCTTACCATTCCAAGTTATAATCGTCCTACAAATTTTTTCCGTATCATCAGAAAAGCAGCTTCTACCAATGTGTATTTAAATGGAACATTAATACCCGGGGCATCATTTACGAATAACTATTATCAATTTTCCAATAATACTCCTAATGTAATAACCGCGACTGAACCCATAAGTGTTGCTCAATATTTCACTACACAACAATGCTCAAATAATGGGTCTCCGTACGACCCCGATATGATCATACTAAATCCCGTTGAGCAAAATATTAATAATGTGACCCTGGTAAGCTCAAATCTTGCTGCTCCTTCAAATCAGCAGCATCATCTGCATGTTGTTATGAAAAGTGGAGGCACAGGTATTTCATCATTTCAATTAGATGGAATTCCAGTTTCTGCATCGTGGGTGCCTCATCCAGGCGATCCGGCATATTCTTACTTGTATCTTCCTAATGTCACACAAGGATATCATAAATTAACATCCGACTCTGGTTTTAATGCGCTGGCTTATGGCTATGCGGATGCAGAATCGTATGGTTACTCGGCCGGAGCCAATGTAAAAGACCTATACCAGTTTATAAGTATCATCAATCAATATGCGACTGTAAACTTTCCGGCTACTTGTAAAAACACACCATTTTATTTTAGAATAGTGCTTCCTTATCAGCCTACAGAAATTCAATGGGTATTTGGTTCAGCTCTTAATGCTCTGGGTATCGCTGATGTAACAGACAATAGCCCTGGTTTTGACTCCACATGGGTTGTGAATGGACGAACGGTTTATCGCTTTAGTCTTTCTTCGCAATATAATATTTCTGCAATTGGTACTTATCCAATTAAAGTTGTTGCAAATAACCCAACAAGTGATGGCTGTAGCGGTGTGCAGGAAATAGATTATGACCTGCAGGTATTCAATCCACCCACCGCAGGTTTTAATTTTAACACCAATGGTTGTGTTACCTCTCCGATTAACTTCTTTGATACCTCTAATACGGGTGGCAGACCGATTATTCAATGGAACTGGAATTTTGGAGACGCCGCAACATCTTCAATGCAAAATCCATCACATACTTATGCCGCCGGGTCCTATTTTCCTACGCTTTCTGTCATTACTGATATTGGTTGTGTTTCTGATATTGCCACAAAGAATATTATTTTAACACAATTGCCAGTCGCAAATTTTAGCAGTAATCTTCCTTCTTGTGCGGGAAAAGCTATAACATTTAATGATCTGTCTACTGTTAGTGGCGGATCAACAATCGCAAAATGGTATTGGGATTTTGGAGATGGTAGTCCGATTGTTACTGCAACAAACAATTTACCACAAATTCATACTTATACTACAGCAGGCTCATACAATGCAACACTAAAGGTTGAGACGATTACAGGATGCGTTAGTACAGTTTTTACACGACCAATAACAGTTGGCGTGTTACCTGATGCTGGTTTTATTGCTCCCGAAATATGTTTAACAGATCCATTTGCTCCTTTTATTGATACCAGTAAAATTTCCACAGGAAATATTGCATGGCAATGGAATTTTGGCGATGCAAATGCAAATGCCGGTAATCCGAATACATCAACGCTTCAAAATCCAACGCATCGTTATACTGCTGTAGGAAATTATACGGCTACGCTTGTCATTACATCAAACAATGGCTGTACGGATACAATATCGCAAACGTTTACAGTAAACGGCTCTATACCGCTTGCGAACTTTACAGTGCAAAATGCAAATTCACTTTGCAGTAATAAGATGGTCACAATTACAGATGCATCAGCGGTTGATTTTGGAAACATTGTTAAAACCGAGATCTATTGGGATTGGACAAGTGATCCAACGATCAAAACAACTGATGACATTCCTGCGCCGGGGAAATTATATACCCATACTTATCCTGAGTTCGGAACACCGGCAACAAAAACTTACACAATAAGAATGGTTTCATATTCCGGTATCAGTTGCCTGAACGTCTTAACGAAAACAATAACCATATTGGCAATACCAAGTCTGCGATTTGATGTATTGAATGAAATATGTTCAAATGCACCTTCATTCCAAATTACCCAGGCTAGTGTTACAAATGGACTACCGGGCACCGGAGTATATTCTGGGCCAGGAGTAAGCCCAACTGGTTTTTTCAATCCAAATACGGCAACTGCAGGTGTACATACTATCCGTTACACATTTACCGCGGCAAATAACTGCAGCAATTTTATAGAACAAACAATAGCTGTGAACCCAACACCTAATGCACTTGCGGGACCCGATAAAACTGTATTGGAAGGCGGAGTGGTTCAATTAACCCCGGCTTTGAATGCAGGATTCCCCGTTACATATACATGGACACCACCAGCAGGGCTTAATAATCCAAATGCTCCAGATCCGCTTGCATCACCTGTTGATGATATTACGTATACAATGAAAGTAACATCAGATAAAGGGTGTACTACAAGTGACCAGGTATTTGTGAAAGTGCTGAAGAAACCCCAGATACCAAACATCTTTAGTCCGAATGGTGATAATATTCATGATAAATGGGTGATAAACTTTTTGGAATCATATCCCGGTTGCACAGTTGAAGTGTTCAACAGGTATGGTCAGCGACTCTATTATACGGTAGGTTATGCAACGCCATGGGATGGCACTATAAATGGAAAACCTGTACCGGTTGGTACTTACTATTATATTGTTGATCCGAAAAATGGCCGGCAAAAACAAGCTGGTTATGTAGATATAGTTAGATAAGATGAAAAAGATATTAACTATTAGTGTGTTTAGTTTTATGATGCTTGCCGCAAAGGCACAGCAAAAACCGCATTATACGCAGTATGTATTGAATCAGTACATAATTAATCCTGCTATTTCGGGCATAGAAAACTATGTGGATGTAAAAATAAGTGCAAGGGATCAATGGGTGGGTTTAGCTGGTGCCCCAAAAACAAGTTATCTGACTATCCATGCACCGATCGGTAAAAAAGATTACAGAACAGCTGCAACATCTTATTCAATTCCCGGTGAAAACCCGAGAGGAAAATATTATTGGGAAAATTATACAGCCGCAGAACCACATCATGGCATTGGTTTATCAATTATAAATGATAAGACCGGAAGTTATAATCGGTTTTCATCGACAATTTCTTATGCCTATCATATTGGATTAAGCCCAACCACAAACCTTTCAGCAGGGTTTGCTGGTGGTATTTCCAAAGTAAGTATTGATAGGACAATGCATGATTTTAATGGTAGCGGTGATCCGATAGATCCTGCAACAGGTTCTGCTATAAGTGGCGAGTTATTTAAAATACAACCAGATCTTTCTGCCGGCTTATATCTTTATTCAAGAGATTATTTTATTGGCCTTTCAGCACAGCAAGTTATTCCTCAAAAACTACAATTTGTAGACGATGCAGCGATTGAAACAACCGGAAAACTAGTTCCGCATATTTTCCTGAGTGCAGGTTATCGTTTTCTATTGACAGATGATATCAATGCGATCCCTTCCATAATGGTTAAATACATTAATGCCTCTTCCAAAAATGATTTTCAACCTGAAGCAAATGTGAAATTTCAATACCGTGATCTGTTATGGGTAGGAGGCAGCTATCGTTACCAGGATGGCTATGCAGCCATGTTAGGATTAAATGTCAGCAATACATTTAATATTGGCTATTCATATGATTTTACTACAACCAATTTGAATACGGTGAGTCGTGGTACTCATGAATTGATGATCGGTTTCTTACTTGGGAATAAATTTAGCGAGAAATGCCCTCGGTGCTGGTAACAATTACAATCTAACGATCTTCTTAACTTTTGCAGCTCTGATTATTGATAACTGATCTTTCGCTTTCTGTTGATTTTCCTGTACAAGTTGTAAAGTGATGTCTGTATCAGGAATTGCAGTAACATTATTTGCTTTCAAAGCTTTTTCAACATTAACCAAAGTTTTCAGATTCATGTTGATCTGCTGTTGTACGCTGTCAAGTTTTATTTGAAAAAGCGAGGTGTTTATTTTTTGATTTACATCATCCCAGTTGATCTGTGAATAGGAGAGGCGCAACTGATCTTCGAGTTTGTTCCAGTTAACCTTGTCAACTATCTCGAAATCATATTCTGATTTCAACTGAGATTTTTCTGCAGCGCTAAAGGCATCAGCATAGTTTTTTTCCATCGCCTTCCATTCGCTTTCCTTTAAAATTTTCTTCGTTGCATCAACAGCTTCCTTCACTTTGCATTCTTCGTCGGGAGCAAGTTCGGGTACTACAGGAGTTGAATAGCCTACATTTATAAATTGCGAAGCAATTGATTCATCTGCAACTAAATTTTCAGGGCTAAAAATATCTTCGATATCCTTAACTGGTGTGTTTTTCTTCAAACTATTTTTTGCCGCTGAGGTTTGCGAAATAAAATTATTTGAAGCAGTTTTTTTGCCATTCAGAAAATAATAAGGACTTAATTCGCTTGAAAGTGTATAGAAACCTTGTTTAGGATCTTGTTTGTTTGCAGAAACAAAAAAATTAAGTAAAGCAATACCAAGCATGGTAAGAAAAGCGATGGATAGCTGCCGGGCAGGATTCCATCCTTTATTCTTCATACCAAGTATGGATTCAATGCGATTTAACAGGTCATGATTTTTGCCTGCTGCAGCCATCACCATTTGGCGATGTTTATTCTGTTCTAATCTTAATAATGCAGAAGCATATTCTCCTGGTTTGTATTGAAACTGTAAAACCATCTCGTCGCAACTATGTTCCCTTTCTTTTTCAACACTCTTTATTAAAAGCTTTACAAATGGATTAAAATATAAAACGGTTTTAATAAAACTGAGAATAAGATTTAAGAAATAATCATATCTGTATATATGACTTAATTCATGAAGAATAACGGCTTCTAATTGATGGGGTGTTAAATTGTTGATTGCTGCAACCGGGATCAATATGATCGGTTTCAAATAACCAATCGTGACCGGTGATGTTACCCATTCTGATAACCAGATCTTCACATCTCTTGTAATACCCATCGCTACTGAAGTTCTCTTTACATACATTCTCCATGCAACATCCATTTTCTTAAGTCCTGTCCTACGGATCAATTGCACATACCTGTAGTTGCGGATAAATTGCCAAATAGGTGCTATTAAGACTACGAGATAAATAAGCGATGCGTAGGGTAAAATTTTACTTGCAAAATATTTCCAATTGTCATTGCTGATCAATCCTGTATTATAGAAAGATGTTATTGAGTTTGTTTCTGATACAAGTGAAGTAATAAAAGTGTAAACAAACCATGCAAATCCAAAGAAGGTCAACATCGTTGCTAACGATGTTTTATGTGCGGGTCTGATCTTATGAAATGAAGCTGTAATAAACTGGTAAAGCACCCAAAGCAAAGCCATTTGCCAAAGGCTGTTGATCAATGCCCATCCAAGTGATTGCAGAAAGTTTACCTGGTTCATGAATACAAATCTTATTTGCTTTTCAGATTATCGATCATTTCCTGGATCTTTTCCAATTCCTCCGGAGTGGCTTTACTTTCTCCCAATGCTTGTATCACAAGTTGAGAAGAAGAGCCTCCAAAAAGTGAATCGATCATTTTCCCTAATAAATGTTTTTGTGTTTTTTCCTTACTCACTGCTGCCTGGTACACATGGGTACGCATACTGTCATCCCTTTTCACTAACCCTTTTTCATTCATTATCTGCATCAGCTTAAGAGTGGTCGTATAACCAGCATCTTTCAATGCAGCTAATTCCTCATGCACTTCACGAACAGTAGCAAGGCCTTTTTTCCATAGAACTTGTAAGATCTCTAATTCGCTTTCAGTGGGTTTAATATAACGGGTAGTTGCCATGATTTTAATCTTTTTATAACCCGAATATACGACTTATTTCGTACGACAATAATTCCTTAGCCAAATTTAATTTTTTTTAACATGGATTAACATTAGGACGGATGAACGGTTAAAAGGTTACGATGAATGTTTGAGTAGATGTATAAAAAACTAAGTCCCGCTGTAGAAACAGCAGGACTTAAGTAATGGTTCTGATTAGACTCTTTAGTTATTTATATTCAACTGTGTTTGCAGTATTAGTTTTGGTTACGACTGCGACAGGTTTAATTTCATTTTTTTGAGTTACTGCTGCATCACTCTTTTTTGCATTACTTATTTGTGCAAGAGTAGGAGCGATGACCAAAGATACAATTGACATTAACTTAATCAAAATATTCATTGAAGGTCCTGAAGTATCTTTAAAAGGATCACCAACAGTGTCACCAGTTACTGATGCTTTGTGTGGTTCTGATTTCTTATAGTAGATCTCCCCATTAATTTCAA
>Ga0193738_1000504_pt1 | contig 19742 bp, 25 predicted proteins | sample L2a1metaG_FD_144927 | JGI IMG/M metagenome (GOLD analysis project Ga0193738, IMG submission 144927) | Soil microbial communities from a riparian zone of the East river system, Colorado, United States - L2a1 | ecosystem: Environmental > Terrestrial > Soil > Riparian zone | place: USA: East River...
GAACCACGTATGTGTATATAATCCGTTCCACCCTTTGCAGGTAAACTAAAATGTCCTGAGTAGGTTGATCCTGCGTTGAGAGTAATAATATCTCCAGGTGTGGCACTATTAAGTGCTGCTTGGAAATCACCACCATCACCGACAACAATTGTTGAACCGCTTGGAGCAATATACGTAGTGGGGTACAACGCTGGCAATATCGGAGTTGGATCTTCGACTACAGAGTAACTATATACAAAACTGCTGTCACAACTGAACGTTGTCATTATTCATCATCTCTACACGCCGCCGCTTCAATGTCAGTAACAACAGCTTTTTGAATTTCAACAGTGTCCACAACCATGGCCTCGACTACTTCTATTGTATCACTTACAACCGCTGGACTAACCTCTGCAGACTCTGCAGCTATAGCCTCCAAAACTTGTACCGAGTTAACTTCTACGGCAGGCAGCACATCTAAGGTGTTTGAAATCATCGCCATAACAACGGCAATGGTATTCAGGCACATAGTGCGAATAATGAAGACTGCTTGATCATGAGTAATATGCAACTGCTGAATCAACCATGACTTTACGAAGTTAGTGAAGATAGGCTCGTTGGTTTGTACTAGCCAATCAAGATCTGTTAACGGAGTGGGGAACTCGATTGAACTGATCAATTGGAACAACTCAGTACGAAACTTGGCCGCACGGGTGATTTCGATAAACCCAGGCAACCATGTCGATAAATCGAAGACTTCTTCACGCTGCACGAATGATAGCCTATGCAGTTCGGTCACATTCTTTCTACCCAACAAGGTAGGAACGAAATTATCCTTGAACCATTTATCCAAGGTGATCAGTTCACTAGGAGTAAACTGGAATGCAATGTTCTCTAAGAGCACATTCTTCTTGCTATATGGACGCTCAATCTCTTTGAACCACTTATCGACTGTGAGGACCTCGTCTTGACGTAGTGGTACTACGGAGGTTAATACATCACGGAATACCTTCTTAGAGAAGAGTGGATTGTGGTCCTTGTACCACTTGTCTAGAGTGATGTACTCAGACTGAGTCAGCTGCCTTGGATCTATTGTGTAGTAGCCTGCTCTTAACAACTGCGGACCCTTGCGGCCAATTTCCAACTGTCTCCAGTACTTGTCTAAAGTTACAGTCTCGTCAATGTGGACAGCCATAGTACCAGTTGTGTCCCTGAACTTATTCAGGCGCATAACCGGATTGTTATCTTTGAACCACTTGTCAACTGTCGATCTCTCAGCTTGGGTTAGCTGTCTAGGATCTATTGCGTGCCATCCCACACGTACGTGAGGAATGCGAGTCTTGGGCGGCAGCTGAGTTTCCCTGAACCAACGGTCCACCTGTACTCGAAACTCACGAGTATCAAACACCGACACACCTTCTCTAACCAACTTAGCCCTGTGTCTTTGAGGCTCGACTAATTGTCTCCAGTACTTATCCAAGTCAACTCTAAACAACTTGGCATCCATGACAGTGACACCCTCACGCACTAACTGACTAGGAAATCTGCGTGGCATACTCAATTGCTGCCAATATTTGTCAACTGTGGACCGCTCAGCTTGTGTTAACTGTCGCGGGTCAATTGCGAACCACCCCTGCAGTCTTGGGGCAGCCTTCTTTGGGGGTGTCTGTGTTTCTCGTAACCAACGATCAGTGAATGCAGAGGTATCTTCGAATTTAAAAGGTGCTACCGTATGGTCGTACTTTGGTAACTCTCTGATAGGTAGATACAAGCTAGACTTTGTGCCAACCACGAACGTGGTCACAAACGCTGTAAAGACCTGTGATTGACTTTCACGAACTAGTTGCGGCAAAAACCTCTTTGGTTCAGACGTTTGTCGCCAGTACTTATCTACAGTGGTTCTCTCTGCATCCAGTAGGTGACGATTATCGATTACAAATTGTTCCCAACGTGGTAGTCTAAATGAAAGAACTCGTTCTATTGGTCGATAGAATTTATCTAGTGTTACAACCTCTTGTTGAACTAATGGATATGCACTGTCATTCTGAACCAGGGCAATGCGATGTTTATCAAAGTTTAGAACAAAGTTACCAGTCTGACCAACCCTGAACGAAATTGGCTTTGAGTCTACAAACTCATTAACGTATGGAGTCAGCTGTGGTTTGACAAATTTATCCACGTATTGACGGAAGAACTTATCAATAGTAACTAGCTCTATAACTACTGGGTAAACTGGGTAAGCTCGTGCCTGATACTGAAACTTGACTGGGTAAATCAAGTGTGAATTTGAAGTGGACAGACTTAATAGTCTAGATGGATCTACAAACAGTCTATCGTCCACACTTGTTGGGTAATCAAACTGATTGCGCTTAACGTCAAATCGTGGGCGCTCTAATGGAGCAAACCACTTGTCGTAGGAGGTTCGCTCAGCTAGGGTCAGCTGATACGGGTCAATCGTGTAGCCTTCTTTGACCAAGGGCTTCGCTGCCTTAGGTGGAAGTTGTGTTTCACGATACCACCTATCTAAGTCAACTCTGAATTCCTTGGTATCGAAAACAGCAATACCTTCTCTAACCAGTTGCTTACCTACACGAACCGGCTCTGATAGCTGCTTCCAGTACTTCTCTAGATTAACTAAGATTTGTGCAGTGTCGGTTACATTTACACCTTCCCGTACTAACTCTGATCTAAATCGCTTAGGTTCAGCAACCTGCTTCCAATACTTGTCAAGCGTAACCTCTTCAACTACATGAAGACGTTCTTGTCCAAATAAACTTGGAAATACGTGCTGTAGACGCTTACGATCCCAACGCGGCCTTTCCAGCGGTGAAAACCATTTATCGTACGAAATACGTTCAGCTTGCGTAAGTTGAAAAGGGTCATTTACCTGCTGGCCTTCTCTGATCAAAGGCTTATATGTTTTAGGAGGTAGCCCTGTTTCTCTAAACCATCGATCAACTGGTACTCTAAATTCACGAGTATCAAACACACTTATACCTTCAGGAACCAGAGGCTTCTTGAATCTCTTAGGCTCAGAAAGTTGCTGCCAGTATTTGTCAATCGTCGAACGTTCAGCTAGGGTCAGCTGATACGGGTCAATTGTTGGAAAACCTTCACTGACCAACGGACGAACTTTATGTGGAGGTGTTTCTGTCAATCTAAACCACTTATCAACCGTAACAATCTCTGCTGAAATTGGATAGACTGGGTAAGCTCTCCCTTGATATTGAAACTTTAATGGGTAAAGAATGTGAGAGTTCTGAACAGTGTTTATTAGAATTGGAAATTCTTTTTGTAAATCAAATATAGATAACCCCTCATACACCAAGGGTTTCTTAAACCAACGCGGTTTTTCCGTTTCCCTAAACCACTTATCAGCAGTCACATCTTCCACAGCCTGTTGGTAAACGAGCGGATTTACTTGGTCACTAGGTACAATAAGCTTTCTAGAAAAAAATGGATCTGGATATTTACCCCACCACTGCGTTAGTTGTAATGGGAATTGAGCTTGAGCATCCTTTGAGAAGTGACCTTCAGCTACTAGTTCTTTACGAACCATTTTTGGCTGATTAGGCAACTGATAATACTTGTCTATTGAGGAACGCTCTGCCTGTGTCAATTGTCGAGAATCAACACTGTAATGTCCTTCTGGGACAAGATACTTTGGAAACTGCTTTGGTTGATTGGGTAGTTGGTAATACTTATCTACAGTTTTAATCTCAGCCGCTGTAGCTGCGAAGGGAGGCTCTGCCTTAACTTGGTACTGAAAAGAAGCGGTGCTGGACATCCACGTACTATTGGTTTCTATCTGAAGCGTAGACGCTTCTTCTGCAACCTCTCCACCGAATAGTAACAACAGTGACATTACCTAGCTCCCTGTAATCCAAAGAATCCACCTTGGCCAAAGCTATCAACCGACTCTGGACCGGTTCCAGCAACATAAAACTCTAGAACAATTGCTCCCCATGCAGTTGTGTTAGCGTTCGTCCAAGTAATAGTAGACGCAGTTTCTCCGCTATTCCTAAACGCAGTTTCTAAACTATTCGGTGGCGTGTTGTAAGTGACTTCAGAGATCTCTGTCCCCCAACCAGAAGGAACTGCAAATTGGGCCGCTGAGTTAGTCCCGTTGCCAGCGAACCCAAGACAACCATTACCAGTTAGGATAGCTACACTCATTGGCACAGCAGGATTAGCTGTAGTACCAGTTGCAGTATTAATTTGGCGAATATATGCCGAGGTCTGGCTAGATGCTCCATTAAGTTTTACACAGGATAAGCAACTTCCGGTAGAGTTACCATTGATGGTGTAGACAGGTGTGGTTGAAGTAGCAGCGGTTGCGGCGGCTTCAAAAATAAAGAAAGTATCGGCACCGGAATTCTTTGTAAAGCTAGTCAGAAACTTCCAGTTCCAGCCACCACCAGACATCGATCCGACAGCAGTATTACCAGAAACCAGAATGCAGCAGATAAGTAAATCACCAGCACCAGGAGTACCAGCGTTTCCAGTATGACTTGCTTGATTGTTACTTGTATTGGCGGTTGCAGCAGCTAGTGCTGAAAATGCTAAGGCCATCGGTCAGACCTCGTAACCGAATACCACAATATCGACCGACAAAGCAGCGTCGTTCTGGTATAGCAATTTGTGATCAGCAGTAGCAGCGAACATTGGTGTAGCAGGGCAAATAACTACTCCAGGTTTTGATGTTGTGGATGGGGCAAACGACCCAACAAAGATTGGTTGATCTGTTCCTGCTGAGTATGTTAAATCGGCGTTAGCCGCTAAGAACAAAAACATCCTTGCGGCGGTAGTTCCGTAGGTTGCAATGGTGACATGGGTAATAACAATTTTCTTCCCACCTGTAGGAGTCCAAAGAATCTGGGCAGAACCAGCAGCACGACTGGAGGTATCGTTATACGATTTCCAAATCTGCATACCAGCATCGATGTGTGAAGTTAACTGGCGACCAAAGACATCACAGATACCGTTCGCACGGTCATTGGCAGCAACCGCAGTAGGTAAAGCTGTTTCCACATGAAATCCAATCTTGATAGGGTTACCTGAATCAACAGCGTCATGAGCCGTACCACCACCAACTGCTAGGGCATCGACAGCACTAGCTCCAGTCTCGTCGATGACACCTGCTACTAATGTTGCGTTACCAATCTGAACGTTTACCGGAGTACCTGTTGGGGCATCTACTGTAAGTGAACCTGAATTGTCAGTGATAGGTAATGCCGATTGGTTACTGGCGAGAGCTACTGGTACACTATTAGCCATGGTTTGCTGACCGGAATCAACCAGCGTGTCAATAGCACCATCTGCGCCCAAGCCAATTTTCACTACTTGATATTGAACGGATGACACATCGTCCGTTGCAATGGTAGTTCCTGCACCTGCAGTGATCGCGACATTGTCGGCCATGAATTAATAACCCGCCATTCTAATATTTTTGAAGAAGTTTATATTTGAAACTGAGATAAACGGAGATAACGCTGCTGCAGTTTGAAATGCTTCTGCCGATCTCCAGAGTGCTGTGGGTCTAACAATGTCTAGAGTGTCAAGAACTGTTGTGGGCCTAGTCGGAGTAACATTAACGCTTATATCGTCATACCACATTGTGTGCGCATTAGTTGCAGACGTGTCTAAGTCTATATAGTTAATAGTAGTATACGAACCACTATTCACCGTAACCCAAGAAGTCCACGCACCATTGTCTATACGCACTCTGTATTTGTTAGGTTGTGAAACGTCATCAAACTGTATCTCACACAAATACCAAGTATCTATTGAGTAAGCTTGTATGGTCTGGTACGCAGCTAAATCATGATCATAGTACTCTATGTTTCCTGTAGGCCCAAATCGACAATACATGTGCCCGTTAGATGGCGGTACACCAGCCCTTAAAACCACACCCATAGCATCATTAGGATTAGTAATAGAAATCCGCATTCTCCATTTTACTGAACCAGCCGCTAATGGAGAAAAAGTCCTGATATAATGACTCTCAGTAGTAGTATTTGCACGTACTGCCTTACCACCCTGACCACCAGCCGGTGCAGTTTCTATTGTTTTATGTCCAGATATAGGCGTTCCACTACCATCAACACCATCCCAGGCAGTTGACCAAGTGTCACCACCACTAAGTCCGTCTAAATCTACCCCAGTAGTATACCCATCAAATAGTTCTATAGCTTTAAGCGACGGAAAGATATCTAGGTAGTCTTCGTTCTGAAAAATAGCCTCATTCTCAGAAATAGTTCTTCCGTTGGATAAGGGCGCGTAACTGATTAGTCTGTGTCTAAAAAATAACGGACTCTTTCTCGCCCTTCCAATCTGATAAGCTTCCTGCTTGGATAGTATGCGATTGTGCCACAAAGCAAACTCAGCTAAATAACCATCGAAGTTCTGAGAATTGTCATTTACCTTATTACCAAGGCAAAGGGGGTCAACCATACTATCTATGGTACCACTGGGCGTGCTGATTTCTGTTACAGATACAGACAGACCGTCAATATAAACAATAGGATCATCGGCTGCAATATCTGTATAAGTAATAATCAGATTATGCCAGACATTGCTCGAAGGCATTGCAACTGTCCAAGCTCCATTAGTTGGTGTGAAGCCACGAAAAATTTGAAGAACAGTGTCACCGCCACTCCCTTCGACGGCGTACGTATGCCTAAATCCTATAAAGCCACCCGTGTCACCACCAGCCCCAAGTTTGTAAAACCAAATTGAATAGGAGTGTCTACCCGAAAACACCCCAACATCTGGTCCTCTCAGACTATCGGTGGCTGTTTGTCCAAATCTTCTAGGCATTACTGCACCTCTGGATTTACACCGATGTACCTAACCCAATGATTGCCACCTGTTGAATTCAAATTCACGGTAGTGGATTGCACTATTGCGATTCCCCACTCTGGACCAACCGCGCCGTAGGGACGGGTAGAGAACTCCCCGTAATAAGCGGTATCACTTGTAGTAGCTGGCACCATGATCACTCCAAGCAATGGGGCGTTATTCACGGTCAAAGCGGCATCAGACGCACCAGCACCATCAGTACGATGATCTGTACCGTCATTGTCGCTCCTAATCAGATACACGTAGATCGGGGTATTTGCGGTAGGTGTAGTTCCTACAGTGATCTTTACGTAAACAACAAGTTCCCCATACCTAGCTGAGCTGTTATCAACTAACGTAGACTGTCTACCTACTCCAGCTGTTGAACTGGCTAGAGATGCGAGGGTGATGGTTAATGCTGCCGACGCAGAAAACTTATCTTTAATCTCGTTTGCCATTTATTTGAGAACTGCTAATTTTCCTTTCTCGAAGTCATCCATTTTCTTCTCGAACGTGTAACAACCTGCCAGACACTTGGGCGCTCCACAAAGCCACTTACTGCACTTCATGCAGAAACCACGAAGCTTGCCACTACCCTTCACTGTTACGTGATGGGAATTGCAATGACCGCATTGCCGAGTCTGTGCTATCTCGATACCGTCAGCTAGAATGTAGCCTGACGGTTTACGAGTTGTTGAGAGAGCTTCCCCAGGTTCCAAGATCAGCTTACCTTCAGTACCCATTAGACTGGTACCTCAATTTCAGGGTATGCCTCCGTGAACGCAGCTCGATAGCATTCTAGGCATAGCTCAGAGAAAATTGCCTCTCGACCATTCAACCCTAATACAGACTTCAGATGGTAATGATCGGCCCTTGGTGACTGGTAACCATTACCTGCCATATTCTCACCAGAAGCTACTGCTCCAGCGCACGAATTGCAGCATTTACCACTCTCATTACCAGCGGACCACTTAGTGCAAATTTCACACTTCCCATCGGCCTCATCAATCAAAACAGGTCTTGTCATTGAAATTCCTTTCTTAGAATGGTGAGCTGAGTTAACAACTCACCTTGTTTGTGGAGTGACTATTCTTCAAAAAGTATCGTATAACTTACTGCTACAGCTGATCCACCGATAGCGTTCTGAAGCAACCCGATACCATTTGCGGCAGTAGCAGGGGCCTTCAGTTCACTACCAGGAGCAGCTACCCAACGAAATGTTGCACGCTGGTTGGTCGCAAATCTTAGCAGGAACAAGTTTGCAGTGTAGGTTGGTTCCACAGAGTGGTTAACCTTGGCTACCGCAGTGCAGGCAGGATCTCCAGAATCCAAAGCAGTTGGGGTGTTGGCAGTACCAGTACCATCAGCTGTGTAACGCTGTAGGATGTACTCACCAGCATTGTCTGCAGGTGTTGCAACGGACCCAACCAATAGATCGTAGTCGCACAGCAGCAGTTGCTGTTACTGAAATTGCTGACGTGCTGGCAGTGTTAGTGTCAGACGTTGCAATCGCGTATTTTCTTGCCATTGAAAATCTCCTTATAAATACAAAGACCTACCCAAAGGTAGGCCAAGTTTTCCTAGCTAGGAAACATTAGAACACTTGTTTCTACTTCTATTATATCACTTAACGTACTTGATCGTGCAGGGTACTGGAGAGCATGCTTCCCAGAACTGTACGATGTCTACTTCGCCTATGATTCCAACCACTCCAGAAATCATCAGGTGATTACAACGGTGGTTCTTGATATCAGCCCTTGAGGGCGCTGGATCTTCTCTGGGATGAGAATGAAGATCTCCGATAAACGACCAACCTTGTGTGGTAGTGCCCCACGCTAGGAGATCGTTGTAAGAAGTCTTATCCGCTTTGAAAGAGTTGTAGGTAGCTGCTTCTACTTTAGGATATTGGAAAGATAGGATATCAACTATGCTGGGTGAGATTCTGGTGCCGAAGAGCATTGCATAAATTTCTACTTCAGACCGCAACGCCTTCTTCCTAAAATAGTAAAGATGATTGTAGCGAACCTGCACAATCATTCGGCACCCACTTTTTAGTCGATACGCTTACCTCTCAATTAAATCCCTGGTGCACTGAAGTAATAATACTTGAACTCCGGTTGATCTGCTCCCCAATTCATTAGGGCCAACGAAATAACACAGTCATCGTTCATCGAATCTGGACACGAATACTTCAGGTTTCCAGATGGTCCATACTCATATTCGTAGGACGCAAGTTCCTTACACATAGTCAGTATGTGTGGTCCTTCCTTCGGGTAACTGATCCTGAACTGTTCCAAGTTGATTCGAAGCTTTTCGATCAATCGTTCTTTGGCGACTGATCCTCCGATTTTGTATTCGAAGCAGTTGACACCGCCTGATATAAGAGCCTCGACAATGGGATCACCGATACCCGTACTATCAACCACGCACACCGCATTATTAAATTGCTTAGCAAGCCGAATAATACGATGATATTGTAACTCCCAGCTGATCTTATTAAATCTCTCAACGTGTACAGCACGATTGCTAGAACGCTCACCGACCGTAAGAACGGTGTAATCTCTAATCCTAGCCAAGTCCACTCCAATGACATAACTAACCCCTCTCTTAGGTGGTTCGAATGTTCCCCACTTAACTCTAGGGTGTTCGATGTTCTTGAACACACCAGCTGAGTCACTAAGGAACTTGGCCTCTACTTCCTGCTCAAACACATCGTCTGGCAGGTTCTGCTTCATCTGACGAATTGATTCTTTAGTAACAAATGGATTTGCGTAAGTTGGCATTCTAATCGAATACCATTCTGGATATTCATCCACCTCACCAGCGAGAAGGCTGTCTTTGTTACCTCTCTGGTAAACATCGTAGAACCAGTTACGACCCTTGGGTGTCGAGATAATGATCCCACGCCCCATGGTTCTAGTAACAGTCGTCATGATGGAAACAAAGCTATCCATCGGCATTCTAGAAGCTTCGTCAAGGATAAAGAAATTGACCGCAAACCCTCTCAAGTTTCCAGGGACATCACCGGATTTGAATTCAATCACGGATCTCTTGTTACCTTCTGGGTCCTTCAAGGTAATCTTCAGATCCTTCTTCTCGAAGTCGTAAGTATCCTTGGGAAGAATATCCAGAACTAGATCAACCGCGATCTTAGCCTGCGCATATGATGGGGCGACCCACCAATTCAAGGAGTTTAAATTCTCCCATGCTTCCTTCACGAGTCTGATTGCGCAACCGTACGTTTTTCCAAATTTTGTGCCCGCCGCTCCAACTACAAATCTACATCCCTGCAACTCAAATGCGTGAATTAGTTCAAACTGTTTTGGGTGCGCCTGCGGTAACTTAAAATGTACCGGTATATCTTTTACACTACCCTTAGTTCTCGTCTTGAAGTAACCGCTGCTGCTTTTCTTCATCTACCACATCTCCGTCCACTGCAGACTGCACCTTGCTTGTAATCGGGTCCACCTGGGCAGTAAAACTGTATTTGCTGATAATCATGTTCGCCACGTTATGTGGGTACAATCCAAGGTCCTGAAGCAGTCTCAGCTTATCTTCCTGCAACTTCGCAATACAAACGCAACACTTCACCTTTAAACCTTGGCTAGTTGTCGGATCATTCTTGATTACCTATAGGTCATGAATCTGCTTGTCAAACAAAATGACAGCATCGGCAATGACCATACCGACATCTTCGTTCTTCAAGGCTTTCGCCATGTCTTTACGAAGGATAGTCTTGTCTACACGAACCATCGACTCCGACACTTGAAGATCATCAGCGATCTGCTGATTCGTCATGTGTGGCTTGGTGACCATCAAATGGTCAACGACAACTCGGCGTTCTTTTACATTCAATCGCTGGCCGGTCTTGGCTAGCTCCCAAAGTGCTTCTGCACTCACGTTCATAAGTTATCCAATTCGTCTTTCACAGACTTGTCTTTTAGATCGGCGCGTTTGACAAAACCTATTTTGTTACCAGCACTCTTAGTAACCAACAGCCATGCGGCGTCTTTCATAGCCCAAAGAGGTGAAGTCTTCTTGTCATCATAGTCGGTACACTCAGCCACAGGAAAACTGATGCGGCTTGACATCTGTGAGCAATAAGTGAATTCTTCCTTCAGACGCTGTCCTTTTACAACTTGGCCGTGACGACAGGTCTTGCATAGGTGTTCTCCACTGAACGCAGTACCGCCGCGCATTTTAAATTTAGGCATTATGGGGTTACCGTTATCTTTACGTGATTCGAGCCAGGAGATTCAATCGTAGTAACCGCACCATCCTTGGTCACTGCATACCATGCAGATATGAACAGGTGAATTGTGTGTGTAACTACTAATGTGTAGGATCGAGCTTCAGCAGGAATTTTAGGACCAACGTTGTAAGAGCCGGAAGGAGTTTGTGAAGTTCTAGGCCTGAAATAAAGCAAGGCATGATCTGCGGGTACACTGGAGGTATCGAAAGTCCAAGCAACCTTAATTGAACTACCACTTGTGACAGACACGCTGATATCTCCTAACTCCGGGGCCTGCGCCTGTACCGGAAGGCACAAGCACAGGACCAAGAGGAAAAGCCTACTTATGGAGTAGGTGCGCCAAACTCCAAACCAACTGTCACTGCCTCTGGTGCTAGGCATTCTACGTCTCCAAGACCAATCAACTCACGGACCCCGTCTCCAAGGTCTGCGTCAACGGTTGCCTTGATCTGTGCTGTCCCAGCATCTAGCCAAGTGATCTTTCCGCCCATCCCATCTGGGTTCACAAATAGATCTGCTGCGGCTGGGTTAGAGTTCTCGTAAACAGGAACTCCGTCTACCTTTGCTGGACGACCCTTGCTGTCCAAAGCTGTCAATGTGAAATCTACTGCCTGTCCCTCTTTCAATGTCACCATGATGAATTGACCCCTTACTATGGATTTTCCTTCTTTCGAAATGTCGAACTGCAACGACTGAGCCTTACCATGTACATGGTGATGCTTACCATGTTCACATTCATGAAAATGCAAGTTGATGTTCATAGTGAGTACCAAAAAAGAAAGCCCACACGAAGGTGGGCTTAAACAAAAACTACAAAGTTTCAATGAGAACTCGAATCGTTCTTCTACTTGTATTATACCTGAAAGTTACTTGAGTTATTTCTTACCAAACAACTTATTGATTAACTTCTCTGTTTTCAAGGAGATAGAATATGTATTTTCTAGGCTGTCTAGTATCTCAACAACACGTGCTGCATATCTAACACGAAGCGTCTTTGTCTTTGTTTTCCTAGGTATTGCGTTGTACTCACCTAGGATTTGGCCGATCTCTTGGCCGATCTTAAAGACTACTGAGTTTGGTATTACGTTTCTTGTCCCGCTGCTAAACAGCAGACAGGTGTCAAACTGTACCGACAATCCAGAGCGTATCAAGTCCTTCTCAAACTCTGGTGTCTGTGAAATGAAAAACGAGGTTTCTTGTACTGGGTATTTCTCAGGAATGACTTTGACTAGTTGTGCTTTCAAATGCTTTATAACCTCCATGGTTTTATTTACTCCGAGGTATTTCTTGTAGAGGTACTCATGGACGTTCACATGGCAAGGTCTGCACAGTGGCAACACATCAGACTGTCTCTCTTTTCCTAGGCGGTGGTAAGTTACATGGTGCAGGTTAAGTTGCTTATCGGTAGTGCAGATTACGCAGAATCTCTTTTTAGCGTAGTAGGCTTTCTTGAATTTCAACCAGTGTGGTGACTCCAGGTAATCTCGGTAGCTGTCATACCCTAGGAGCTTAAGCTTCTTTTTGAGTTGGTTCATCGACCACTAGCTCCTTCACAGTCACTACAGCTGCCCTCATACTCAGAACTTTGTAGTGATCTTCTGCTGGCCGACCATGCTTCCTGACGATGATCAACTTGACACTCTCTTCGTAGTCACAATTCAAGACTTCACACATCTTCCTGAATACCTTCACTGAGGGGCGGATAGTATCGTGGTAGTAGAGATATAGGGTGGCCCTAGATATTCCTACCTTCACAACAAACTCTGTTACTGGTAGATCAATCTTCTTGAGCCTAGGAACCAGCCATCCCTTAATGTCTAGGGTTAGTTCTTCATCTAAGCCAAAGGAAGTCCTATTGATAATCTTATTGAGCCTTCTTCTATCCTTACCGTCAGCTAGACTATCTAGGATAGTAGTCCTAAGCTTATCTAAGTCTACAGTCCTACGTCTACCATCCTTATGGTCTAGGATATTGTCTTGTTCTTCCATTATTGGTCCTTTAAGTCCTTTATTATCAACACTAGTGACGCTAAGTTACTGATTGTTATAGGCCTAGTTCAGTGGCCTAGCTAAGTCCTTATAAGTCAATGGTATAGCTGTAAGCTATTCATTCCATTGTACTTACTATACATTCTATGTACTATGTATTGATAATAATATGATAATAAATTGTTTTTGTTTTGTTAAAGCGTATTCTACTCTTTTATTTTCAATGTGTCAAGCGGTATTTTACGATTTCTTCACAATTGTTCTTATGCATTGTGTATCTTCCATAAATTTTCCTAATGACACATGTCTGGGTACAGCTAACTCCCAGAGTTTTCAATGATATCGTAAAATTTATAAGGATACAATAAAATTCCTTGACATGGCCGCTGGAGGGTATAGACTCCCAACTTGAAAGGGGGGCTATGTCCCTACGAACAATTGTACCTTCCCAGCTAACTCCACCACTAGCAATCACTTACATTACGTCTGATGATCAGCTTGGCCAACTGGATGAGTTTCTAAGCAGTATCACCGAAGTAGGACTAGATGTTGAGACCAACATGGTCGAAGACTTCTACTATCGTCGTATTCGCACTATTCAGCTTGGTAACAAAGACCGCCAGTATGTCATTGATACGCTTCCGTTTATAGAACGAGCAAGGGCCGGTACTACGCTCTCCATCGAAGACGCTTATATGCAGTTCATGGGTAACTGCAAGTACCATCCAGTATTCGACACTCTGGTTCGTATTCTTCGTAAACATTTGGAAACAACTAGGTTGTTGAAAATAGGCCACAGTCTCCAATTTGAATACCAGACGTTTAAATGGTGTTTCGGTATTCGGATCTTCGGTTTGTTCTGTACTTTCCTAGCTGAGAAGGTAATCAGGGCCGGTTCGATTCCATTTTTCAAGAAAGTTTGGGGTTTGCATCATCTGGTTGCCAAGTATACAGCTACACATGAAGACATGGAAGATTGTGATGGCTACGAATTGGTCAAGGACGAGCAGAAAGGATTCAACCTGTCAGGTGCCCTTACTGAGTCTCAGCTGGTATATGCCGCATTGGACTCTAGGGTCCCTCTAATCGTTCGGTTGAGGCAGATGAAGCATATCCTAGCCAACAAACTCGAACGTGCAGTACAGCTCGAATTTGACGCATTACCAGCCTTTGGGGATATTTTCTTAAATGGCATACTTTTTGATGTCAAAGCTTGGTTGGGTTTAGTGGCTGAGGTAAAGAATCGTCATGAGGTGTACTTGGAGGTATTGGATAAGTATTTTATTCCTTATGTTGGTGAGAAGCAAATCACGCAGTTTGATGTAGATGCATTGCATACTGCTTGGAAGAGTCTGCCGGGTAAAGTGATAAAGGGTGACCCAATCGCAGAGCTTGAACGTAAGGCTACTAGGGAAGCTGCTAAGAAAGCTTATGAGCTGGCTAATCGTACAGTCAAGATAGATACCAAGAACTTCAATGAAAAATTCGAGGGTAAGGCTGCGATCAACTATGGGTCATCTAGACAACTATTACCAGTTCTATGGAAAATGGGTTTTAGTCCAAAAGAATTGAAGAGCACAGATGAGCGTGTGCTGGGTAATTTCTCCAGTAGACCGGTGATCAAAGCCCTGTTGGATTATCGTGAAACCTCTAAACTACTAAGTACTTACGGTGAAAAGTTTGCGTCTGATGTTAGGATCTGGTGGTCAGCTACAAAGGATGGTAAACCCAAGAAGAACCGTGAAGGTTCCGTTCATCCGATAACTCGCAGGATTCATTCAGACCTAGTGCAAATCGGAGCCGAGACGGGCAGGACTTCATCCAAGGAACCTAACTTGCAGAACCTGCCTAAATTGAAAGAATGGCGAGCTTGCTTCCTCGCTCCAGCAGGATCTAAGATGCTTACCATAGACATGAATGGTTGTGAACTTCGGATTCTCACCGAGTATTCTGGTGAGCCTAAATGGGTGGATGCCTTCAACAAAGATTGGGATGTACATAGCGTTGGGGCCGAGATTATCTTTGGTTCCATGTGGTTAGGTGGAGCTGTGAAAGATGGCTTGTGTGCAGACAAACCAGCTTTGGATGAAGACGGTAAGCCGTATCCAGATTGTGCTTACTATTACAAAGATCACAAGAAGTGTAAGTGCCCAATTCACAATAAACTCCGTGATCAGATCAAGGCGATCAACTTTGGTATTGCCTACGGAATGTCCAAGTTCAAGTTGGCGGATACTTTGAAGATCACGGTGGATGAAGCTGCCATTCTACTTAACCGATATCAAACCGCTTTCCCAACCTTGGTAGCTTACTTGATTACCTGTGGAGCCGATGCTAGGAATGACCGAGTTTCGAGGACATTATCCGGTAGGTGGAGAAAATATCTCAGCCCACTTCAGTTTGTTGATCCATACGAGTATGTCTCTGAAAGAGAATTTCCTGACGATAAGGAATGGGACAAGGAATGGGAGAGGGTGAGGAAGGAGAAAGGTCTGTTTGATATCCGTGAAAAGATCTTAGAGCGTAGGAAGAAGGCTGGCAATAGTAACAAACTAGTTACCATCAAGGACGTGGCTAAAGAACGTCAAATCATGTTTGGGTCGATTGATCGTGAAGGTAAGAACACTCCGATCCAAGGTTCGAACGCAGACATCATGAAGGTAGCCATGGGTGCTGGGTACGGGTCTGATGGACTTCCGTTCATGTGGCAGCGGCTAGAGACAGACTTCAAAGCCAAGTTGGTCAACTTCGTGCATGATGAGTTTGTAGTGGAGTGTCCAGACGAGTATGCCGAGGAATGCTACAAGTTTGTTTCTGAGTGTATGTCTCGTGCTGGAGCCGAGTTTGTGAAGAAGATTCCGATGACGACAGACGGAGTAATAGACACTAAGTGGGCGAAAGGATAACATGGCACTAAAATACAAGAAGTTACATCCGAATGCGAAGGCACCGACTGTTGCATATATTTTCGAAGACATTGCATTCGACTTCTATGCAGTTGAAAGAGTAGTGATACTTCCTGGTTTCAAAGGTAACATTCGCCTAGGAGTAGCTATTGAGCAACGCCCACCGAAGGGTGGATTGTTTGCAACACGCGGCGGTATGGCTAACAAAGATCTCTTTGTTACCGGAGGTGCCATCGATGCTGGATTTCGTGGCGAACTAATTGTCATGATTAGAAATGCTGGCAAAGAGGCTTACGTCATCGAAGCCGGTGACAAATGTGTACAGATGATATCGATAGATGTGATAACCGAACAACCGCAAGAAGTTATCGAACTAACTGAGAGTAGTCGTGGAGAAGGAAAATTTGGCTCGACCGGCAAATAAGCTATTGACATGGAGATTCTTTATGATAGGGTTGGTCAGTCAGTCGTCAGTCAATCATTCAGGAAACCTATGCAAACCTTTGAACAGTTCACTGAGAAACAAACAGACGCAGCGCATATCGTTAGTATTGTGAAGAGTGCCTTGTCAATGGAAGTTATAGTAGATCAGCTGGTAGTATCTTTGGAAGAGAAATCAAAACAACTATCCAAACAAGAAACAGAATTGATTACCTTGAAAGAAGAAAACAAACGACTTACCAACGTCATTAAGCATCTTGAGGATGTGGTGCTCAGTGTCCCTCAATAACTACTTCGAAAAGATATTCTATATCAATCTGGACAACCGTCTGGACCGTAGAGTATTGTTTGAGAAGCAGGCAAAGAGGCTGGGCTTTAAGGCAGAACGGTTTCCAGCGATTAACGGTGAAGAATATTGGAATGTGTTGAGAACACCACCTGCAATCAATGCTGGGGAGTTGGGGTGTTTAGCCAGTCATGTGGCCATCATAGCGTCCGCAAAGGACGCTGGCTTAGAAAGTGTGCTCATCATGGAAGACGACTGCGTTCTCCATGAAAAGCTGAATGAAAAATTACCAACACTGATGCGACTTGTACCGGCATATTGGGATATGCTTTACTTCGGGGGTTGTCATGCAAAGCTCAACGACCAGTCGAAACCTCCCATAAAGTTACACCCCAACTTACTAAAGTTAAATTGTACCTTAACAACAGTTTGCTACGCTTTGCGAAAGGACTTCATTGAAAAGTGTTATTACGGATTGGAGATAGGCAAGTATCAGATCGATGTCGCCTACACACAGTTCCAACCCACTATTAACGCTTATGCATTCTGGCCGAACATAGCGTGGCAAGAGTCAGGCTATTCGGATATACAGAAATGCGACGTAAATTATGACTATCCCCGTTGACACAGATGAACAAGTTACACATTTCCAAAAAGAAACCTCTCAGGGCATGGTCATGATTGGAAACTCAATCAACGAGTTACGAGACAAGGTCGAGCTTCTGATGAAAGAGAAATATGAGGACTACGATGAGTACAACCGTGGACTCATGGACGGAGCGATCCTTATCTTACAGCAGCTTAACGCACGAACTTTGAGCATGTATAACGCAGCATTCAAAGGTGGTAGCGACTTAGTATGCTAGTTACCTTCTCTAAGCTAGGTAAGTTCGGTCGCATCGGAAATAGTATGTTTCAGATTGCGGCCACCCTAGGGTATGCCTTGAAACACAAACGCAGGACTTGTTTTCCATTCTGGGAATATGGAGAAGAATTTAGTACTAAGATCTACCAGAACGATTTATTCTTTCTACTACATCCTAATCTAAAAACCCACCACGAGCCATCCTTCAAGTATACTGAGATTCCAGATTGCAACGAACCTTTGATAGACCTTGTAGGGTACTTCCAGTCTGAAAAGTACTTCGTTGAAAACAAAGAAGATGTTTTGAAATTCTTCCAGTTCTCCTTTAAGACTCGGCATCCGGTTTTTAAACATCTTACCTCGATGCTGAATTCTTCAAACGAGCAACGATTGGTGGCTGTGCACATTCGTCGCGGCGACTATCTTACTTTGCCAGATTACCATCCAGTGTTGCCGACAGCGTATTACGATGAAGCAATCGCCCTTGTGAAGCAAACGTCAATTAGAAAAGATTTGATCTTCCTTATCTTCTCTGACGATCCAGACTATGCTGAAGCGATTTACGGAGAGCGCCCAGGATTCATCGTAGTTAAGAACACTGCACCGATAACGGATCTGTATCTTCAAAGTCTTTGCAACTACCACATCATTGCTAACTCATCATTTAGCTGGTGGGGTGCTTACCTTGCAAAGTCTTTGATGGTGATCACTCCTGGCGGAAAATACCCATGGTTTGGGCCGAAGGGTCCGACCGACTCACAGGACCTTATCCCTTCAAGCTGGCACAAACTTTAGGATGGACTTTAGACCCTTAACTATGCTAGGATGCTTTCAATGTACCGAATGACTGTGAAGGACTTTATCGACGCTGAGAAAAGCGGGGTTATTTCTCCAGCTTTCAAAGCTGAATTCCCAGAACTGCATATCTGTGCAGAACGTGGTAGGTTAGTGATAGACGGCACTGAATGCAAGTGTTTGGAGCCAGCGGACAACACCAGTGAAGATATACTCAATCGCGTACAACAGACCTGATCTTATAGAAATCCAATACAAAAGCTTCCAAGCATTCATCAAAGACGAGTTTGAAATGGTCGTGATGAATAATGGAAACACCAACGTTAACTTGGCGCTTAACGAACAAGCAGCCCATCACTTAGGACTTGAGTGTCAGAAGGTTATCGGTGGTCATGACAACGCGGGTTATTCACACCAGAGGGCTCTGAGCTGCACGTTGAAGCTGATCTGCAAGGATACGGAACCTGCTTTGATTGTAGATTCAGATGTCTTCTGTGTCGCTCATTTTTCGTTTACAAATAGGTTCCTTTCTATAACCCGCTTCGTTGGACTAGCGCAGGGTGAGGTACCATTCAGTTATCTTTGGCCAGGGTGGTTATACATCAACCGACCGATCATAAAGAAACTCGAAGATCTGCATCTTAAGGGAGTGCTTTGGAAGCGGTCAAACACGGATGAATATATCATACCTGATGAATCTTTCAATTTTGATGACTATCCTAATCTAAGAGAAGACTACATCTCCTCAGACTCTGGGGGCGGCTTGGCACTTTTCGAGAAAGATTGGCGGCGTGTTTCTGGTGTACCTGTTGAGTATTTGAGACAAGCCGAGCCTTATACTATGCGTATGATGCCTGAAAAGTTGAGACCTCTTTACAGGGACGAATTTAACTTCTGGATGCTTGATGGCTCGTGGATTCACATGGGTCGCGGCTCCAATTGGGATAACATGTCCTCTGAAGAAGTAAACACTAAAACACATATCATGAGGGAGTGGATCAATCATCATGCAAGACCGGCCTAGGCCTTATTTTGACGGACAGTCTGATTTCTATTTCATTGGCCTAGCTGAAAGAGCGGCTAGCTACAGCCCAGATCCAAAGACGAAGGTTGGAGCGGTCATCGTCAATGAACTTGGACGCTTGGTTGTTTACGGATTCAACGATTTCCCTATTAAGATCGCACAGACACCGGAGCGATGGGAGAGACCACTGAAGTATAAGTATGTCTGTCATGCGGAACAATCAGCTATTTACAACGCAGCGTCAGCAGGTAGAATGGTTGGCAGTTGTAGTATGTTCATACATGGTTTGCCTCCTTGCATAGAATGTGTTAAGGCCATTATTCAATCTGGAATTACGAGAGTGATTTGTCCTTCAGCCAGCAGCC